>ERZ773079.541-NODE-541-length-24578-cov-7.443420_pt1 | contig 24578 bp, 31 predicted proteins | sample MGYA00511355_ERZ773079 | MGnify/ENA primary metagenome ERZ773079 (study PRJEB29015, sample SAMEA2737979) | human oral metagenome | biome: human oral; feature: human-associated habitat; material: dental | place: China | collected 2117 ... | reverse complement strand
TCAGATGCTGCAAGCAACGATGAACCCTATGTATCCGGAGTAAATAATGCTTAATAATACTAGAATAACATTGTTTAGACATTATTATAACATTGTAATAATGTCTAAACACAAAAGGTAATCAATGAAAAATGAAACTAATCCGTATCTTAACGCCAAAACGGAATGGCTTGAGCGCTATGGAGACTATATCTCACAACGCAGAAACTGGCAGATCATAGCTTTTTTATCCTTGATCATCGCGTTTGTATGTATTTTATTTTTGGGGTATACATCTACACAAAGCAAGCTCATCCCATACGTTATCGAGGTTGATAAGCTTGGCAATACCGGTAAAGTCGGCATAGTTCAAAACATAGACCTAAAAAATCCAAACGTTATAAAATACAGCCTGAATACTTTTGTCTATTCCTGGCGCTCGATCTGGGGAAACGTCGAAACTCAGAAAAAATTCATATTTGATGCATATGCTTATTTAGAGCCAAATTCAAAGGCCTATGGCTTTATCAATGACTATTTTAAGCAGAATAATCCATTTGAAAAGTCGGCAACGGAGAATGTCCGGGTAAAAATTAAAAGCATCGTGCCTCAAAACGCGGATACCTGGCAAGTAGAATGGGAAGAAACAAGCTCAAATTTAGGCGAAGAAAAAATTTCGGAAATAACATACCGGGGTTTCTTTCAAATCAAACAAATTACACCTACTACGGAAGAGCAGATACTCAAAAATCCTTTGGGAATTTTTATCACGGATCTAAATTTTGCAAAAATTTTATAAGGAAAATATATGAAAAAATTATTATTTTTAGGTGCAATAACCGTAATATCGATGATTGCAAGTGATACGTTTGACGAAAGAGACTTTGCAAATTTAACCGATAAAGAAAAAAAGGACCTGGATATAGCCCAAAAATGGATCAACAGGCGAACCACGACTACTGCCGGCAAACACGGCGAAGTCGTATTTCTTTTTGGTGAAGCTATGCCGAGTATAGTGACGGCGCCGTTAAGGCTTACGGATATTTCGCTTCAACCGGGCGAAATTATTAAAGATGTCCAGATCGGCGATAGCGTGCGCTGGATAGTTAGTCTTAGTATTAGCGGCGAAGAGCCCGAAACCGTATCGCACGTCATCGTTAAGCCTACCGACGTAAATTTGCAGACTACTTTGAACATTATGACGAATAGAAGAACTTATCATATCAATTTGATCTCTGGGGCTAAAAATTTTATACCGGCAGTATCATTTCATTATCAAGATGATATTACAAAGTCGTTAAAAGACTATCAGAAAAGAATGAAAGAAAAGTCTCAATCAAAGGATTTCTATAAAACTGGAGATGATAGAATTCCAACAAATATAGAAAATTTAGACTTTGGCTATAGCATAGAAGGGAAGGCCGATTTTAAACCGCTTAGAGTTTATAATGATGGCGTGAAAACCTATATACAAATGCCAAAGAGCATGAAATTTTATGAGGCGCCGGCGCTGATGATCCTTGATAACAGCAAAGAAAAGCATATAGTAAATTACAGGCTCAAGTATGATACCTATATAGTTGACAGGCTTTTTAATAAAGCCATCCTTATATCTAATATAGGCAGCGCTCAAGAGAAAATCATTATAAGTAAAAAATCTGACAGAACGAATCGAGAGATCGTAAATAACGTCCTTTACGACTTATCTTTACGCAACAAAGAGGGCAAATGAAAAATTTAGTTTTAGTATTATCGTTGATCTTTAGCGGCTGCATGAGCGTAAATCCCAAGTATTTCAACTCGAGTATTACCGCGAATAAGGAAATTAGTTACTTGATAATAGCCGATGATATGGCTAAATTTATATCGGAAACATTGCGGCCGAATAACACTATCATTTATATCAGCACTGACGATATAGATAGAGGATTTTATGATTATCTGACAAATAGGCTCAGAAATTTAGGCTTTGGTGTAAGCGATAATCCTGACGTTAAAAATCTAAGTTTTATAAGCTATCGCATTCAGACTCAAGGAGAAAATGTCTTTGCCACATACAATATCAATGAAAGTAAAATCAATAGAATTTTCATCGTTAGAAACGGCAGACTGGAACCTACTGCGTATACTACGATACTAAAAGGCTGAAAATGAGCGTCCTGGATATAAATTCTTCTCCCACAAAGTCTTCTTCAGGTAACAAAAGACTCTCTAAAGTGCCCATAATCATCCTTTTGCTTTTGGCAGCCATAGTCTTATTCGCAATATTTTATGCAGCAATGGCTAGAAAACAAGCAAATCAAAAACAAGCGGCCGAAAATCAATCAGAACAAAGCCAGATGGCTAGAAATCAAGATGTGGGAAATTTTATAGATGATCTGGAAAGCGCCAAAAAAATGAAATTTGGAACCGATGCGATAGAGGCCAACAATACGACAGCCAACACCGCGATACCTACCATAGACGGTGCAAACAAAAATCCTAATGCTGCAAAAAATATGACACAACAGCAGGCCCCATCCATACCGCGACTACAAGACGAAGACTCAGAGGACGACATAAAAAAAGAACTAAAGCTAAAAAAAGATCTAAAATTTAAGGCCATGACAAGCGTTTCTAAGCTTGGGATCAAGGATGAAGAGAAAAGAAAAAATTTGCAACCAAGTGAACAGCCGCGTAACGCGCAAGATGATATTTTGAGCGATTACATTCAAATGATGTCAAGATTACAGCCAGGACAAGCAGCGGGCGTTGCAGGTGAGGGAGATGTGGACAAGGACGCTAAGGCAGAATTATTTTTGGCTAAAAAGAAAAATGAAGGTTATTTGGAGAAACTTAAGCAAAAACAAATTAGTCCTTACGAGATTAAAGCTGGCTGGACAATCCCCGCTATCCTTATTACTGGTATCAACTCGGATCTACCCGGACAAATATTAGCCCAAGTCTCACAAAACGTTTACGATACGGCTACGGGCGAATATTTACTGATCCCGCAAGGAACGAAAGTCGTAGGCGCCTATTCTAGCAATATCATCTATGGCCAATCTAGAATACTTATCGCATGGAATAAGTTGATCTTTCCAAATGGCGATACTCTCGACATAGAAAATATGCAAGGAACAAGCCCTGACGGCTATTCCGGTTTTACAGATCAAGTCGATAACCATTACTTTAGGATTTTTGGATCTGCGTTTTTGATGTCGGCTATAACGGCAGGTATATCTTTGGCCGATCACTCCAATACCAACTCCAATAAAGAAACAAATGCCGATAAGGCGATAGCTGCAGCAATCCAACAAATGGGCGCGGTAGCCTCTGAGATGATTAGAAAAAATATGAATATATCCCCTACTTTAGAAATTAGGCCAGGATATAAATTTAATATTTTTGTAACTAAAGACATAGTTTTAGAGCCTCTTTCTTTGGAGTAGATATGAAGATCGTAATTAACATATTCGGTAGTCCTTGCGCCGGAAAAACAACCCTGGCGAAGAAGCTGCATGAACGATTTATAAAAAACAAAAAGCCGGTCTCTTTGGTATCGGAATTCGCTACGTTCCTAATCGCACAGAATAAGGCCCATTTGCTGCAGGATCAAATTTTCGTTACGAACGGACAAAAACAGCTTTTGGAAGATGGGCTAATCAACAACGATATAGCCATAACAGATTCGCCCATAGAGCTTGGGCTTATTTACTCCAAAGAGGATTGTAAAGAAAAGGTCCAAAAGATTATCGACGAATGCAATAGGGGCTACGAGGGCATAAATTTCTTCATTAAAAGGCCTAAAAATTTAAAATATTCACAAAGCGGCCGCATCCATACGGACGAACAAAGTAAGGCCATTGAAATGGAGCTCCTTGCCAAATTTAGAGATAAAAACTTTACATTCATAAGCCAGGAGACCGATTTAAAGGAAATTATGTCAAAAATAAATCATGAAATATACAAAATCAAAAGAACCAAAAATATTATGGGGATCCATCTATGATCGATGCAGCCTTTATAGATACATGTAAGAATCCAAATGTAGATACTAGCATTATCCAAGCTATTATCCGAGTCGAAAGCGGCTATAACGAGCTTGCGATCAACGTAAACGGCATAGGCTCATTCAAACCAAAAAATAAACAAGAGGCAAAGAATATGGCCGAAAACTATATTGCCAAAGGCTATAGCGTAGATATAGGGCTTACGCAGTTTAACTCCAACAATCTCCAAAGCCCGTTATTTGCTAGCTACAGCATAGACGATCTTTTGGATAGCTGCAAAAATATCAAAGCCGGAAGTGATATTTTTTATTTGGCGTATGAGAGCACTGCCAAAGGTCTAAGCGAAGAGGAGAGGCTGACACAAGCTTTAAGTATTTATAACACCGGTAATAAAGAATTTGGTTTTAAAAACGGCTACGTCGATAAATATGCCTCATCGGATATGGTAGCGGTGCAATATACCAACTTGCTGAACGACGCCAAAAAATCAAATACTAAAATTTCTTTATCTATGAGCCTATATGAAATCAAAAACAACCGATACATAAGAAAGGAAGACGAGTAATGACAAACAACATAGTAATTGCAGGGCGTTTGACCGAGGATGCGGAGTTAAGATACACAAATAACGGCTCGGCCGTTTGTAATTTTACGCTCGCCAACAACAGAAACTATAAAAATATCGAAAAATCCACCTTTATCGATGTAAATATTTTTGGGCCCTATGCGGAAGCCATGCATAAATATCTTCTTAAGGGGACAACTCTTGACGTTACCGGCGAGCTTGTGCAGGAAAGCTGGGATCATGAGGGTAGAAGATACTATAAGCATAAAATTATAGCAAAGGAACTGGATTTTAGGATGTCAAAAAAAGATACATTGGCCAAAAGGCAGCAATATATTGAAAATAGTGATGAAATTGATGAGATACCAGACCAAGGACAAATATATATAGACGAAAAAGAAGAAATTTACAATGGATAATTTTAATGATTTAGAACTCGTAGAGGGATATGGATACGAAGTAGACCCCGACATTGCCGAAGAATTGGGAGCTTTTGTAGAAGCTGCTCTATCGGAAGATGATGCGAAGGAAGCGATACAGGAACAAGGCGATGAAAAATAAAGACTGGATAAGGCAGACTGCGGATCATATTATCGACGCGCTGCAAAACGGAACCGCACCATGGATCAAGCCGTGGAAGGCCGAAGAGTTACAAAATACGCTTCCATACAATCCGGTTACGGGAAAAAACTACAACGGGATCAATAGTATAAATTTAATGCTCGAAGGGCATAGTGACCCTAGGTGGCTAACGTATAAGCAAGCCCAAAGTATAAATGCTCAAGTAAAACGAGGAGAAAAATCTACACTCATCCAGTATTGGCAATTTTCAGAGCTCGTAGATAGGCTTGATCAAAACGGCAACCCCATTATAAACGATCGGGGTGAAGTGGAAAAGATAGAGGTAAAGCTCGAAAATCCTAAAGTGTTTTTTGCCAACGTCTTCAATGCCGAACAAATAGCCAATATGCCAAAGCTCGAGATAAAACCCATAAGACAAAAATTTGAAATCATACAGGAAGCCGAAAAAATTTTAGCCGATTCCGGAGCAACGATTAGGCACTATGGTAATACGGCTTATTATTCGCCGAAGCTAGACGAGATAGTTTTGCCCAAAAAAGAGCAATTTATGAGCGAGGGCGCATACTATGCAACGGCCTTGCACGAGCTCGGGCATTGGAGCGGACACGAAACTAGGTTAAATAGGGAACTAAATAATCCGTTTGGCTCAAAAGAATACGCCAAAGAAGAACTTAGAGCCGAGATCGCCAGTTTCCTATTTAATGGTAAAATAGGGCTAGATTATGATCCGAAGCAGCATTTATCATATATCGATAGCTGGGTAAGCATTTTGCAGGATCATCCGAGTGAGATTTTGAAAGCAACGTCCGACGCCACGAAGATCGTAGATTTTTTACAGTCTTTATCTTTGGAGCAAAAGCAGCAAAAAAAGCAGCAAATAGACACCCGGCTTGATATCAAAAGCACGAAGGAGCTAGACATGGCCAAGCAAAAAACCTACTTATACGTTCCATTTTTGGAAAAGGATATTGCAAAAGACGCCGGAGCAAAATGGGATAGGGAGGCCAAGATGTGGTATGCTCCAAAAGGAGCAGATTTAACTAAATTGTCTCCTTGGTTGAATGCGAAAGAAAATACCATAAGCAATGATATGAGCGTTACTGCAGAATTTAAAAAAGCCCTCGAAGCGGCTGGACTTTTAATAGAAGGAGAGCCGGTAATGGATGGAAAGCTACACCGCGTAAGCGTGCAAAACGATAGAGGGCAGCAAAAGAGCGGCGCCTACGTCGGATTTTTGAACGGCCATCCGGCCGGCCATATACAAAATTTTAAAACCGGCTATAAAGAGAACTGGAAAAGCGCGTTTTCGGTAAATAACGCCAAAAAACAAGAAATCGACATAAAAAATGCCCTTGAGACCTCCAGGATCTTAAGGCAAGAAAGAGAAACGGAACTTTCAAGCGCCTATGAAAAGACGGCTATAAAACTCCAAAATGAATATAACGGCGCCAAATGGGCCAATCCGCGACATAAATATTTACAAAATAAAGGTTTTGATAAAAATTTTTACCTTAAGCAGGACGAGCACGGAAATTTATTAGTACCTCTACGAGACATCGAGGGAAAATATTGGGCCACACAAAGAATTTTTGCCAATGGGGATAAAATGATAGGTGCCATGCGAACAAAAGAAGAAAAGGAGCAAGGCATAGAATACCCGGCAAAAAAGCATGGTAATTTCTTCCTGCTAGGAGCCAAAAGCCTAAATAACGTGCAAGAGGTTTTTCTTTGTGAGGGCTTTGCCACTGCTGCCAGCGTATATGAAGCAATGAAAAAACCAACTATTATGGGGGTTGATGCTGGAAATTTAGAGATTATTGTAACGTCGATCAAGGAAAAATATCCAAAGATGCAAATTATGATAGCTGCGGATAACGATATTAAAAGAGAATTTGAAAATAAGCCCAACGTAGGTAAGAATACGGCTTTAGCCATTCAAAACAAACATAAAGACGTTTTGGTAGCGTTGCCGAATTTTAGTAACGAAGAGGCAAGGCGAGGACTTAGTGATTTTAACGATTTGATGAAGAGTCGCGGTCTAGAAGAGGTTAAAAAGCAAATAAAAGAACAAATTTCTAAAGAACTTCATCTAAAAAAGACTATGCAAAATGATAAAGAATTAAAGCAAGAAATTAAAGCGAATAAGGACATTTCAATATCATTATAATATTATAATGATGATATTTAAATGTTCAAATAATATTGAAAAGATATTGAAATGAAAAAAGAAACTAATCAGTTTTTGGTGTTTATTTATGCCCTAATCAGCATTTTTATATGCTTTCTTATATTAAGCATCATAGCAACACAATTTTTGGCATACAAATTTAATTATTCGCCAGCCTTAGGCGAAACTATGGCATACGGACTTTATTTTCCGTTTGCTTGGATTACTTGGAGTTTTAAGTATTACAATTTTTACCCGGATCTTTTTAATAAACTATTTGCTTTAATGGCCTTTGGTGCGGCCATTAGCTTTCTAATGTTTGCAGTCATACGATTAACTTTTTTAAGAAAAGGCAAGCCAATAGAAGATCTACACGGCTCGGCTCACTGGGCAAATTTAGAAGAGATCAAACAAATGGGCATTTTAGAAAATAATAAAGGAGTATATATAGGAGGTTATAAACGAGACAAAGTCATAGAATATTTAAGACATAACGGCCCAGAACACATCATAGTTTTTGCTCCTACACGCAGCGGAAAGGGGGTGTGCATTATAGTGCCGACATTGCTTTCATGGGCTGACTCCGTAATTATCACAGATATCAAAAGAGAACTTTACAATCTAACGGCGGCTTGGCGTAAAAAATATGCAAACAACGTCATATTAAAATTTGATCCGACATGTATAGACGGTAGTGCAACAAGATTCAATATACTAGAAGAAATCAGATACCGAACCATATATGAAATCAAAGATGCACAAAATATAGCCATAAACATTGTCTACAAGGGAGAGACCCCTCCGAACGATCCTAAAACTGGTTCAGCCGACTATTTTAGAAATGAGGCTGCCGCTTTCCTCGCCGCATTCATACTTTTTACTTATTATCTAAGGCAAAGTAAAGGAAAGACAACTCCCGGCTTCAGCGATCTATATAAATTTTTAAATGATCCTGAAAACAGCCTGGATCTACTTTTGGGGGATATGTCGGAATGCGATTTTGATGATATAAATATCGATACGAAAGATTTTATATCAAGGGCTGCCGGTTCTATGAAAAGCAAAGCTTCTGAGGAATTAAGCGGTGTAAGAGGCACCGCCTCAGAGGTATTAAATTTATATGCAGATCCTATCATAGCACAAAACACTAATATGAGTGATTTTAAGATAGATGACCTGATGAATTACGATAAGCCGATAAGTCTTTACCTTGTATTGCCTACCGGCGATAAGAACCGCTTGAAGCCCCTATTTAATCTTATAATAAATCAAATTTTAAGAAAGCTAACCGACAAAGAACTTAAATTTAAAGACGGCCAACAGGTAGCAAGTTATAAACATAGATTACTCTTCTTGGGGGATGAGCTGCCTATTTTCGGCAAAATTTCTACTATAGAGGAAAATTTAGCTTATGCTGCGGGGTATGGTATAAAATTTTTACTAAGCATACAGGACCTAAAACAGCTTTACGGGGCCTATGGAAGAGATGAAAGTATAATCTCAAATTGCAATGTAAGGATTGCATTCGCGCCCAATCAATTAGAAACCGCCAAAGCATTATCGGAAATGAGTGGAACCACAACTATAATCAAAAAACAAATTACGGTATCTGGTAAAAGAACCTCTGTAATGTTGGGGAATGTAAGCGAAATATATCAAGAAGTGCAGCGTCCACTTATGACCCCAGATGAATGTATGCGAATCAAGCCTGCCAAAAAAGATAAAAAAGGCGATATCCTAGAAGCTGGAGATATGGTTATTTTTATAGCCGGTAATGCTCCTATCTACGGAAAGCAAATTTTGTATTTTCAAGACGAAGCATTTTTGCAGCGCACTAAGCTACCACCGGTAAATCCGGACAAAATTTTATTATAGGAGAAAAAAATGTCAAACATTCATTTCGTGCTAAATGGAAAGGGAGGGATCGGTAAAAGTTTTATAAGCTCGCTTCTGGCGCAGTATTTACTCAGTAAAAAGCAAAGCGTAGTGGCTATTGATACGGATCCAAACAATACTACGCTCTACAACATCAAAGCCCTAAAAGCCAAATTTTTGCAGCTGATCGATGATAACGGGAAACTAGATGTTAGGGTATTTGACAAAATCATAGAGCATATTTTTGAAAAAAAGAGCGATAACTATGTTATAGACAGTGGGGCTACGACATTTATACCACTAATAGATTACCTTAAAGAAAATGAGATAGTCGAATACTTGAAAAGTAACAAAACGAATGTCTATATGCATGTTCCGATCGTAGGCGGACAAGCTCAAAGCGAAACAATTTCTGGGTTAGTGCAGCTAGTTAATATTTTTGAATGTGATTTTATAGTATGGATAAACGAATATCATGGACCAATTTCCAACAATGGCTTAGAATTTGAAGAAGGCGAGCAATATAAAAGCATTAAAGAACACATTAAGGCCGTTATATATCTTAGCACCCTTAGCAAGGACACTTTCGGTAAGGACCTTTTGGAACTAACATCTAAGAATTTAACCTTTGACGAAGCAATGAGCGATAAGGATTTTTCCTTAATGAGCAAACAAAGGTTAAAAATTTATAGAGATAAGGCCTTTAAGCAATTAGAAATAATATTATAGTAATGTGATTATAACATTATAATAACATTACTATAAGCTTATTATAATGTTATTTCGGTATAATGGCAATAAATCATTTAAAGGAGTAAAACATGCAAGAATATCCAGAGGTCTATAGTCTAGAAGAGAGCTTGGCGATACTTAAAAAATATAAAAGCGAGCTAACTAGGGAACAATATGAAAGCGTAAATTCTACAATCCGTGGCTTTGCTATCGAGGACATGTATTTGAACGAAAGAGATATTAAAGATTTGGTCGCAATTCACAATGGAGCCGATGCGGAAGAGCTGATTAAGAGAGTTATCAATGAATGATTTTGATTTAAGACTGCTGGAGAGTAATAAGATCGGAGCGAAAACCCTTGATGAGCTATTCCGTAAAGAGCGAAGTATAGTTTCAAAAAGGGTTGAGCTTCTTAAATTTATGCCTCCACGTGGCAATCTTGGATACGATCATTTAAAGGCTATACACTTTTTTCTATTTAGAGACGTCTATTCGTGGGCCGGTAAAGATAGAGCCGATATGGGGATTTACGGCTTTTTCGGGAAAGAAGACTCATCTTTTTGTAGAGGAGAACTTATTCCTAAAGAGGCTGACAAAATTTTTACGAAGCTGAAGGAACAAGACTTTTTTAAAAACGCCAAAGATATAAATGAGCTGGCAAAAAATATGGCAAATTTTATGTCCGATCTCAATGCTCTCCACCCATTCCGAGAGGGCAACGGCAGAACGCAGCGTTTCTTTTTGAGGGATCTGGCCAAGAATATTGGTTACAAGCTTGATCTAGACTTGATTACTAAAGAGAGAATGAGAGCGGCATGTATAGACGCTATGAGTGGCAAGAATACTAAACTTGAGACGCTTATTAAGTCAAATCTTAGAGGATTTAGACAAAATTTAGATCTCGAACAAAGTAGGGGCCTGAGATTAAAGTAATAACCCTTGCAATCATTGCAATTTTATTCGCCTTAAGCGCTATTTTTTACAAATTTGATTTAATAATAAATTATACTGAGTCGATGCCAATTGGATTATATCGATTATACCAAGATAACAATTTTCAAAAAAATGACTTAGTAATACTCTATTCTAATATTACACATGGCTTCTTATTAAAAAAAATAGCTGCAACAGCCGGGGATTTGGTAAATACCAATAGGGAAGGCGTTCATATTAATGGTATTTCAATAAAAAATACTAAAGTATTCGAGTTTGGCAGTCACCAGGAAAGATTAAATTTTACACCAATGAATAGAATTTTAGAAAAAAATGAAATTTTTGTCGTAGGAGAACACCCAAAGAGCTTTGATAGCAGATATTTTGGAGCAATCGACATTAATAAAAGCCGGGTCAAAAAGATCAAACCCGTATTAATCTTTAAAGGCAGCAGCAATGGATAAAAAAGAACTTATTGACGAAATAGCCAAAAAACATCATATTATATTGGATGAAGCCGATCCGATTTTAGCTGTTGTCAGCGCAAACGAGATGATCTTTGACGAATATATTAATAAAGTCGATAATCTATTTATCAAACATAAAGCGGACCTTGAAAGCTTTAAAATTAATATATCACGAGAGTTAAAAGAATACATTGAAACGAACAAAGAGATCCTGCGGACTATTGCTGCGCAAAATCTTAAATTCTCAGAAAGCAAACAAGAAAAAATAGAACAACCAGAAGGCCCAAAAGAAGAAAAATACCAAATAAGCAAAAATCATATCTTTATATTTATGATATCGCAGATTATTCTTCTACTTATGGGGCTTTTAGTTGGTGTCTTAATCTGATAATCTAAAAAATTACTTGCTAAAAATTTTAAACCTAATATATTGATTGACTCCCATACCTAAATCTTGAGCCTCCATGCGCACCCTATCAAGCTCATCTTCTGTAAAATATATCTGAAAAGTTTTATCTCTTTTTAGATTTTTCTTTCTCTGTGATGTTTCACCACGTGCAGAATCAACAAATTTTTCCTCCGGTGTTACATTACCGCTTGCTCTTTTAAAACCCATTAGTTATCCTTTCTCATGATTTACGAATTTTAAAATCTTTTTTCTGCAGCACTTAATAATTCTGAATAAAATTCTTCGAAATCGGCTATTGCTTTATCACCATTTTTACAAAACTCTTTCATGCTCTTTCCCTCTATGACGGCTTTTTTATATGCTTGGCGTTCGTAGATCACGCTATCCATTAATACCAAATCGCTTAAATTTCTATCATTTTTAGCCTCGTCGATATATTCTCTTAGGCTTTGCAGCTCTTTAGCTAAAAACGGATTAGGCGATACTCTATTTACCAACACCAAAGCAAGTAAATTTTCATTGAGTTCCCTTACTTCGCTATATATATCAAGCATGTGATCTAATACTCTCACATCATATTGGGAAGGTATAGTAGGAATAATGATAATGTTGGAATTTAACATGGCTTTTCTCATTTCCTTGCTATCTCTCCCCCCCGTATCGATCACTATAGCGTCGAAATGATCTTGCATACGTTTTATTTCATCCCCCAAGCTTAAGCCGGTTTTAGATACGCTGCTAAAAAGTGGGCTTAGGTTGCCCTGACTACGCATATCTGAAAAAACCTCAGTCGATCTTTGCGGATCGGCATCGATCAATAAAACATTGTCACCATCTTCAGCAAGACGTGCAGCTAAATTTACGGCCAAAGTCGTTTTGCCGCTGCCGCCCTTTTCATTGACGATAGAGATTACCATACAATATCCTTTTAATGTTATATTAGTGTTTTTATCATATCAAAATAATATTAATATAACATTAAAATACTATCATATATTAATCTTGATTTGATCCTTTAACTCTTTTGTATATCCCTTTTGGATCTCCGCTACGATTTTATTTACTATGTCATAGTTTTTGGAATTTCCTAAATCTATCGCATTAGCTTGCTTATCCAATTTGCTCTCTTCCATACCATACTCTTTAATATATTGATCCACGTCCACGTTTCTATTCTCATAAAATCCCTTAGCAATATCTTCAACCTTACCATCTTTATTAAACACGTATAAAAATTTTCTAAATCTTTCCAACTCTTTAATATTGTTGCTTTGCTCTAGTCTCTTTTCAATTTCAGTATTCATGGCCAATAGTCCATTAAAATTTTTATTATTTATCAAAAAGCCATCTACTTGAATTTTAACAGGTATCGTATTCATTTGATCAGCGACGTCAGCGGATACACCTAACCTTTTAAAGTCGCCGGCAAAAATATTTGCTCTAGTTTTAGACAATTTCTTTCTAAATTTTTCTAAATTTTTTATTCCCCTTTGCCTATCAATATCCTTTACTTTTTTATCTTGCTTTAAAATTTTAATTTTTAAATCGACGGCCTCTTTGATTTTTAACCTGGCTTGCTGCTCTGTTTTTTGGTTTTGGTTGGCAATATTTATACTTTGCATGGACTGATCTTTAAATACTACATTTAGGCTATACTCATTTACTATATCAAGCACATCCTTTTTAAATTTATCGTTACCTGTTATATTTAAATTTTTTCCGAAGCGTTCCATAGATACCAATAATGATTTCAACAGAAGCTCCCTGTCGTCTTCTAGCATTGAAATTTTAATAAATTGTCCCTTATCTATAATTTTACTTTTACCGTTACCCTTATAAACGATATACCCCTCTTTACTAATAAAATCCGCGTCTTCAAAAATTTGTGCTTTGTCTGTTTTAGAGGATAAAGTATTCTCAGATAAATCAAATTTAGGTTTAGTTATCCTAAGCATACGGATAGCTTCCTGGTTTCCACTAAGCGCTTCATCAAGTAAAAAATCCCTGAAAGAACGCTTTTTATACTCTTTGTATAGTTTACCTACTTTATTTTTAAGCAGCGCTCTTTGCGTTTTTGAATAAATTATTGTTTTTTTATCAAAATTTGATGATTTTACCAACTTATTAAGTTCATTCCTTCTAAGCTCTATAAAGTCAAGTCCCAGCTTAAGCTTTTTTCGCCTTTGCTCATCTGCCTCTTTATATTTTTCATAAAGAGGATGGGTTGGCATGCCTTCAAATTTATTAAATTTACTCTTTGTCGGCTGTTTCTCTTCAATCTCAAAAGTCGGCTTCAAGTTTAAATTTTTTCCAAATCTCTTTTCTAAAGCTTGCTTGGACAATTCCCTATGAACGCTGCTGGCTTTACAAAATAGCTTTTCACTTTTACTTGATATTACAAACCCCTTTCTTCTTTCGCGAAATTCCAGATCATACTTAGCTAAGCATCTTCTTAAATCTTGAAAAGTTGTCTTATTGGCAGCCAAGAGCATAGATACTTCGGCATTAAGCTTAGTTTTAACCCATGTCTCAAAATCACACGACATCGTATGTTTATTATATTTGTCTTGACCTTTATCATTACTCGAGATATGATTATCAATTTTTAATCCAAATTTCCTTTCAAGCTTTATGGCCGTCTCCTGCAAAATTTTGACATCGTTATATGGATTTTTCACTTTCATAGTGTCAGGATCTACTTTATTCACGGCTATATGCATATGTAAGTTATTGGTGTTGGAATGAACTACGCTCAAGCGCTGATGTTTTTCCATACCCAGAGCCTTCATAAGCTCGATTTCTATGGATTTCATAACTTCAAAACTCGGATGCTCATCTTCCTGGAAAGAAACCACTAGATGCATAGTTTTATCTTGTTTTGACGTAGTATTTAGCGCTTGAGTATTTAAAATTTCAGCTATGTTATCCTCTTGATTTTCGAAAGAACAATTAGAAAAGTTATATGCCTCTACCTTTTCCATTCCGTTATTCTGATCGAGCATATATTCAAATAAAACCTTGGCACCATCGTTTTTTACATCTAAAATATACTCGGAAAGTGCCTTAAAATTTGATTTATGCTTTTTGAATATCACTTTTTTGACTATCATTCTTAAAAATCCTCAAAACCTGATCTTTCAGAAGTTGTTGCAAATCTAGAATTTGATCTACTACTTCATCAATATCCTCATAGCTTCTTTTGGCGGAGAAGCTAGCTTTAGTATCCTCATTTTTAACTAACCAATGCTTAAAAAGACCGCCTAACCTTCCAAGATCCCCGGCTACATTTAAAATATCATGCGCCACTTTTTGATCTACAATGCAGGTAACCGGGTAATTCATAGAAAGATCACGTAAAAACCTAGAAATCGTAAGCCCGTATCCGCTCGCTTTTTCTACTAATGCTTCATATTCGCTTTCACTTACCCTGATTGCTATTCTTTTCGTTTTATTCATTTTGGCGTATCCTCCCGTTTAGAGCACTTGTGCGATAAACCTTAGCAAATGTTCGACATTTGCATATCCTGTCCTAAACTCCAAAAGGATTATAGCTCATTATCAGTTATTAAGCAAGAAAATTATAAAATAACCAATAATTACCTATAATAACTTATAGAAAAGGTGGATCAAAATGAAAAAAGGGGAAGCAAAAATCGAATTTTACGCTATTTTAAATTTTTTACAAGAAGAATTTGAAGCAGGCATCATAGTATCAAAATTTTTATATGAAAAAGCCAAAAAATATAAAAATATAAAAATGACCTACAAACAATTCAATAAATATTTTAACGATACTTTTAAAACTCCAAAAGAAAAAATCAATAGTAATATTGAAATTATAAGAAATAATACTGAAACTGAACCAGTTAGACTAAAAATTTCAACTGGATCAAAGAAAAATTTTGATCCTATGTTTGGTAAAAAATTTACAATGGACGATATATTATAAAAAAAGGCTAAAAAATGATAAAAGAAGACAAAATAGTAAAAACTATGAAGATCATAGCATACCTAGGAGCAATTTTCTGGGCTTGGGTTATAGGAATTTATATGGGCCAGCATGTTGAATCAAATTTCTGGAAAAATGACGCCGGGATAGAGTTTGAAGCTGGCGATAGATCTTATTCTATACTTAGTCCAAGAGGCGCCAACGACATACAAATTGTAGATTTAGATCGCAATGGTTCAAAATATATAAAAATTATTAAAAAATGAAAATAATACTTTATAAAGAGAGGAAAATGAAATACTTGCTATTAGACGAATATTTTACAATTGATGAAACAGGTGCTTTTAATAGTTATCCTGATAACTACCCGGAACAAATACAAATGCTGAGAAAAGTAGGTAAACCGACATTCGCTTTAATACATCAAGACCTTGAAAAGTCCAACAAAAAAGCATACGTTATAAGGAAACAAAGGCTTAAACACAATGAAAGAATAGTAAAGGTCATCGATACAAATGTGATGATAGGCCTAAAAAAAGAGTATGGTAGCTTTATTCTTAAGGGCAACTTAGCAGAATTTAAAAATATAAATTATATTATTACGGACGAACTATTTTTGAAAGTTATCAGAAAACAAAGGATATTTAAAAAATAGCCAATGAAAATAATGGTTTTCAATAGATAAAGATCTACGATGCCTATTTTTGGGCTTTTCATAAAAAGCATTCTATTAAATTTAAGTTTTCAAAGCTTAAAATAGTTAAATTTGCTTAAGAATTCAACTAAATTTAGTCAAAAATAGCTTGAAACTTAAAATAAATTGTCTATAGTATTTTTCCTTTTTGGAGTGTGAAGATCGCCGCTTGATTTTTGAGCGTTAGCGAAAAAATCTATGTGCGGCGCAATAAAAGTTCAAAAGTAAATAGATTTACTTTTGATTTACCTTTTTAGGGGAAAATTTTTTCGTCTTAATATAAGTATAGAGAAAACCCTTAAAAAAATGCGTTCTAGGCCCGTTGCCATGGGGCTTTAAGCACATTCTACCGATGTAGCCATTTTTTGACATTTTTGTCGAAATTCGTTACATTTTTGTAGCCGTTCTTTTACATAAATGTTATTTTCATATTGACAAAATTGTAGTTTTCATATTGACAAAATTTTTATCATGGAGTATAATAGTGTAGTCTGAATATTAGCATGGAGGTGATGGCACATGGCTGAAAGAACGAAAGTTTTTGAGGGAGTTACAGAAGTTTTAGATCCTAGGACCGGCGCTGTATCAAAATATGAAAATCGCCGGGTCTTTAAATATGATTCTACTGACGATTTTATCATGTTTTTTACAAACAGCATGGGGTCATTGAATAGATTAGACAATATGGAAGCTAAGGTGCTCTTTGCCATGCTAAATAACTTTGTTACTTTCAGGAATAGCATAGATGTATCTCCAAATACCCGGAAGAAGCTTGAGGCTTTATGCGGCATACATAGGGTTACACTTTCTAAATCAATAAAAGGACTAGTTGAAAAGGAAATTTTAGTTAAAATTCCAGATGAAACGACTGGATATTATCTGAACCCTTATGTCTTTGGTAAAGGAAAATGGACAGATATTGTCAAATTGAGACAGAATCTGCAACTAGAATTTGACTTCAAGAAAAAAGAGGCTACAGCTACTATTTCGGCGACGTCTGTAGATTCAGAGGGGCAGGATATCTTGGAGAATCCTCAAAATTATTCTGTAATTAACCATGAAATATCCGTTACAGAAAAAGGCGCCACTCAAGATATAACTTTAGTAGAAAACTCCAATGTGGGTCTTTTTGCTGACAATACTACAAAAGAGGAACCAAATTTATTTAATACACCTACTTTTATAAAGCATAAAAAAACCGCTATGGGCTTATTAAAATTCTCCGGGATCCTCAACGGAGCAATTTCCCCGGATATAACAGCTAAGGATATCAGAGCCAAAAGAGCAAAAGAAAAATTTGGAGCAAATGAATGAGCAACGTATTCCTTGATACCAATGTGATGATAGACTTTTTAGAAAGCACCAGACCAAACCATCAAAAGGCACAAGATCTGGTAGAGAGTTTATTAAAGGATAACCACAAGATAGTCATCAGTGAAAATTCCTTATCCGACATAGCTTATATATGTCGAAATAGCGATATAGACGCATTGATTAGTATTTTTGAAGAGCTAACTTTTGAGCCCTCAATAATAATATCTTCTTTTGGTGTTCAAGCTATAAGAAATGCATGCAGTCGCTACAAAAGATATAAAGGCGACTTTGAAGATTATCTGCAATACTTTTGTGCCGAGAAAGAATCGTGTGTGGTTATATACACATCGGATGTAAATTTCCCACAAATAGCTATACCCGTTAAGGGTTATGATTTTCCATAAAAATGAAACAAATTTTTTCAATAATTTTGAATTTGTCTCAAAAAATAATACCATGCACTTTACTTTTTGTCTATAATATATTATAATAACGTTATGAATTTATTGATTGGAGCAAAACGAATGCCGCTTTTCATAACCCCTAAAATTGGGGGGGGGGGGGCGAAAAAAGCCTAACCCGAAACAGCCGCCACTACACACTTTTACTTTGGGATATCAGCTATGAACGCTGAATATGCCGAAAGGATCATCGTAAAAATTCGACGCGAATTTGGCGATGAAATTTTAAAACTACTTGAAGACCAATCAACTATTGAGCTTATGTTAAATTCCGATGGCCTACTTTGGATAGAGAGGCTTGGCGAAAATATGCAATGCCTCGGCGAATTCTCGCAGGCCAAGGCCAAATCCATTATAGCCTCCGTGGCCAGCTTCCTAGATACAACGGTCAACGTCGAAAACCCTATATTAGAGTGTGAGCTTCCGCTTGATGGCTCAAGATTTGAGGCATTACTTCCGCCTGTTGTAGCCAATCCCACATTTAGCATTAGAAAAAAAGCTATTAAAATTTTTACTCTCGAAGACTATGAAAATTCTAAAATTCTGACAAAAAGTCAAAAGGAAAAAATCATTCAGGCTATAAATGAACGCCTTAATATCCTAATTGTCGGCGGCACCGGTAGTGGCAAGACGACATTTGCAAATGCTGTCATAGACGCAATTTCAAAATATACCCCGGAACATCGGATTGTGATTATAGAAGACACTGCGGAGCTTCAATGCTCTTCAAAAAACAAAGTAATACTAAGGGCCGGAGACAAAGCCGATATGTTAAGGCTGCTTAAAGCGACAATGAGGCTGCGCCCGGATCGTATTATAGTAGGAGAAACGCGCGGTAAAGAAGCTTTGGATCTTCTTAAGGCTTGGAATACCGGGCACCCGGGCGGTATCGCTACGGTGCACGCAAACTCGGCATATAGTGGACTAATAAGGCTGGAGCAGTTAATTGCAGAAGTTAGCAATACGAATATGAGTAAGCTAATCGCCGAAGCCGTAAATTTAATCGTATTTATCGCCAAAACGAATGAAGGACGTAAGATTCAAGAGATCATCCAAGTTTTGGGATATGACAAAGAAAGTGAAAAATATGAAATCAAACAAATTTAAAAAAGGGAAAACATGCAAAAAATAATTTTGTTTTTGGTGTTGGGCGTCTGTCTTACTTATGCTTCTACTACTACGGGACTTCCATGGGAAAGCCCGTTGGAAACTATCAAACAGAGTATCACGGGACCAGTTGCATTCGGCATATCGCTTCTTGGAATAGTAGCAGCCGGAGCCGGTTTGATATGGGGCGGCGAGTTAAGCGGATTTATTAAAACAATGATCTACATCGTCCTCGTCATTGCCGTTATCATTAGCGGAACGAACATAATGAATATGTTTAGTGCCAAGGGTCTATTAATATGAGCGCGACAGAGGAATTAGCCAGGGTCGATATTTATTCGGCCCTCAATAAACCGAATTTAATAATGGGCGCCGATAGAGAGCTTATTTTATTCAATGGGCTTATAAGTGCTGCGCTAATTTTTACGGGGCTTACGATAGTAACGACGCTTTTAGGTATTTTTCTTTTGGTGGTTTGCAGCTTCTTATTACGGCTCATGGCTAAGAGCGATCCTTTAATGCGGCAGATTTTTATACGCCAAACAAAGTATAAAAATTTTTATCGCGCTCGATCGACGCCTTTTTGTATGTGATGGTAAGGAATAATTATGCTACCGCTTAAAGAATTCAGAAGCAAAGCTAAAGCGCTTCCGGATATTCTTAACTACGCGAGCTTCATAGACGATGGGATTTTGCTGAATAAAGACGGCAGTTTAACAGCCGGTTTCTATTATCGTGCTGGTGATATATCCTCTATGACCCTCAACGATCGGAATTCTTTAAACGCTAGGATAAATGCTATACTCACACGGCTCGGGAATGGTTGGGCGGTTCACGTCGATTGCTCCAGGATCAGAGTTGAAAACTATATGGATGGTCGAACGTATTATCAAAGCCCCATAGCCCAAATTTTAGAAAATGAACGAAGAAGCTATTTTGAGAATATAGAGCATTATGAGAATATATTCTCAATAATATTTACATATCTCCCGCCCAATCGAAATGTTACTAAAATTTCAGATTTGATGGTTATTGATGAAGGAGATGCGGCTAAATCGCAAAATGCCAAGCTTTTGCAATATTTTAAAAATCAGTTATCCGATATCGAAAGAAGTTTAGCTAACTTCATAAGAATAGAGCCCATGAGACAAAGAGTAATGATCGATGAGATGAACAATGAAACTATAATGGATGATATGCTCGAATACATCAATTTTTGTCTATGCGGAGAGCGCCAAAAGGTCATTTTGCCCAATGCGCCAATGTATCTAGATTGTTTGATCGGTGCAAAAGAATTCCAAACTGGAATGCGCCCTAAAATAGAAGATAAATTTATAGGCGTTATCGCTATAGATGGCTTTCCGAGCGAAAGCTATCCAAACATTTTGAATGCTCTTACGCAGCTAAATTTTGACTATAGATTCAATACCCGGTTTATTTTCATGGATAGGTATGAGGCCTTAAAAGAGCTGAATAAATATCGCAAAAAATGGCAGCAAAAGACTAGAGGGTGGCTAGATCAACTGCTAGATCGCCCTACTAGAAAATTGGATGAACACGCTACTTTAATGGTAGCTGAGCTTGATAATGCCATAGCTGAAGCAAACGATGGATCCGTATCTTACGGCTATTATTCAGCAAATATAGTGATTTTTAACGAAAATGTCGATAAGTTGGAAGATAACATCAAAGAGGTAAAATCAAGTCTTGAAAAATTAGGTTTCATGGCTAGAGTTGAAGATATAAACGCGGTAGAAGCATATTTGGGATCTCTTCCTGGTTTCGTTTATCCAAATATCAGAAGACCTATTTTAAACACTCTAAATTTAGCTCACCTGCTTCCTCTTTCCGCTATATGGGCAGGCGAAAAATATAATCCTAGCGATAAATTCCCACCAAACTCCCCGCCGCTTATGCAAACTGTGACGCATGGCGCAACGCCCTTTAGGATTAATCTGCATGTCGGCGACTTGGGGCATACTTTGATTTTTGGTCCTACGGGAGCGGGTAAATCGGTATTGTTGGCAAATATACTTTTAAATTTTCAAAAATACCCCAATGCTAAAATATTCGCTTTTGATAAAGGGCGAAGCCTAATGGCTACAACGCTCGCTACAGGCGGTATTCATTATGACATCGCAGGAGATGATTCCTCTTTGGCGTTCGCCCCTCTTAGTAATATCAAAACACCAAATCAAATAACCTGGGCCGAGAGCTGGATAGAAACCTGCTTAAAATTGCAAAACGTAACGATCACGCCAAAACATAAAAAATCTATACACGAGGCTATGCTTTCGCATGTAGATACCAATTCCAGATCTCTTACGGAATTTATCTCGAATTTACAGGATCAAGAACTACGGGATGCGCTTAGTCATTATACGGTGTCCGGGCCCGCCGGTTTTTTGCTCGATGCGGAAAACGATGGGTTAAAACTATCACGCATAACGTGCTTTGAAATAGAAAATTTAATGAATTTAGGGGATCAAAATATAATCCCGACGCTGCTTTATTCGTTTTATAGAATAGAGCAAGCCTTAGATGGAAGCCCCGCTATCATCATTTTAGATGAGGCATGGATCGCCTTAGCGCATCCCGCCTTTAAAGCGAAAATCAAAGAATGGCTAAAAGTTCTCAGGAAAGCGAATTGCCTTGTCGTAATGGCCACTCAAAGCCTGAGTGATAGCGCAAAAAGCGGGATACTTGATATATTGCAAGAAAGCTGCCCGACTAAGATATTTTTACCAAACAATGAAGCGTTTAACAAGGGCAGCGACAATACTTTGGGACCTTATGATTTCTACAAAGTATTCGGCCTCAATGACGTTCAAATTTCAGCCATCAATAATGCCATACCTAAGCAAGAATATTATTTTGTTTCACCGCTAGGCACGAGACTTTTTAATATGGCATTGGGTCGAATGAATCTGGCTCTTACTGCTTGCAATGATAAAAATTCAGTCAGGCGTATTCAGGAGCTATATGCTAAAGATCAAAAGAACTGGGCCTATACTTGGTTTAATGAGAGGGGCATAAATTATGAACCTTATCAAAATTACAAAATAGCTAAAGGAGCTTAAAATGACTAGACGAATTTTTATTTCTGGTGTAGTATCGGCAATGCTGGTAAGCAATTTAGGAGCCATAACTGTATTTGACCCTTCTAACTTTGCTCAAAATATTCTTCAGGTTTTGAGCCAGGCAAAAGACTATGCGGAGCAAGCAAGACATTATCAGGAGTTGGCGCGGCAACTGCAGCAGCAAATGGAAATGGTAAGAATGCAGACTCAAAATTTGCAAAATCTTTCAAAGTATGATTGGCAAAATCTAGGCACCTTACTTTACAAGATGAAAAATGTATATTCATCCGTTGAAGCCATTTCCTACGACATGGGAAATGTAAGTGAGATTTTTGACAAACACTATAAGGATTTTGAAGGATATTATGGTGATATGGCAAGCGCATCCAATGAAGAAGACCGTGGCAAAAGTTTTGCTGAACGCTATAGAGATATTACAAAAGCAAATCAAAATACCTTAAAAGGCACTCTTCAAAAACTAGAGCTTGAAGAAAAAGATTTCGATAGCGAAGAGGCTATTGTCAAAAAACTCAAAGAGAGATCGGCCAACTCAAAAGGAAATTTAGAAGTGCTGCAGGCTGGAAATGACCTCATGGCATATCAAATTGATGAAACAAGAAGGCTTAGAGTTACCTTAATGACACAGGCTAATGCCATAACCAATTATCTTTCGGCCCAAAATAACAAAGAAATTTTGCAAGACGCCAAAAGCAAAAAAATGAAAGAAGGGAAAAACGATTGGGAAGGGAAGTCGGATTTAAATGCAATCAAATTTTAATTTATTATAATTGCTTGTTTTCAATTTTATGCAAAGGAGAATTGCAATGAAAAAGGTAATTGTCAGTATGTTGGCCGTAGGTGCTTTTATTTTTCTAACAGGTTGTGAGGAGAAGCCAAAAACAAGGGATTATTACAAACAACATGTAGAAGAAGCTAAAGTAAAAGTTCAAGAATGCGCAAAAAAAGAAAGAATGAGTAAAAATGAGCAAGAAGACTGTTCTAATGCCAAATTTGTTACAGAAGCCGGCACAAATACGTGGGAAGGAAAATCCGACCCTAACGCGCTCAAATACGAATAGCTTTTTATTAAGATCAGCTCTCTTGCTGATCTTAATTCCTGCGGCGTGTTTTGGAGTCGAAAATTCAGATGGAATTTTAAGCTTAATTCGCTCGGGTATATTGTCTTGGCAGCCAACTATAAAAACGGCTTGTATGTGGATATTTGCCGCTTTAGTAGTTATAGACTTAACCTGGACTTTCGGGAAAATGGCGCTTACTGGCTTCGAATTTGGTGAATTTGTTTTTACACTTATTAAAAAGATCATATTTATTGGAATTATAATTTTTCTATTTGATGTGGAAAAATGGACTAAGTGGCTTTTTGAAGGTTTTGTGGCACTTTCGGGCAAAGTAAATCAAAATTCTGTTCCGATTACTCCCAATACTGTTCTTTCCCAGGCTATTAGCATAGTTATGATAATTATCAATTCTATAGATTTAAATATACCAGAAAGTTTTTTAAAAATAATTTCAGCGCTACTGATGCTTGTAGCATTTGCTTTTATGGCAATAGATTTAATGATAGTTTATATAAAATTTTTCTTAATGGTAGTAATTACATATTTTTCTTTGGCGATTAGCGGTATCGAACATTTCAAAAGCATGGGTTTCAATCCTATTTTGTCGTTTATAAAAGTAGGTATAGAAGTTTTTATGCTACAAAGCCTAATGAGACTAATGTTTAGGATTATGAATGATTCATATCTCGAAATGTTTAATGGCATAACTAGAACATCAATAATTCAAATTCTAGTAACTGCCCTAATATTTACCATAATCACAAAAATGGTTTCTAGCGCTATAGAGGCCGTTTTTCAGGGCGGTATAGGAGATACTGCAACAGGTGCCTCAGGATTTAAGCAGGTAATGGCCATGACTGGTAGTATGGCAGTGGGCGCCGCAGCGGGAGCTATAGGTGCTACAAGAGCCATACAGGCTGCAAAAGACCTACATATTGCAGAGGGCGGAAAAGGCAGCGGCATGGATATGATAAAAGGCGTTGCCAAAAATCTTGCTACTACAGCAGGGGAACATTTACGAGATAACCTTTCAAAGGGTCGTATGCCGAATGATATAGCAAACAGGCTTCAAGAAAAGATCAAAGCAGCCACTTCCGCATCATCGGATAGCTCAAGCGGAACCATATCGTCCGGATCCTCAGATGCTGCAAGCAACGATGAACCCTATGTATCCGGAGTAAATAATGCTTAAT
>ERZ773079.539-NODE-539-length-24615-cov-3.876547_pt1 | contig 24615 bp, 27 predicted proteins | sample MGYA00511355_ERZ773079 | MGnify/ENA primary metagenome ERZ773079 (study PRJEB29015, sample SAMEA2737979) | human oral metagenome | biome: human oral; feature: human-associated habitat; material: dental | place: China | collected 2117 ... | reverse complement strand
AATGATAGGTTCCTCGATTTCGCCAATAGTTTCATAATAGAAATTCAAGTACTTGTCTTTAATGTTCATTTCTTTTCCTCCATTTATAAAATAGGTATTTTATACTTGAAATATACTTATTGCGATATTCGTGCCAACATTATTGTATAAAAACAACGATGACGACTATCATTTAAAATTCAACAATTGGTTTAATCGAAGTACATGATGACAATGGAAATGACATTATGATAGTGTTCCTCTTAGGTAACATTACTTTATTCATAAGCGTTACCTTTAAGTAACACTTTATGACAAGCTTTGTCTACAGTTGCGGAAAGAGTACATCTTTCCTATGCTTGCTATTCTTCTTATTCCCTAATCTTTACAACAACGGAAATTCACTTTTGCCAATGATGGCAAAGAAAACAAAAACGACATTGGTATAAACCATTTTATTTATACAAACTATATTGACCAAAAAGAAAAATTATGTTAATATACCAGTGGTATATACCGTTGGTATATTAGTAAGGAGGCATTTGATGAAAATATCGGCAACGCAACAAAAAATATTAGAAGTGGGCAAACGGGAATTTTTAGCGAAAGGATTTAAGGATGCATCCCTCAGAAAAATTGTAGCAGAAGCAGGATTTACCAAAGGTGCTTTTTACGGATACTACCCGGATAAAGCAGCTTTATTTGAAGCACTTGTTTCTGAAGCGGCAGATGGTTTGACAGAACAATTCAGAGCTGCACAAGATGCTCATTTTAATTTAATCCCCGAAAATAAAACTTCGGAAAGCAGAGAGTTGTCTACAAAATACCTTCTGCATTTTGTAAATTATATTTATGATTATTTTGAAGAATTCAAGCTCGTACTTTGCTGTTCTGAGGGCACAAAATATGAAGATTATGTTCATGAGCTTGTAGAATTGGAAGTATCCCGTACAGAAAAATACTACGCTATTCTTAAAGAAAAAGGCAAAATGACAGGAAGCGTCAGTCATGATTTACATCACATGATTACCAGTGCATACTTTACAGCTGCATTTGAAACGGTAGTTCATGATATGACGAGAGAACAGGCGATTGAATATGTTGAAGAACTTGCCGTTTTTTTCAATTCCGGATGGGAGGGACTTTTACAGCTTACATAAGCTGTAAAAATTTTTATATTTAGGTTAGATATAACTAACATTTATGTTGGAAAGGATGTTCTTATTATGAAAAATGTAAACAAATTATTGACACGAGATTACATTTCCATAGGTGTTTTTTCACTTATTTATTTTGTTATTGCATTTGTTATAGGCGGTATCGCACAGATGACACCTGTCACTTTTCCGTTTATGCCGATGATAGTAGCTTTATTTGCGGGCAGTGTTTTTATGTTATACACCGCTAAAATACCGAAGCGCGGATCACTTTCCATACTTGGTATACTTGCCGGAATCTTGTTATTTGTTACCGGTATGTTTTGGATGATGTCAGTATTTTTCATCGTATTTGGATTTATTGCGGACTTTATTTGCCAATCAGGAAATTTCAAATCATTCAGAAGAAATTTACTTGCCTATTGCGTGTTTGCGCTGTCTCCAATGGGAGCCTATATTCCCATGGCTATCATGCCTGCACAGTTTGATGAATTCATGCGTAGAAAAGGAGATGTTTCTTCTTTTGAAGGAATTATCAATGCGATTAGAATAAATTGGTGGGTTATCCCCTTAATGATTTTGGGGACAATTATTTGTGCCATAATCGGAGGCCTTATAGGTAAAAAATTATTGAAAAAACATTTTGAAAAAGTGGGGATTATATAAATGGCTTTAGATCCCAGAACAAAGCTGCTGATTTTATCAATAACCGGTATTTCCGTTTTTTTGAATGAAAGTATCGTCATAGAATGCCTTTTTACATCAATCCCCCTATTCTTGCTATTTCAGGCTAAAGAGTTTCGCACTGCCTCAAGATACGGAATTCTCTTTATTGTATTATTGATGATACAGCTGCTTTTGATATTAAATTTACCCGTTACAATCGGAGGCATCATATATATGTTTGATGTATATATAAGGAAACTTATTCCTTGTTTTATGCTCGGTGCATTTTTAATATGCACGACAAAGGTTAGTGTTTTTTTAGCTGCATTCAGTCGATTGCATTTGCCTAAAGGTTTCACTATTGCACTTTCTGTTACATTGCGATACTTTCCGACAATGGCTGAGGAATGGAACTATATTAAGGACGCCATGGCTCTTCGAGGGATAACCGCTTCTTTTACAGGATTTTTACGCCATCCGGTCAAAATAATGGAGTATGTATATGTACCAATGCTGGTATCTGCTTCTAAAATCTCTGATGAAATCACACAAGCCGCAATTACAAGAGGAATAGATCATGTCGGAAGGCGCAGCTGTATGGAAAAAGTTTGTTTTTCAATCCATGATGCTCTGATTGTAACAATCTATATAGGGATTATTTGCATGATATTTTTTGATTTTTTACGAGGAGGTGTATTCCCTTGATTGAATTTATAAAACTTTCTTTTTCCTACAAGGATATGGAAAAAGCTTCTTTACGGGAATTACACTTAAATATTCCAAAAGGACAATGTGTTCTTTTATGCGGTACATCAGGATGCGGAAAAACGACTCTTACGAGATTGGTAAATGGGCTGATTCCTCATTTTTTTGAAGGAAAACTTTCAGGCAAAGTAACTGTAAAAGGAATGAATGTTGCCGAGACCGAAATTTCAACTCTCTCTGATAGTGTCGGCACGGTTTTCCAAAATCCGAGAACACAATTTTTCAACACAGATACAGATAGTGAAATTGTTTTCGGACTGGAAAACAGAATGCTGGAGATGAAAGAATTAAAACAGCAGCTTGAAAGGGTTACTAAAGATTTGCATATAGAAAAATTAAAAGGATGCAGCATTTTTGAACTTTCCGGAGGGGAAAAACAAAAAATTGCATTTGCGTCTGTGTATGCCACGAATCCGGATATTTTTGTATTGGATGAACCGTCCTCTAATCTGGATTTTCATTCCGTGCTTGAACTGAAAAAACTGATAGAAAAAATAAAACAACAAGGGAAAACGATTATCATTGCAGAACATCGCTTGTGGTATTTAACAGATGTTGCAGACAGGGTCATCTTAATGCAGGATGGTCAGATTTTTAAAAATATGAGTATACAGGATTTTTGCCGGCTTCCGGTTGAACAACTACAAAATATGGGACTCAGGTGTCGAAATCTTTCTGAAATCAAAACAAATACCAATGATAAAAAATTTTCCCAACACACCTTAGAGCTGAAAGATATTCATGTCAAATATGGTGAAAAGATTATCTTGCAAAACATCTCTTTTACCGCAAATGGTGGAGAGATCGTCGCAATTACCGGTGCAAACGGAACAGGAAAAACAACACTGGCACGCACTATATGCGGACTAATAAAACAAAAATCCGGAAATATTTTTATAGACGACAGGAGTTTGCCTGCAAAATCGCGTATTAAAAAATCTTACATGGTGATGCAGGATGTCGGGCATCAGCTTTTTACGGACTGTGTGGAAACGGAATGCACACTCGGAACAAAAACAACAAATAAGCCCGTTATTGATGAAACTCTATCGATGTTATCCCTTTCCGAATTAAAAAACCGACATCCTCTTTCACTCTCGGGAGGACAAAAACAGAGGCTTGCTGTGGCAATCAGTTTGCTTTGTGATAAAGAAATTCTTATTTTCGATGAACCAACCAGCGGGCTTGATTTAAAAAGCATGCGAGAAGTAGGAACGATGATAGAGAGGCTTTCTGAACAGGAAAAAATCTTGATCATTATTACCCACGATATTGAATTTATAAAAACAATATGTTCAAGAGTTCTGCTGTTATCAAGCGGTAAAATAATTGCCGATTTGAGAGGTGAAGAAAAGAAAAATATCGAAAATTATATCTTAACAGGAGGAGATTTTAATGAAGAATAAAAACACATTATATCGCTTATTTGAATTTGCCGAATCCTGTAAAGGCTTGCTTTTAAGCTCGGTTGTTTTTGCCGTTCTTGGTGCAGGGTTTGGAATCGTTCCGTATGTTGCGGTTTCACGTATTATTATTCAAATATGTGCCGGCGATTACAGTTTGAAGTCAATAATACTAATGGCGGTAATTGCACTTTTGGGTTATCTTTTGCAGCTTGGTTTATCAACCGTATCTACGGTGCGGTCTCACAGAGCCGCATTTACTGTATTGAAAAATATTCGTACTGCACTTACGAAAAAGTTGTCACGAGTGCCTATGGGATTTGTCTTGGATACCCCGTCAGGAAAATTCAAAACTATGCTTGTTGACACGGTTGAAAAATTGGAATTGCCTCTTGCTCATATGATACCGGAATTGACAGCAAATATTATGATTCCTGTCTTAATGTTGATTTATTTCATGTTCCTTGATTGGAGGCTGGCACTTATTGCACTTGCAACCTTTCCTATTGGAATGCTCTGTTATATGGGGATGATGAAAGATTACGAGAAGCGTTATGACAGAGTTATTAAAGCCGCAAAAGCTATGGATGCCGCCACGGTTGAATATATAGGTGGAATTGAAGTAGTCAAGGCTTTTAATCAAAGCAGCGATTCTTACCGCAAATATGCGGAAGCTGTAAAGGAGAATGAAAATTCTAAATCCGAATGGTTCAAAAAGACAAATCCGTACTATGCAGCAGGCATTGCAATAGCCCCCTCCAGTCTAATCGGAGTTCTTCCTGTCGGAAGTTTGTTTTATATAGGAGGAAGCATAAGCGCAGGCAGTTTTATATCCTGTATTATTTTATCATTGGGTCTGATTGCTCCTCTTATTCAGGCATTGCGATATACGGACAGCCTTGCTATGGTAGACGCTACCGTGAAAGAAATCGGCAGTCTTTTGGATACGGAAGAAATGGAACGTCCGAAAAAACGAGCACCCCTTAAAGGAGAAAATATAGAATTTTACAATGTCTCTTTCTCTTACAAGGATACAGAGGTTTTACACAGTATTTCATTTGAAGCGAATGAAAACGAAATGACGGCTTTGGTAGGACCGTCGGGATCGGGTAAATCCACTGTCGCCAGACTCATTGCGTCTTTCTGGAATGCGGGAAGCGGAACTGTGAAAATAGGTGGTGTTGATGTGCAGAACATACCTCTTTCGCAGGTTATGGAACATATTTCATATGTTTCACAGGATAATTATTTGTTTCATCTTTCTATACGAGAAAATATACGAATCGGTAGGCCGGATGCTACAAACAGTGAAATCGAAAATGCGGCAAAAAAAGCGGCATGCCATGATTTTATCGTATCATTTCCAAATGGCTACGATACCGTTATCGGAGACAGCGGGAGCAATCTTTCCGGCGGAGAAAAGCAGCGCATCGCCATTGCAAGAGCCATATTAAAGGACAGCCCCATAGTTATTTTAGATGAAGCTACAGCATTTACAGACCCTGAAAACGAGTCGATCATTCAGCACTCTATCAGCGAACTTGTAGCGGGAAAAACGCTGATTGTCATTGCACATCGATTATCTACTATCACATCAGCCGATAAGATTATCGTCATGAACGAAGGAAATATAGAAGCTGAAGGAAGGCATGCGGATCTTATCAAAAATTGTGCTCTTTACAGAGAGCTTTGGGATGCACATATCAGTACACTTGATATTAAGGAGGTGTCAGCATGATTCAGATGTTCAAACGACTTTTGGATTTTTCCGGAACGGGAAAAAAAGGATTGATTTTATCGTTTATCTTTCATATGTGTAATTCCGTATTTGAGATGCTTCCCATCATAGCTGTGCTTACAGTTCTGAATGGAATACTGTTATCACTCTCAAGCGGTTACATGCCGGTTAAAACGGCATGGGCAGCCTTTGGGATTATGCTTTTAAGTATTTTAGGGCGCATTCTCTTTACTAATCTTTCCGCCGTAAAAAGAACCCTCGGAAGTTTCTCTATGTGTTCCCAATGGCGCATGAATCTTGGAGAAAAATTAAAACGCGTCCCTATGGGATATTTTAATGAGCATCGACTTGGAGATATTACAGCGGCAGTTACTACAACGCTTGGAGATCTGGAAACCAATGCAGTTACTGTTATGGAAGCGGTAGCCGGAGGATTTATCCATGCCCTAGTGATAGGGATATGGCTTTTATTTTACGAATGGAAAATCGGTGTTCTGATGTTTCTCGGACTTGTTGTTTCCCTTTTGATATATGCAAAAACACAGAAGGCCGGCATAAAGTATTCTCCGCGCAGGCAGGCTGCACAGGCAGGGCTTGTGACAGGTATTTTAGAATATATACAGGGGATGTCTGTAGTCAAGGCATTCGGACTTGCCGACCGTTCGGATAAATCCGTAGACACTGCAATCAATGAAAGTGCAGAGGCAAACATCGCTTTGGAAAAAGTTTTCTCCGGCTTGGCTGCCGTCTTTCAAATGATATTCAAATTTGCCAGATTCGCAATCCTCCTTGCTGCCCCTTACCTACTAATGAACGGAGAAATAACTCCCGAAAAGTGCCTGCTCCTTATTGTCGCAAGTTTTATGATTTATACGACTGTGGAGCTTGCAGGAAGTACGGCTGCCGTCGCAAGAGTTGTGGATGCTTCCTTAGACAGATTGGAAACGATATCCAATATGCCGCTTCTTGATGAAAACGGGACGGACCTTATTCCGAAAGCATACGATATTGCCGTTTCAAATGTATCCTTTGCCTATGATGAAAAGGAAATCCTGCATGATGTAAGCTTTTCTGTTCCTCAAGGAACGAGTTGTGCCATTGTAGGACCATCAGGCTCAGGAAAGACAACCCTTTGCAGCTTAATTGCACGGTTTTGGGATGTAAAGAATGGTGAAATTCTTTTAGGCGGCGTTAATGTCAAGGACTACACCTGCGACAGCCTTCTCAAAAATTTTTCCATCGTCTTTCAAAGAGTGTATCTTTTTGAAGATACCATTGAAAATAACATTCTTTTTGGAAAACCGCAGGCAACAAAAGAAGAAATGATTACAGCGGCAAAGAAAGCATGCTGTCATGATTTCATATCCGCACTTCCGGACGGATACCAAACAAATATTGGAGAAGGAGGTGCAACCCTTTCCGGTGGTGAGAAACAGCGAATTTCTATCGCACGAGCGATTTTAAAGGATGCACCTATTGTTATTTTAGATGAAGCCACGGCAAGTGTTGATCCTGAAAATGAACGGGAATTACAGCATGCTATTTCTGAACTGACAAAAGATAAAACGCTCCTGATGATTGCTCACAGGTTGAATACGGTACGGGAAGCAGATCAAATTCTTGTTCTTGAAAATGGACAGATTGTGCAAAGAGGAAAACATCAGGAACTGATACAGCAAGAAGGACTTTACCGGCGATTTGTGGAAATCCGGGGAAATGCAATCGGATGGAAATTAGGAGGCCGGGAATGACATACCAAAAATTTTACTTAGGAAAGTTAGATGCACAGATATTAAAAAACATAGATGTAGAACATAAAACGAAAATGAAGCAATTCATCAAAGAAATCAATCAAGGGCCATGGACTGAAAAACAGAAAAAAAGACAAAAAAGCAGTATCCTTTCCAATATAGCCCTATACCAATGCTTCCTAGATAAAGGACTTTCAAAAAACGAGGCAAAAGAACTGGTAAAGGAGTATTCATTTTATGTTGCTCAAAAGGCACATAAGCTTTTGAAAACGTTTTTTCATATACCCGGTTTTTTCAGGTTGTTTCGTTCGTTTATGAAAAAAGGGATGTCAGGCGATGAAATATGGAAAAGCAAAATTCTAGCGGATGACGGAAAATACTACCGCGTCGATGTACTCAAATGCCTTTGGGCGGATACCTGCAGTTTTTTTGAATGCCCGGAGCTTTGTGAAATATTCTGTCTGTGCGATTACATTGTATTCGGAAATATAACGGGATTTGTATTTGAGCGAAGTCAGACGCTGGGAATGAACGGTAAAAAATGTGACTTTTGCTTCATAAATAAAAAGAGGGGGATTAAATGAATAAGGCTGAAGAAAAATGGTCTGAAGATGCAGAAAAAATGAAGCTATTTCTTCTGCAAGAAATCGAGGAGACAGGTTCGGAATGGAAAGTTTTGATAGAACGGTGTCTTGGAGATTGTCAAAGGGATAAAATTTTAGATGTTGGATGTGGAACCGGATTTATTTCGCTGCTTCTTGCACAAATTGGGTGTGATGTCATTGCAATAGACAATAATATCGCAATGCTCAAGGAAGCTGAAAAAATATCTGAGGAGTTGGGACTTTCAAATAAAATCACTTTTATGCTTAAAGACGCAGAATCAATGGATTTTCAGGATAACACCTTTGATGCAGTGGTCTCAAGACATGCCTTTTGGCTATTTAATAATCCTAAGAAAGTTTATACACAGTGGTATAGAATTTTGAAATCCGGCGGTTGTATGCTGAACTTAGATGCAAATTGGCTTTTCCCTTTTTGGGGAGAAGAACAGGCAAAGCTTTTTCAGTCAGATGAAAACATTTTAACGAAACGCTACGGCAGATTTCAGGATTATTACCATGATACAGATATGATGGATGAATTGAAAAAACTACCTTTAAGTTATATAAAACGCCCAGAATGGGATTTGGAAATATGCAGAGAAACAGGTTTTATGAACATTGAAACAGAGACGCTGTCACAGGAAAAGTATTGGAATCCCTTTATGGCACTCAGGTATCGCACGATGCCGACCTTTATCGTCAAAGCTCAAAAGTAATATTTACGGAGGAAAGCAAATGGAAAAAAATAAAACATTAAAATGGGAAATTAAAGATGTCATTGCGGTTGTTTTGTTGAGTCTCTTTCTTATTCTCATCCAGTTTATTGTAAATATGGTGTGCATGGCCAATCATTTTGTCAGCATGGTTTTATCAATCGGTTTTACAATGTTCTTATGTGCACCTGTCTATTATCTGCTTTTGTGTCGGGTAAGAAAACACTTCGTTATCCTTGTTTATATGAGTATAGTCGGTATGATTTATATGTTTATGGGGAACTGGTATCTTTTACCGTACTTTGTTGCGGTTGGTATGATATGCGAAGCAATCTTGTGGAAAAATTGCTCTGAAAGGAATCCAAAACAAATTATAGTGACGTGGACTGTTGCCAGTCTTTTATATAACGGTGTCAATTTACTGCCGATTTGGTTCTTTTGGAAAACCTATTACAGCTTTGCAAAAAGCAGTGGCATGGATCAAAATTATATAGATTCATATATCAGCTACTATAAGACTCCCGGATGGATTATATTCATTGTGATTTTTACCACGTTATGTGGGCTTGCTGGTGGTCTGGTCGGCAAAAAAATTATGGGAAAGCATTTCAAAAAAACGGGACTTCTATAAATGAGGAAAATTTCTTTTGCTGTCATAACTAAAATATGGGGATTCATTTGTGTGTTAATAGCCATTTATATGGGAAAAGATGTCATTTTCAGTTGCATCCTTACAATTGCAGCTTTTTTGCATCTCATTGTACAGGGAAAATGGAAAATCGTATTTAATTATGGCATATTCTACATCTTATTGGGAATTTTGCTCTATGCCATACAAGGCTGCGGACTTCACATGTTGATTTTTTCAGAATTTTATGTGCTGATGTTTTGGAATCTTTCTCCTGCTTTCTTGATGTCATGGGATTTGGTTACAACACCACCCGGAAAGATTTCGGCATTCCTAAGTAGTATCCACCTTCCTACATCCGTTATTTTGGGAGTTCTTGTAGTATTCAGATTCTTCCCTACCATGAAATCGGAGTTAAGGAGTGTGTATATATCTATGAAAAACAGAAACTTGACAGATATTAAACAGATATTTAAAGCACCCGCAAGGACATGCGAATATGTGCTGATTCCCCTTCTCGTCAGAATTCTGATGATAGCAGATCAGCTTTCCGTTTCAGCTATTGCAAGAGGTGGGGAGTCACCGGGAAAAAGAAGCAGCTACTATGAGAGCGAGATTGAAAGAACGGACATTTTTGCCATGATTTTATGGTTCGTTTTGATATCGGCTTATTTATGGATAGGGGGCATGAAAATATGATAGACTTACAGAATGTTTCCTTTCAGTATGCTGATAGCAATTATGGTGTGACGAATATAAATTTAGCGATAAAAGTCGGTGAATGCGTGGTTTTGACGGGAAAATCGGGATGCGGAAAAACAACCATTACAAGACTTATCAACGGTCTTGCACCAAAATATTACAAAGGAACAAAAAAGGGCAGTATACGAATTGACGGAAAAGATATTGAAACGATGCCGTCATATGATATCGGTAAAATTGTCGGTAGCATATTTCAAGATCCGCAAAGACAATTCTTTTCGTCAGAGCTTGAGGGTGAAATAGCATTTGGATGTGAAAATTACGGTTTCTCAAAATTTGAAATTCAAAAAAGAACAAATGATGCTATCCATAAGATGAGATTGGAAAGCATAGGAAAGATTTCCTTGGATTTGCTTTCAAGTGGTGAAAAACAACGAGCAGCAGTAGCTTCCGTATATGCAATGCACCCGGTGGTTTTTGTGTTTGATGAACCGACTGCAAATTTGGACAAAGACGGCATCATTCAAATGAAAAACATCCTTATGCAGTTAAAGAAAGCAGGATACACATTGCTGATTGCCGAGCATCGTCTCAGTTGGACAGAAGAGCTTGCCGACAGGTATTTATATATGAAAGACGGACAGATACAGCATGAATATTCTTCTTTAGAATTTAGTACAATGAATGACTTGGAACGCATTTCAAAGGGACTTCGCCGCATTATAAATAGACCTTTTACAAAACAGATTGCCCCACCCCGAACGAACAATATTGCAATACAAGGAGAGAGGATATCTCTCAAGAAAAATAAAAAACAAATATTAAAAAATGTGGATATTTTTGCTAATGAGAAAAGCATTACTGCCATCACAGGCAATAATGGTGCGGGAAAAACCAGTTTAGCTTTAATTTTAAGCGGACTTGAAAAATTAACAGAAGGTAATATTTATATTCATGGTGAGAAAGCAGGATACAGAGAACTTCGCAAACATACCTATTACTGTTCAAATGACACAGGTACACAATTTTTTACAGAAAGCGTTTCAAAAGAACTTTTGCTTGGAACAAAATACGATGCAGAGAATTTAGAAAATGCAAAAGAATTGCTTAAGGATATGTGTCTATACGAATATAAAGATTCTCATCCTGCTTCATTGTCAGGGGGACAAAAACAAAGACTTGCAGTATGCTGTGCACTGTTATCAGGTAAAAATATTTTGATATTTGACGAACCGACCAGTGGATTAGATGCCGAAAATATGTTTTTGGTTGCAAGGAAACTAAAAAAGGCTGCGGAAAAAGAAAAAACCATTTTTGTGATCACTCATGATGAGGAATTTATGGACGCTTGCTGTGAATACAGAATAAATATAGATAAAACATACAAATAAAAGACAAGGAGGGTCTTATAATGGATGTTCGTGATAAATTACTTACAGAAAATCCTTGGAAATTGATGATTAGCCTTAGTTTGCCGGCGATTTTGGGTCAACTGATAGTAGGATTATATGCATTTGTCGATTCAATTTATGTTGGGCAAATGGTGGGAACCGATGCCATGAGTGCAGTTTCGGCGGCATCTCCGTTTGTATTGATCAATAATGCGATTGCAGTTCTTCTTGGGATAGGTTCGGGCTCTGTACTTTCTCGGGCAATCGGAAAAAAAGATAAAGAAACAGTTGATAAGATTATAGGAAATCTGACTTTCTTGGTAATCATTTTATCATCAGCAGTTATGATTATCGGTATCATATTTGCTCCTGAATTTTTACGCTTATCCGGTGCCGACGGTGAAGTTCTGGAGATGGGTGTTTCTTATTTAAGAACAGTATATCTCGGCTCCGTATTCGTAAATTTTATGCAGGGTGCAAATATGGTAATAAGGGCAGAGGGTCGCATGGGAGTTGCAATGGGGATCATGGCGGCCGGTGCTATTTTAAATATTATATTAGATCCTATCTTCATTCTGCTTATGCCATCTCGGGGACCGCAAGCTGTTGCGATTGCAACTGTGATTTCTCAAATCATTCAGGCTTCAGTAACCCTACTATACTTCTTGAAAAAAAGTCCGGTGGTTCGTTTTCATGGGATAAAACCTGCAAGAGATTTATTGCCTGAAATTTTTTCTGTGGGAATGAGCGCTATGCTCATGCAAATTATGATGTTGGTTCAAATGACAGTTGTATATAATACGGCAGTGCATTTTGGCGGAGAAAAGCAAATAGCTCTTATGGGAGCCGCTCAAAGAGTTATGCAGCTTGCATTTGTTCCGATATGGGGAATGAGTCAAGGGATGCAGCCCGCTGTCGGAACAAATTTCGGAGCAAAAGAATATATAAGGGTTAAAAAACTTACGAATGTATTTATTATAGGTTCGACTTGTCTTGCCGGATTTTTCTTTGCCATAATCGAAATTTTTTCAGTGCAGATATTATCTGCATTTATTACCGATTCAGCTATTGTAAGCTCAGGATTATCTAATTTTAGACTTATGTACTGCATATTTCCTACTTATGGCATGCTCATAATGACAGTCACTTATTTTCAGGCTGTCGGGAAAGCAAAACAAGCCGGAGTATTGGTTATACTAAGGCAACTTGCACTTGTAGTTCCTTTGGTACTGATATTACCTCGTTTTCTGAACGGAAATGTTCTCGGAGTATGGCTGGCATTACCTTTGAATGATGTTGTTATAATTTTGATTGCAATTATATTGTTAATTAGTGAATACAAGCATCTCATTAAGCTTGCACAGGAAATAAGTAAGGTGAAAGTTGGCGAAGTATCATGAAAAAATCTTCATTTAGTTGAAAATCATATTAGAGTTCCAATCTAAATTATTAAATATCAGCTAATGAAATTACCACCTCTATATTCGTCTTACCATTTACTACAGTTTTGAATATATAGCTTTCAGTTGCTCCTCCCGCTGTATCTATCGGTTCAGCGGCCTTTGCCCTTTTGATCTCTATCTCTGAGCCAAGCGGTGCCTCCGCTCTATGTCTTATTAGGAAAGAAGTCATTTTTTTCTTTTCGACATCGGGCACATAGTTCCATACCATATCAAGATAATAGGTATTGTTCATGTGCATGTTTCTATCGACCTCGCTAAACATAACCTGATGCTTGCCACAGGTCACATATTCTATATCCTTAGGTAGAGTAAACCTCAGAGGAATATTCATCTCTAAAGGTTCATCAAATTCGTATTCCGAAAGATCTATCTCATCCGTACGGCAAAGCTTTCCCGTGTAAATATTGACAACCGCCCATTCGCTATAACCTCTCGCTACAACCTCATCTCCACGTTTGGCCAAAAAACATCTTACAAATGTTGCCGCCTTTCCCCTCGTTGCCCAGGTATGGACATCTATCTCATCGTATTGATGAATTTGGTCGACAAGCTCGTAGAGGATTCGCGTCGCGATGAAGCTTTGACCATTGTCAAAGAGCCCCTCATATGTAGGTCTTCTATCCCTCATATTATGATTAGCGGTCTCCTGCATAAGTCTCGCAAGGCTCGAAGGCTTTATATTATTATTGATATCCACGTCGTGTGATGATACGGAATAGTGTTCTCTATAAGTGCTCATTTCAGCTCCTTTATCCTTTATAATCTATAAACTATGATAGTCCACGCACCTAGAAGGTCGCCACCTCTTGCTCAGGAGGAAGACTCGCAGTCACCTTGTTGCAATAGAGTATAGGTCCCTCTTCACCATATATTTCCGTGAACTCTAGCCTTACTTCAGCTACAATTTCCGCCCAAGTTCCATTTTTAATTTTTGATGCATTTTTCCAAACACATAGAAGTCCTGCAAACTGAATATCCTCTGCGCAGCATGTCATGACATGTCTTCCGAAAACCAGCTTGTCTTTAGGTAATCCTCCACCGCTAGCAAGTCTACCCAGAACCCTTACTTTTTTCTTATCATACTTCTCAGGATTATCATTAACATCGCGGTACCACTCAGCAAAACAATCCTCTTCAATTTCGATAATATCGGCATTCATATCAAAAGGCAATTCGTCGACTATTGTATCGGGTTCTACATCATCAGGGCCATATTCGTAAACTATTTGATTTTTACGATTTGCAACCCTAACGATTTTGTGGAATTTTAGCTTATCAAAGCCATGTACACATCTGTTAAACACCACTAAATCTGCAGTCTTTAGCTTATCGAAAACCAACTGTCTCATATTCTCGTTATAGTTTATGAAAACACTCGCATCCGCAAATGTAACCTCTTGTGATATAATCCAATCCTGAGGCATATTGCGAAACAAGTCTTGCATCATCCACATGCCATTATATTCAATGACAACTCTTTCGACGCGATGCTTTTTCTGTAATTCAGAAAGATGTCCCGGATTCAGTTCATCCCGGCTTTCTATATACTCGCAAAAGATGTTATCCTTTGTAAAGAACTTACTTTCGTCAAGTTCCTCTATCCCCTGCTCGCACATCAAGAGAAGAGTCCTCTCTCCGGCATTGAAGTCGCTGCCCTCGAGAATATCCTGAATAAATGTTGTCTTACCACTTTCTAAAAAACCTGTAAATAAATATACTGGAATTTCCATTTTATCCTCTTTTACTTTTATATTATATAGCTAGTGCTTCTCTGATATTAGTTTCCTCTATGTCTACACCGATTACGCAAATCATACCTGTAGTTGCTGCACTTCCTGCTCTAACGTCTGCCTCTCCCGGTACATAATCAAAGTGAAGCCATCCTCCATCCGAGCTTTCAACAACACCCTTCGCTCTCAAAACTGTACCAAACTCAGTGAAGTTTCCGAGTTTCCCCAGGAAGTCCTTGATTTCTGTCTCATTAAATTTATGGCTGGTTTCTATACCTATACTCTGGAATATTTCGTCTGCGTGGTGATGTCCATGCTCATGGTGATGTCCGCAGCCACAGCTCTCGTCATGTTCATGATGATGTTCATGCTCCTCATGATCGTGATGATGCTCATGTTCCTTATGGTCGTGGTGATGCTCATGTTCATGGTGCTCATGGTGATGTCCACAGCCACAGCTTTCGCCATGTTCATGATGATGCTCATGCTCCTCATGGTCATGATGGTGATGTTCTTTCATCTCGGCTTTGAGGTGCTCAAGCTCTGCGTCAATTCCCGCTCTCTTTTCCATTGTCTGAAGTATCAGCTTACCATCAAGCTCATCCCAATTTGTTGTAACGATTTCTGCGGCTTTGTTGTGATTACGGATAAGTTCAACACAAGCGTCGAGCTTTTCCTGTCCGAGACCTGCTGTATGACTTAAGATGATAGCACTTGCATTCTCAATCTGGTTATTGAAGAATTCACCGAAGTTCTTCATATACATCTTGCACTTTTTAGCATCTACAACAGTTGTGAATCCGTTAAGAACAAGCTCGTCATTATGTAGGTTTTCAACAGCCATGATAACATCGCTGAGCTTACCAACACCGGATGGCTCTATCAAAATTCTATCCGGATGGTATTTCTGAACAACTTCAGCAAGAGCCTTGCCAAAATCTCCGACAAGACTACAGCATATGCATCCGGAGTTCATCTCGTTTACCTGAATTCCAGAATCCTTTAAGAATTCTCCATCTACTCCTATATCTCCAAACTCGTTTTCGATAAGTACGAGTTGTTCATCTTTATACGCTTCGGAAATCAATTTTTTAATCAAACTTGTCTTTCCTGCTCCTAGAAATCCTGAAAAAATATCTACTTTTGTCATATTTACACTCCCTTTCAAGTATATATTTACTTTAGTTTCATTTATATAATACATATCTATATATACCACTTTGGCATACATCCAAAATGCATATAAAGATATTCTCAGCAATATTTATTAACTTTTCAGCTTAATCCTCTTCGGCTATAAAGCTTCTGAAAATGGCCTTCTCATCCTCGCTCAGCTTCATCGTAAGGCATAAGGTTTCAATTACCTCAGCAGGTGGTACGTGGCCTTCCATCGTGCAGAGCATGGTGAAATCATTGTGTGGCATGCCTAGATTCTTGAATACGATTTCCCCGCAGCTCACCTTTCTATCATATATTTTAAAAAATTCTCTAGCAAAATTCTTATTTGACATTTTTCTCCTTTTATATCATTATAAATGTTATATGTATTTTAAATAGGAGGATTTTATGAAGGATAGATTCAAACAAGGCATGGTCATGACAATTTCTGCAGGAATCGCATGGGGCTTTTCGGGCACCTGCGCCGAAATTCTATTTAAGAACTTCGGTATATCTGTCTTCGATGCGCATGGTCTTTTCCGGTCTAATCCTCACTATTGCATCCCTACTTACAAATAAAGAAAATCTGATCTCAATGCTCAAAGATAAACGTTCTGTGCTTGAGCTCGTTCTATTTGCTCTCTTTGGTCTTTTGTTCAATCAGGTTTCATATCTTGAGGCAATAAATAATTCAAACTCGGGAACTGCAACTATACTTCAGTATATAGGCCCTGTTTTCTGCATGATTACCGAATGTATTCTTATCAAAAGACTTCCGACAAAGAAAGAGGTCGGAGCAATCATGCTCGCTATGATAGGAACATTTATCCTCGCAACTCACGGTGATATTCATCGCATCTATATTACACCGCTCGGTCTGATGTGGGGGCTATTTTCTGCATTTGCTATCGTTTTCTATACCTTCCTGCCTATCAGACTTATAGGCAAATACGGCGCGATTCCTGTTACCGGTTGTGCCATGCTTATCGGTGGAGCCATAACAAGTACATGCAGTAAAGCGTTCTTACAGCCGTTCAACACAAATCCTAAATTCATTATGCTTCTCATTTTGATTATCCTACTGGGAACTATAGTATCATATACGCTATATTTGATGGGGATAAACAGATGCGGTCCTGTAGTTGCCAGTATGCTTGCAAGCATAGAACCGGTTTCAGCAACCGTGTTCATGGTCATACTGCTAAACGTTCCATTCACAGGAATAGAAGCACTTGGTTTCGCATGTATTTTTGTAACAGTATTCATACTCGCGAGGAGCAAAGCCACAAACAAAAAATAAAAACATGCTATATTTCATAATCAAATAGAATCTCATCTCCAGCCATCTCATCTAGCTTGCTTAGTGTTGAAAATACAATTGAAGAGCTGTATCCGTAGCTTGATAGTCTGCGTATTATTCTATTTCTAAGTTTTTCCGGGATTTTATTCTCTATATCCATACCGCTCTGCCTTATAATCTTTAAGGCAACCGCAAGCGCTCTGTTGCGCTCGGTATTTCCTTCATCAGCCTCGGAATTCTCAAGTTTCTCATCAAAAGCAATAGCAATATCTTCGCTGCTTAGCTCTCTTTTGCGCAGCTCTCTTTTAATCCTAAGCTCTCCCCAGCCCTTCCTCTCACCGTGGACTATAAAGTCTCTGCAATACTGAAGATCATCGAGGTATCCATAGCCTTTAAAACTTTCAATCAAGGGTTCGATTTCCCCATCGGAGAAATTTTTATTCTTTAGGTATTTCCTCAGAACTTGAGCGCTGCATCTTGAACGTAAGATTCGCGCTGCAGCAATCTCATTTATAGACTTCATAGAAGCACCACCTTCGCTTTTTTATCCGTCTCCAGGCAGTATGTACACTTTATTTCAGGTAGAATTTCCATCCTATTTATATACACGGTCTTTCCCCCATGAATTAGCTCTTTTTTCAGCTCGTGGTTTTCATCGACTACAGATTCCTTTGATGCAAATATTCCCTTGCCCGTGTACTTGCCAAAGGCTTCTTTAGCTGTCCAAATATCGAAAAAACCCTCTTCTCCCCAAAGCTTCACATACTCAAATTCTTCTTTGCTGAAATGTCTCTCAGCTATAGATTCGTGCTTGCAGGATTTCACCTCCTGTATATCTATTCCACACGGGTGTCTATCAAATAGGCACATCCACATAGGTCCCGTATTTGACACTGAAAACTCTACTTCAAAATCCAAAAAATATGGCTTTCCTTCTTTGTAAGTCTTAATTTGTATATTGTTTACAATACCATCTATATCACTTATATTCAGTGCTTTACATTCATCGTTTTTTAGATAATTTGCAAGTGATGTCCTTATTAATCCGTGACTTTGAACTCCGTGTAAGCTCTGTCCTTCCCTTAAGTATATTTCCGGCAAATCGACCTCCATCATAACATCCACAGCCAAAACTATGGCGAACTACATATATTAAAACAATAGGGTGCCAATGCACCCTAAACTATTTTTTCTCATTGTTAAGGCGTTCCAAAACCCTGCGGTATCCATCCGCACCATAGACAATGCATTTATTAATTCTACTTATCGTCGCCGTCGAAGCCTTAGTCACCTTCTCTATTTCGTTGTATGTCTTCTTCTCAGAAAGGAGCTTGGCCACCTGAAGTCTCTGAGCAATCGAGTGAATCTCGTTGATCGTACATATGTCCTCAAAGAACCTATAACAATCTTCTCTATCTCGCAAAGTCAAAATCCCGTCGAACAGTTCGTTAATATCTTCTCTTCTGTACTTTGATTCGTAAGCCATCGTTCCTTCCTTTCGCTTGAACAGCAATCTGGAATACCAAAATATTGCGTTGAAATTATATCATTTTACCGCGCTAAAGTCAATTTCCGGCAAGCTCTATCGCTTTCTCCAGCTGCAAGTCTTTGCCGTCGCTGTTTGCCACAACATACTGAGGTGTGATTCCCACGCCATGTATCTTGGTTCCCTTAGGTGAAAAATATTCCTTTACCGTAAGGCTAACTGCCGTTCCATCCTTGAACAAGCGAGTTTCCTGAACAATTCCCTTGCCGAAAGTCTTCTGTCCTACAGAGATTGCGGCACCGTTATCGATAAGTGCTGAAGCCACAATTTCTGATGCACTCGCCGAGTTTTCGTCGATCAAAAGAATTACTTTTAGCTTAGTATGCTTCTCGTCAGAGTTGAAGTTTTTGATATTACCGTGCTTGTCCTTCGTATAAGTAATCTTGCATTTAGGGAGTATTCTATCTGCAACCTTGGTTCCTTCATCAAAATATCCGCCCGGGTTTGAGCGCAAATCTATAATTACACTCTCCTTGCCGCTTGACTCAAACGAATTTATCGCTTCTTCAAAATTTTTAGCCGTATTCTCCCCAAATGATGTGATCTTCACATATCCTATTTTATCTGATATAGATCTCGGCTCAACAGTCGAGTCCTCAATTTTGCCTCTTATAACCTTGATGTCCTTTTTCTCCAATCCTCGCTTTATCTTAAGCACAACAGGATCACCAACTTTGCCGGTTATTGCTTTTCTTACAGCGTTTGCCGTAGTATATTTTTTCCCATCGATCTCGAGAATTATATCACCCTTTTGGATTCCGGCAGTTTCAGCCGGACCTTCCTTGATGACATCCTTTACAAGTATTCCTTCCTTTGTAATCTCAAAGCTTATTCCGATTCCTGTGAAACTGTTGTTTAGATTTCTCTTAAGCAAGGCGAGTTCATCCTTGTTCAAATACCTGGAGTACTTATCTCCAAGAGCATCAAACATAGCATTGTAAACCGCCTCCTCTTGTTTTTCTTTGTCATACTTAAAAAGGAAGTCCGATGATATGAACTCTTCTACACTGAGAATCTTACTATACTTTTCGAGGAGCTTGTTCTGCTCATCCAACTCGCTCCTGTTTACTAAAGCCGAGTCACTGAGTTTTAAATATGAAAAGAATCCTGCAACCATCAGTGCCGAAGTGATAAATACTGTGAATAATACTATTCCAACTCTTTGTTTTTTCATTAGTTCTCCATCTTTGCCGACTTTAAAACAAAATTCATATACTGTTTTCCGTTCCAGCTTGATAATTCCAAATTTCCAATCAAAGCGATGCTTCGCTTTGATCTCATTGCCTCATCTAAAAGCGTTTCGTATATGTCTGCATTTACAAAATCCACACCCCTAATGCTCTTCCCATCAAAGTTTGCCGTAAACTGCAGAAACTCAGGTCTTTTCTGCATCCTTGAAAAGTAATCAATATTTGCATCTATTCGTATTAGAGGTACTTCGTTACATCTGCCAAATGGCTCAAGCATCCTCTGCTGAGCGAAGAAATCCTCATTTAAATCAGCACTCTGAAGCTGGACGTCATAGGCCGGTGTATCACCGGCTTCTGCCACATCCTTATTCTTTTGCTCTGTCAATCCCTCTTCTATTGAGGCTCTTAAAAGAGGTATATTTTCATCCGATATCGTAAACCCGCAAGCCGCTGCATGTCCGCCAAACTTTACAAATAGCTCCGGCTTTCTATTTAGCAACTCAAAAAGGCTTATCCCATCTATGCTCCTTCCGGTGCCCTTACTGTATCCATCACCTATCTGTGTAACGATTAGACTTGGGACATTATATTTTTCCTTTAGCTTTCCGGCAACAATTCCGGTGACGCCTTCATGAGCATCTTTCAGCTCAACTAAGAGATATCCCTTGCCAGCGTCCTCCTTTGATATATCAGCTACGCAGCTCTTAAAAAGATTTTCCTGAACGCTTCTTCGTGTGTTATTTGCTTCCCTGATTAGCCCTGCAAGCTCCTTTGCTCTCTGCTCGTCATCGCAGAGCATGAGTCTTGATGCTAATGAAGCACTTCCCATTCTTCCCGCCGCGTTTATATGAGGCGCTATAACAAATGATATGTTTTGTGAGATTATCTCACCTTGTTTTAAACCTATCTCCGTCATAAGTTCCTTAAGGCCAACTCTCTTGCTTAGATTGAGCGCTCTAAGTCCAAACTTCACAAGAGTTCTGTTCTCGTCTATAAGCGGAACTACATCGCCAACTGTTCCTATAGCGACGAGGTCGAGATTTCGCGTCAGAACTTCCTTAGGGAGATTAGCAGTTTCACATAGTGCCTGAGCCAGTTTAAATGCGACACCAACTCCTGCTAAATACTTAAAAGGATAGTGGCAGTCCGACTGATTCGGATTGATGATAAGGCAGTCCGGAACTTCATCTCTAATTGTATGATGATCCGTAACGAGTACCTCAAGACCTATCTCCTGCGCGTGCATGACCTCATCTACAGAAGTCGAGCCACAGTCAACAGTAATAATTATATCCGCCCCTGCTGCCTTTATTTTATCTATCGCATCTGAATTTAACCCGTATCCCTCATCAAAGCGAGACGGAATATAGTAGCTTATATCCGCCCCAATCCTTCTTAGAACATCCATCATGAGTGACACCGATGTAACTCCATCCGCATCATAGTCCCCGTAGATACAAATCTTCTGACCGGTCTCAACAGCCATCATTATAAGATCAACGCCTTCATACATATCTTTGAGCATAAAAGGATCGTAGGTCAAACTTGGCTTATCAGATAAGAACTCCGCGACATCACCTGCCGCGGAGATACCTCTTTTATTTAGTATTGTCTCTATAGCGCTGTTTAATTTCATTATCTCTATTTTTCAAAAATCTTTTTGATGGTTTCATCAGAAATATATTCTTCCGAGCCAATTGTAATTGATTTTTCTCCAAAATTCCAAGTATCTATCAAATACTTTCTTGAATAATAATAATCCTGATTTGACACTAACAAAAACAAACTCTGTTGAAATAATTAATATCATTAAACATAAAATTAAAATGTGTTTAAAGCTTGAAAATAATTTGCATATACGCTTCATAACTACTATACCTCAAAAAATATGTATCAGAAATTCTATAACTAATTAACAAGCTCTATATATTCAAGTGTATATTAAACAATATTACAATTTAGTTCGTATATAATTCAGGATTAACATACTGTCCGTTTATACGAACCTCATAGTGAACATGCGGTCCTGTCGCCCATCCTGTTTGACCCGAAAGTGCTATTACATCACCTTGTTGAACGTATTGTCCCGGACTTACCGTTAACGCACTGTTATGTCCATAAACAGTCACTACTCCATTACCGTGGTCGATGAATACTCCCCATCCGTAACCTTGCTGATACCAACCTGTCAAATTCATAACTCTTCCGGCAGCCGCTGCTCTTACCGGAGTTCCTGATGGAACACCTAAATCGGTACCCGTGTGGAAAGTTCCGTACTGTTCAAGCCCAATCCTATATCCAAATGGAGATGTTATAACCTTTGCAACAGGCCATCTTAGATTTACCGGACCGTTTGTGACACCACCTCCTCCACCGCCGTAAGATCCGCCATTTCCGCTTGTGTCCTGATTACTCTGTGCTGCTGCCTGCTGTTCCGCAAGAATCTGTGATGATAGCGATTCTGCCTGCTGATTGAATATTGCCAGATTCTCGTTTATCTTAGCCGCCTTCGTCTCAAGCTTTGCAGATACCTTGTCCAGTTCATCTTTCTTACTCTTTAGCTCGTTCTGTGAACTTGCTATCTCCTGATATGCCGCACTTAGTTCTTTTTTCGTCTTGTTTAGCTCTTCACTTATCTTCTCAAGACTGGCAAGGGTACTTCTATCACTCTTGTAGATTTTCTGAAGCATAGATAGGTTTGAAAGAAGCTCGGAGAAGTTCTTTGAATCGAGTATTATATCGATAAATCCAACAGAACCATTCTTATACATAGCACGAAGCCTATTGGACATTCCGCTTTTTCTATCATCAATCTTAGCTTGCATGTTCTCGATTTTGCTGTTTAGCTCATCAATTTCTGCCTGCTTCTTGTCAATCTCATTTTGTGCATTTGTAATTTCAGTGTTTAGGCTTACAATCTTAGTATTGTATTTATTGATCTCGCTTACAACTTCACTCTTCTCAGCCTCTGCAGCTTTCTGCTTTTCTATTACGCTGTTCAGCTGAGATTTTTTGTCTGTTGCATATACGCTTCCCACATATGCAAGACTCATACTCAAAGCCATCATAAGCGATAACGATAGTGCTAAAAATCTGTTTTTATTCATCAATAACCTCCAAATCCTCTACTTAGTATCAAGGAATTTACGCATTGAAACTATGCTTCCACACGCACCTATACTTACTCCGATTGCTAGGAATATCAAAATCAGGTTAATTGACAGATATCCTGCAGGAACAAGTGGGGAACTCATAATAGTCATAAACTGCTTACCTACAAGTGATATGATTTCTCGATAGATGAAGAACGTTGCCACAGCAGAAACTGCGGATGAAATAATACCTATCAAAATTCCCTCTATTAGGAACGGACCTCGTATAAACCAGTTGGTCGCTCCTATATACTTCATAATCTCTATTTCCTTTGCTCTCGCAAATACCGTGAGCTTTATCGTATTGGATACGACAACAATAGAAACTATGATTAAAAACACCATTATTATCATTGCAGCTAGCTTCAGGAAGTTGGTAATCTTGGTTAGCTTCTTAACAGTCTCCTGATAGTACTTGACATCTTCTACTCCATCTGTATCCTTAACCATCTTGATAACATTATCGGCTGTTGACATAGAATCAACAGTTACAACGATGGAGCTTGGCAATGGATTATCTCCTAAGCTGTCAAGCAAATAACTACTTTCTCCCCAACGAGCCTTCATTATCTTCATCGCCTCTGACTTGCTACGGTATACAGAAGACTTGACCCCGGGCTCAGTATCAATTTTCTTGATAATATCTTCAGCTGCTGACTTCTTTACATCATCTTTCAGAAAAACTTCAACCTCGTTGTAATTATTCTTTAGCATCTCTGTAAAGAGATTAATATTTACTGTAATTACAAAAAACAGCCCTAGTATTAGAAGCATGGCGGTTATAGCAAATACTGATGCAGTTGACATACCCTTGTTACGCCAAATTTGCTGGAGTGCTTGTCTGATATTATAGCCTATCCTCAGCATCCTGAACCTCCTCACTATCGATATATCCGTAATCTCCATACTCGTCTCTTACAATGTGACCGGAGTCGATTGCAACGACACGCTTACACATACGGTCAACTATATCCTTAGCATGTGTAACCATTAAAATCGTTGTACCAGTCTCATTAATCTCAGCCAAAAGGTCCATTATTCCATTTGCCGTTTCCGGGTCAAGGTTACCTGTAGGCTCGTCGCAGATAAGTAAATCGGGGTTATTGATAATAGCCCTTGCTATAGCAACACGCTGCTGCTCTCCTGCCGAAAGCTCATCAGGGTACTTAGTAGCCTTATCTCCGATGCCGACCATATCAAGCGCTACAGGAACACGATTCTTAACACGTCTTGAGCTCTTATGAACAGTCTCAAGTGCAAAAGCAACGTTTTCGAATACGGTCTTCTTTGGTAGAAGCCTAAAGTCCTGAAAAACTATGCCTATCTTACGTCTAAGCATAGGAATCTCTCTATTGCTTAGCTTGGTAACCTCTTGTCCGTCTACAACAATGCTTCCAGAGTCCGCGTTAACTTCCTTAAGAATAAGTTTGATAAATGTTGACTTACCTGCACCGCTTGGTCCTACCAAAAATACAAACTCACCATCATTAATCTGGATACTGGCATTTTCTAAGCCGACATTATCGTTATATATTTTGGTAACATTATCGAATGTTATCATGATAAAACCTCTGTATC
>ERZ773079.536-NODE-536-length-24625-cov-9.279365_pt1 | contig 24625 bp, 26 predicted proteins | sample MGYA00511355_ERZ773079 | MGnify/ENA primary metagenome ERZ773079 (study PRJEB29015, sample SAMEA2737979) | human oral metagenome | biome: human oral; feature: human-associated habitat; material: dental | place: China | collected 2117 ... | reverse complement strand
ACCGTGGCGATGCTGTGGGTCGGCGGCCACATCCTGGCGGTCAACCTCGCCAAGGTCGGTTTCCACCCGCTGCACCACGCCATCGAGTGGGCCGAGGAGCTCACCCACAACCCGGTCCTGTCCTGGATCACTGGAACGGCCATGTCCTGCCTCATCGGAGCCGGCATCGGCTCCCTGCTGGCCCTGGCCTGGCAGCCTGTGCATCACGCTCTGGCCCGCCGCCACAAAGGTTAACAATCAAGTTACCCGTATGCTTCACCGCGTGACAGTGCCCTCCCGCTTGCCCTCCAGGCTGCGTACTCGGCTGCTTTCTCGATCCCCCCTCTGGCTTCACCGATCAGTGCCCGCAGCGGTGGCGCTGCTGGCGGGCGTAGCCACCTACGCCGCCTTCCCCCCGGTGAACCTGTGGTGGTCGGCCCTCATCGGGGTCGGGGCCTTCATGCTCCTCATCAGCGGCCGCCGCTTCTGGGCGGGCACCGGTCTGGGACTGCTCTACGGCTTCGGCCTGTTCACTCCTCTGCTGCATTTCACGATGGTGGGCATGGGCAACCCGATCGGCTGGATCGCGCTGACGCTCTTCGAGTCCCTCTTCCTGGCCGGACTCGGCGGGGCCTGGTCCCTGGTGAGCCGCCTGCCACTGCTCCAGGGGACTGCCCAGGGAAGGCGGCTCACGCGGCACGTACCTGCCGGCGCGGCCGGCGTGCTCTTCTTCGCCGTGCTGTGGTCCGGGGTCGAGGAGCTGCGCTCGGTGTGGCCACTGGGCGGCTTCCCCTTCGGGCGCCTGGCCTTCGCCATGGCGGATGCCCCCATCCTGCCGGCGGCGGCCTATGTCGGCAGCGCCGGGGTGGGGCTGCTGGTGGCACTGGCGGCCGCATGCATCGCTCACGCGGCTCGATCCGTCTATGAGCGCCGCGCCATGCCGGTCCTCGTCTGCGCAGTGCTCGCTGCGGCTGTGCTCATTGCGCCGAGGACGCTGCCACTGCAGACGCGCGCTGAGAACGGCACCGTCCGTATCGGAGCCGTGCAGGGCAATGTGGCCACAGACTTCGAGGACGCCTTCAACCGGGCCCTGGAGGTGACCAGCAACCACACCACGGCGACGAAGCAGCTGGCCGCCGACGTCGGCCCCGGCAGCCTCGACATGGTCATCTGGCCGGAGAACTCCGCGGACCTGGACCCTCGCGACTACCCGGCATCGGCGACCATTGTCGATGAGGCCGCCCAGGCGGTCCAGGCGCCGGTGCTCGTGGGCGCGGTTCCTGTTGTCGGCGACATCCGCTACAACGACATCCTCATCTGGAATCCTGGAGACGTCTCCGGGAAGACGGCTCATCCCTACTACCGCAAGCACCGGCCCGTGCCCTTCGCGGAGTACATTCCCTCCCGTTCCCTGGTGCGGCGCCTGACCACTCAAGTGGACCGGGTCGGCATCGACATGCTGCCCGGTACCGGCCCCAGCACATTGACGGTTCCGGCCGTCACCCAGAGGCGGAACGTCACCTTCGCCATGGGCATCTGTTTCGAGGCCGCTTACGACGACTCCCTGCGCGCCGGTGTCGCACAGGGAGGGCAGGCGATCATCATCCCGACGAACAACGCCTCCTTCCTCGACTCCGGCGAGGCCGCCCAGCAGCTCGCCCAGGGGCGCGTTCAGGCGGTGGTCCACGGCCGCAGCGTCATCCAGGCCTCCACCGTCGGCTACACCGCCATCATCAACCCCCGTGGTGAGGTCGAGCAGATCACCCGGCCCTACACCCAGGCGAGCCTCGTGGCCGATATCCCGCTGCGCAGCTCACGCACCGTCGCCGACCGGCTCGGTGCCGCCCCCGGATTCATCCTCCTCGCCGGTGCGGGTCTACTGGTGGGAGCCGGTATCCTGAGCCGGCTGCGCCCAGGACGAAAAGCAGTGGCTGCGTCTGGGAATCGCAGGCGTCGCCGCTGATCTCAGATAACCTCAGGGCGCCGCCACTAGCCTCGGCGCAACACCACCCCCAACCTTGGAGACAGAAGTGAAGGCACTCGTCGTCATCCCCACCTACAACGAGATCGAGTCCCTGCCCACGGCACTGGACCGGGTCCGCGAGCACGCTCCCGAGGCGGACATTCTCGTCGTCGACGACGGTTCCCCCGACGGCACCGGCGACTACGCCGACACCCGTGCCGACGAGGACTCCCACATCCATGTCCTGCACCGCTCGGAGAAGAACGGGCTGGGCCCGGCCTACCTCGCCGGGTTCTCCTGGGCACTGGCCGCCGGCTACGAGCTCATCGTGGAGATGGATGCCGACGGCTCCCACCGCGCCGAGGACCTGGCCCTGCTCATTCAGCGCGCCGAGATGGCCGACGAGCCGGACCTCGTCATCGGCTCACGATGGGTCTCCGGCGGCGCCACCGAGGGCTGGGACGCCAAGCGCGTGGCCCTGTCCAAGGTTGGGAACCTCTACATCAACGCCATGCTGGGTCTGCGCGTCAAGGACGCCACCGCAGGCTTCCGGGTCTTCCGTGCCTCGATCCTGCGTCGCATGGACCTCGGGAAGGTCGAGGCCCTCGGCTACGGGTTCCAGGTCAACATGACCAAGCTGGTTGACGAGATCGGCGGTCGCATCGTGGAGATGCCGATCACCTTCTTGGAGCGGGAGGCCGGACAGTCCAAGCTCTCCGGGGGAATCTTCACCGAGGAGCTGTCCCTCGTGACCCGTTGGGGAGTGGCCAAGCGCTCCGGCCAGCTGCTCGATGCGGCCAAGCTCGCCGGAAACAGGCTGCGCGCCGCCCGCGACAGGCGCCGCCGGGCCACTGCCGGGTACCGGCAGCAGCGTCCGACTGGCTCATCTCGCCAGAAGCGCTCCTAACGGCGCCGTCAGCCGCTGACCCGCTCGCGGTAGACCTCACCGCTGCGCAGCGCCTCGAGGCGCTCATTGAGGAGAACCTCGAGCTCATCGACACTGCGGCGCTCCAGGAGCATGTCCCAGTGGGTGCGCGGGGTCTTCTTGGGCTCGTCGGGCTCAGGCTCGTCCTCACCGCGCCGGGCGGCGAGCTGGCCGCACTCGGGGCACTCCCAGGTGGGAGGCACCTCTGCCTCGGTGGACATCGGGATCCTGGTGACGTGCGCCATCGGGCACTCGTAGCTGATGATCATCCGCTCGGCGAACTCGACGCCGTCCTCCGACTCCATCGACTTCGCGCCAATGGTCATGCCTCGCAGTGCGCGGTCTGCCATGCTTCTGGTCTCCTTATGGCTCGTCTCTCGTGATGTCCCGGCTGACAAAGCGCACGGCTCCTGTGCAGCCTCCAGGGCACCTACGTCAACACCGGGGGAGGGCTCAGTGTTCCCGTTGGGTTACCACTGGGTTCTCCCGGTATCGACGCGATCAGGGTAATGATGATACCGGTTGGCGTCTAACGCGACGTCGTCTGCCCGTTTCAGCGAAGAACTGTGCTGTCTCATGATTTCTGAGAGTTTCGGATGTCATGACATCTGAGACACCGGTTGGGCGGCTTGCCGGGGGACCGTGCGCTACGCACCATGTCTGACGAGCTCAGCCCCGCCCTCCGGGCTCGCCCTTGGGTGAGCGCCTCGCGTTCGTAGGGTAGGTCGCCGGTTCGTACCTTGAACCCCCGAACGCGAGGCATAAGGTACGAACGCGACGGCGGCCTACGCGCCCGACTTCGCCGCCAAGGCACCACGGAGTCGATCCCGCCCTTCTGCCCAGTGTCCACTCCGCGAGGGTGGGGCGCCACTGGCCTAGTGTCCTTGATCGTCTGGACGATATTGGTCCACTCCACGAGGGTGGGGCGCCACTGCACGAGCGTCGGGTGTACTCCATGGAGGCCGGGGGCTCGTGCAGTACGCACAACCCCCGGCCAGTAGATCCCCACCCTCGTGCAGTAGACCGCCCCAAGGCCGGGACTCGGGCCGAAGCGAGTGCTGCGTCGAGGCCACCGAACGTCTCAGAAGCCATGACACTCAAACGTCTCAGAAATGAGGAGACAACACACTTCGGGCTCCCGTACGAGGGCCCCGCCTACGTTGAGTACACCCGCCCCTCCTCCGGTAGCACCTGAGCGACTGCGACCCACCGGGACAGCCCCCTCGCACCTGATACACCGGTGTACGCTGGCACCACAGCACCCCTAGGCCTCTCGCTCACCAGAGCACGCCCAAATCGGGGTTTTTACACACCACACCCTACAATTGGAGGATGAATCCTCCAGGTCAACGTTACGATAAACCAGCGCTCAATGAGAACGAGTTTATTGAGCGCTACCTTGAACGCAGCCTCACCATCACAGACCGGAATCGCGCTTCCAGACACCTCCGACATATCGAGGCTTATTCATGGGGTGTATGTGACCACGAGTCCGAGGACGGCGGTGATGGAGGCTTCTTCACAGCATCCACTGAAGGTGCTGTGGCCTGCGCAGATGCTGGCGTCGGCTAGTCCTGTGAATAAGCCTCAAGGGGACGACTGCGGCATCTACTCTCCGACTGCGTGTACCAGGTGTCGGGCGGGCTGAGTGGGGCTCGGCGGTGTGTTGTGGGGTCTGGGTGTCACGTTTGGCGACTTTTAGGCCGTCCATCGGCTGACGCGCCCGAACCCGTACGGCTCTGACCTGCGTATACGTGGCCGAGTGCGATGGTCGTCGACCAGGGGTGCGTCTGAAAAGTCGCCGTTCGTGACACCGCGCTCGCGGGGCGAGCTGGTGGTCTCGCGTCCGACTGTGTGTGCTGAGGGTGTGGAGGTTAGCCTCGAGTTTTCATCGTTGGGGTGTTGAAAGTGGGGTGAAGGTGTCGCTTCGCCTGGGATAATGCGGGTTGCTGAGATCCGAGAACTCCAGGGGAAGGACACCTTCAAGGTCATGGCGGATCTGGCGGTGTGCGTGGCCCTGGGCGGTCGGTGCCTGTCGGATGTGGCCCTGCTGCGATGCCAGGGGGAGGTCTTCGGGCCTGTTGCCTCTGACCCGACGGTCTCGCGGCTGGTGGGGGCCCTGGCCGACCACGTCGAGGCGGTCGAGGCCGCCGTCAACCGGGCCCGCAAGACGGTGCGGCAGCGGGTGTGGGACCTGGCCGGCGAGCACTCACCAACGGCTGGAATCAGTGCTGAGCGTCCGTTGGTGATCGACGTCGACGCCACCCTGGTGGGCGTCCACTTAAGACAAAGAGGGGGGCGGCCCCGACCTTCAAGAAGGGGTTCGGCTACCACCCCCTGACCGCATGGTTCGACCACGGCCCCGGCCAAGGGGCCGGTGAGTGCGCGGCGCTCGTGCTGCGTCCCGGAAACGCGGGATCGAACACTGCCGCCGACCACGTCGAGATCATCCGCCGGGCACTGGACCAGGCCGGGCTCGGCCCCAGACCCGGGCGGCGGGTCCTGGTGCGCATCGACGGGGCCGGAGGAACGAAGGAGACCATTGAGTTCCTGGCCCGCCGCCCGGGTGTCCTACAGCGTGGGGTTCACGCTTCCCGAGCACACGGCGCAGATCCACGGGCACCATCCCTGAGGCCGCCTGGGCCCCGGCCTACAACGCTGACGGCCAGCCCAGACAGGGTGCGGACGTCGCTGAGACCCGCCGACCTGCTGGACCTGACCGCCTGGCCCAAGGGGATGCGGGTCAACCGTGCGCCGAGAGCGGCCCCACCAGGGCGCCCAGCTGCGCTTCGAGGACGTGGGCGGCTACCGACTGACCGCCTTCGCCACCAACACAAAAGCGGGACAGCTCGCCGATCTCGAGGTCCGCCACCGGCTGCGGGCCCGCTGCCAGGGGACCGCATCCGCTGTGCCAAGGACACCGGGCTTGACCGCTTTCCCTTGCAGGGGTTCGCTCAGAACCGTATCTGGTGCCTGATCGTGGCCCTGGCCCGCAGGCCTGCTGGCCTTCTCCCAGCTGCTCGCCATGGCCTCTACCCCCGCCCGCGCCTGGGAGCCCCGAACGATCCGGTTGCGGCTGATGGCCATCCCCGCCGTCATCGCCCGCCACGCCCGCCGCACCGTCCTGCGCTACAAGGCCGACCACCCCTGGACCAGCCTTCTGCTTGCCGGGCTCGGGCGCCTCCAGGCACTCCCCGCCCCGTAGACACGCGGAACTCATCTCCTGCCCGCCACGATCCTGAAGGAACACCCCCCTGGCCCCTGGAACGGCCCGACCACCGCGAGGCGACACGCGGCAGACCGCCACACCCAACCGGCATAATCAACCCCACGACACCGGCAACGACGCCACCCAAACCCCACTCAACCAGCCAATGAAAGATCGAGGCTAGGACCATTTGGAGTGCCGATAGCCTTTGCCACTGACCGGATCAAGGTCGCTATGCGGTGACTTGACACCCCACGCTGGCGGGCCCTCAAGCCCCTGAATACAGCAGTAGCGACCGTTACGACACGTCGTGGATAACAAACTTGACGTGAGTTGTATGCCTCGGCCTCGCTATTTTGCCAATAACACATACAACTCTTGACATTATCAACGAAAAGCATATAATCATAAGTAGACACAGGCCAACACCGTGTCACCAGGATCTCCGGCGGGTGGTTTCTAAGCCACACAGCGGGAGATTTTTATTTGGTGAGCTTTAACACGGTTTCCTATCAAAGACTGACATGAAGTCCTTGCGGCCGGTACGCTTGTCTTCCTTGACCTGCACGCAGAAGTACGCACCGTCTTTCGTGACGCCGTAGAAGCGGTGTAGCATAATGTTGAGATCATCTGTCCGAAAAATAGTATCTGGTGCGATCTGAGAATGACGAAGCAGGTCAAGTGCTGCTTTGTAGAACTTGAGTCGTTTCCGTCGTTCCTTTGGGTGCTTCTGCATCAGGTGAGTCCAAAACACGTCGAGAAAAATCTTGCTGCTATTGAAATACTTCGACCTCACATACGGCTGTCGTTTGCTTGATTGTGCGACGACATGATACTCGGCTCGAGCCCGCTTTAATACTTCATCATAGGATGATCCAGACAAACGTGGATATTTCGATGTATAGATATGCATTACTCCAATCAGTATACAATGATTGTGGGGTTATGAGAAGAATAATGAACGGCCTAAATTCGCAATGTAGCGAAGTCAGCTGTAGCGTATTGTTTGGCGTGGCACCCTGTAAGCACGTGCCGGTTAGCCTCGATGCCTGTAGCAAGGAAGGGGCTACATAGTCTCGCAGAGCAAGGTGTCGAGGAGGTGAAACGTGACCATTCTGTGATGATATCTGATGTATAATGAAGGATGGCACGTAGTGGACGGAACACATGCCAGCAAACAATTCACTAGGAGAAGTAAATGAAGCTCGTTCACGCTAGTATTCAACGGTACCGCAGTATCGGCGAACCAACAGAGTTTGATGTGGAACCTGATGTAACAGCACTTGTCGGTAAGAATGAGTCCGGCAAAACCGCAGTGTTACAGTCTCTCTATAAGAGTAATCCGGTGGATCGCGCTAAGTTTGATCCTGACCTTGACTTTCCAACCCATAGAACTAGAGAAATCGCAAAGGGGGCGACGGTTAAGGTTACTGATTTAACCTATGAACTCGACGGTGATGATATCGCTGCTGTCGAAGCATCCCTTTGTCCTGGGGTTCTCGACGATAAACGTGTTGTTGTCGCGGCTGGATTTCGGTTCAATAAAACAACTTGGTCAATATCTGTAAATAGAGAGAAAGTACTGAATTCTCTTCGCGATAGTCTCGACCTACCGGCAGCAGATAAATCGAAGGTGGAAGACGCCTCGACTATCGACGGTTTGGTCGAGATTCTTCAAGGTCTTGAATCGGACACACCGACCGCCACCGCTACGTTGGAGAAAATCAAAGCCTGGCGTGACAGCGATCCTGTTCTTGCTGCGATTGACATCTTGAGCAAACGTCGTCCGAAGTTTGTCTACTTTGGTGACTATGATGTCATGCCTGGCAAAGTCTCTATCCCGAGATTGATCTCTCACCGCGATAGTGGTGCGCTTGAGCGTGGCGAAGAGGCTCTTTTGGCACTTCTGTCAATGGCCGAGGTGGAACTTGAAGACTTCAGCTCTCCGGATAGTCACGAACATCTGATTCGACAGATGGAGAATGCATCGAACACTATCAGTGACGAAGTCTTTGAATACTGGAGCCAGAATAAAGAACTTCAGGTGAAATTGCAAGTTATCGCAACAGCTGAGTTAGGGGCGGAAGCTCCACTTGACCAAGCACCGCTTCTGCAAGTTCGTGTGGAAAACCGACGTCACCGCGTCACCGTCCCGTTCGACGAGCGCTCCCGTGGGTTCGTCTGGTTCTTCTCATTCCTGGCGTACTTTTCGAAGTTAGAAGAGGAGTCGACGCAGCCACTTATTCTTCTGCTTGACGAGCCTGGTCTGAGTCTTCATGCGACAGCACAGCACGATCTTCTTCGATTTATCAATGAACGTCTTGCGCCGCGCCATCAAGTAATTTTTACCACGCACTCACCGTTCATGATTGATCCACATAATTTCGGTTGTGTGAGAACAGTGATTGATGCTCCTGAAACAGGCACCACTGTGTCGTCTGATATCCTTAAGACAGATGCTGAGTCGGCGTTCCCGTTGCATGCAGCCCTTGGGGTTGAGCTGACGCAAACGCTTTTTGTTGGGCCAAACGTTCTATTGGTTGAAGGTCCGTCAGATGTCATCTATCTACAGTACCTTTCTGAGCAACTTGTCAAGGCTGGAAAGACTGGACTTGATGATCGGTGGGTTCTCGTTCCTGGTGGCGGTATTTCGAAGCTTGCTGCGTTCCTGACGCTCTTTGGAGCAAATCAGATGAAGGTATGCGTCCTTGCAGATTCATCAGCGCAGAACAATAAGACCATCGGAAGGTTGAAAGCGAGCGGCAAGCTGTACGATGCTGGAATCGTCCAGATCGGTAATGCCTCCGGGGCCGAGGAGGCTGATATCGAAGATCTTTTGCCTGCGCAACTGTATGTTGATTTGGTTAATGAAGCCTATCGTGGTGAACTCGCTGGCACGTCTCTCACGCTTGACGAACTGCCTGATGGGCCGAGGATCGTTAAGCGAGTAGAGGATGCTTTCGTTTCCCGCAGTGTCAACAAAGGTCGTCTCAACCATTACTCGCCTGCTGGTGCGCTACTGAGAATGAAAGAGATCACCGAAATGTCAGAGGAGCAATTATCGGTGGCAGAGGTTCTGATTCAGCAAATTAACGCGCTCTTGGATTAGGGGTGCAAGAAGGCGACAAAGAGGCCTCTATCTCACGTCTTCTAGAGGCGATGAACGACCTGTAGATATTCGCCGCTTGTCGTTCGTCGGGATTGGCGCAGTGCTGTAGGAGCGCTGCGCCGATCCTTCTCCTACACCTCCAACCCACTCACCAACCCGCCGGCGTCGGTGTCGAGGGCGTGGGCGATGCGGAGGATGTTGTGGAGGCTGAGGTTGCGTTGGCCGCGTTCGACCTGGCCGATGTACGACCAGTGCAGGGTGGTGCGCTCGGCCAGCTTCTCCTGGGACAGGCCCAGCTGCTCGCGGCGGGCGCGCACACGCCGGCCGAACTCACCGGTGGCTGGTGAGAGCGGCGGCTTGCGGTCGGTGGGCACGGCTCCATCTCAACCGGCCGAAGACTCCCAATCCAGAGACTATGTATCTCAAGACGATGTATCCTGCTGCTGTCCGTAGCGGTCGAGCTGGTGAGGAGGTGAGCCTGATGGACGGCGGAAGCTGACTATTTCTAGCAACTATCCCTCTCTCGAGGAGGCGACTGCCTCAGGCTGCTTGGTCTGGGGCAGCTCGTCTTTGGTTGCCCACGTGAAGGCCACACCAGACCGGGGGAGTAGCCAACTAGAGGCCTCAACTGCGATGACCTTGCCCGGTACTGCCTCAGGTGAGCGAGTAATACGAGCGGGTGGTGTTGGCGAGATGGTGTCACTGACCTGGATTTCGGCAATGGTGGTGTCGGTGTAGTCCAAGCGTAAGGACCAACCTCGTGTCGGCTGGGCGACGGCGAAGTACAGCCGGTGGCTCCACTGTGGGGTGATGGTGCGGAAAGCCTGGCGGATACGGACAGGCTTACCGCTCCTGGCGTCTTCGTCCAGGTCGACGCTGTAGGTCTGGCCGGTGGCACGGGTACTGGGGCGGATGGACTGTGGCCGGCCATCGACGGTCAGCTCCAGCAGCTCGTATGCCTCCCGGCGACGGGCGTCCATGCCAGGGCGTGGTGCCATGAACCAGGTAGAGGTTGCCGGTACGTCCTGGCGCAGCTCGGTGTACTCATCCTGGTCAGACACACAAGCGAAGCGCCGGGTAGTACTGCTGGGTACGGTGGTGTACTCCCACTCCACGGTGACGTCCAGCAGAGGAGTACCTGCGGTACTCCTCTCTACTGCAGTAGAGAGCCGAACGCGCACCGCCACGTCGTACCACCGCTCGGCGGCGCGGATGGCTTGGTCGCGGATGTCGCGGTAGATCTCGCGGGCGAACTGCTCATCGCCCAGGCGTAGAGCCATCACGTTGGCCGCGATGTCGTCCAGCAGCTCCGGCGTGGCCACGCGCTTCAAGTCCTCAGGGTGGATGGCGAAGCCCTCTACCACCGCATCACGCATCGCCGGAGCCTCCTCACGGATGATCTGACGGAAGCGTGCCAGCGTATGCGCCTCCTGGTCTCTCCGGAAGGTGTACTCGAAGAACGTCGAGAGCAGCCCCGCACCAAACAGCGTCCCACCCAGCTCTCCCAGCGGTAGGGCATGCAGCCACTGCCAGTCGCCCAACTGCAGCGGAGTCAACCACGCGTTGAGCATCATGAGCAGGGTGCCGGCCAGGGTCAGCGAGACGGCCAACAGGGCGGCCTTGAGGCGACGGAGGCGATGGTGGGGAGAGGACTCGACATCGGGCATTACATTATTAATTTTAGCACTTTTATAGTACGCTTTGAAAGGTTGGTATCGCAACATTTCAGAACGTTGCAGTTTTGTCACGACACGACAGAGGCAGCTTGATGGAGCGTTATCTTGTGGGTGTGCTACTTCATGAGTGGTCAATAGTGGCTGGTGCGGAGGTCTACACCGCAATAGGTGTTACGTGAATCAAGGGAGATAGTTAATCGGTCAAGTAGTTCCGCTCCAAGCATGCACTGAAGCTTCAATGCTCACTGAATAGATACCACCCTTTTGGACCATACCTGAGCGATCCGCATACCTATGTACAATAATCAATCTTCCAAAACCTAATGTGTCGATTATAGTGTAGTGAAGTAGACCTGCAGCCCAAATGTATTATCCACCAAGCATTATCATACGATTGACAACAAAGCAATCCTAGTGATAGCGTAATTAATATGGGTCATGAAATTCAAGCAAAGACCAAAAAACGAGGACAGATCACTGAACTTGCGATTGACACCAGCAGTTCGGCGATAGGAGCGATTGTTGGATATGCTCTCGGAGGCCCTATAGGTTCAGTTGCTGGCGGTGCCATGCCGCCACTAATTGCCAAAGCTAGCGAAATTGCTTTGGGGGTGTACAATCGCCAAAAAGTTCGCGCAGAACTCATGGTTACCAACAGTTTGGGTGATATTAATGATGGCCTAATGAAACTAGGGAAATCCAGCACTCGAGCCGATGAGTTTATTCGTCTGCTTCGGCAAGCAATTGATTCCGATCCAACTCTAGATTCAGCTTATACTTCGCTTATGAAATCAGTAGTTTCTGGTAGTGTTATTGAAGTTGAAAGGGCTGCCATTGTTGGCGATAGTTTGCGCGGACTTCGAACCACGCAACTTCGTATTTTAGAATCGATCTATGAGGCAGGAGGTGAATTATCAGCAAAAGATATTTCCAGATCCGTAAGTATTCCAGAAATCGAACTTAGAGGAGTCGTGCGAGATCTTGAAACAAGGGGAATGATAAAGGACCTCGAGGTCCATCCCATTATATGGAAGATTAGAGAATTGGGAATCGGGTTGATTCAATTAATGAACGCTAAAGGAGAATGATCTATATGCACTATTTAAATAATGCTGGCGCAGGGCTGATGTCAAATAAAACTCTTGAATCAGTAATCCAGCATATGAAGAATGAGTTACAGTTTGGTCCGTATGGGGCGGCACAGATGGTCAAAGATCTCCTTGATGACCTATACGCCGTGGCCGGACGCGTCTTAGGTACCTCGTCGGATACCATCTCAATGCATGATAGCGCTTCTCGAGCTTGGAACGCAGCACTATACGGTGCTGATCTTCATCCGGGCGATGAGATCGTAACATTAAGTTCCGAGTTTGGCACCAATCTTGTGAGCATATTTCATTATGCTAAGCGCATCGGAGCGCAGGTATATGTTGTGCCATGCGAAGTTAATGGAGCATTTGCTCTGGAAAAAGTAGAATCTCGTGTAGCAAAAGGCGCGGCATTAATTGCACTTAGCCATGTTGCTGCGCATGGATCTATCATAAATCCGGTTAAAGAAATTGGTGAGATTGCAAAAAAGCACGGAGCGAAGTATATGATCGACGGCTGTCAAGCTATTGGGCAGCTACCGGTAGACGTGTCAAGTTTCAATTGTGACGTCTATACGTGCAGCGGGCGCAAGTGGCTGCGAGGGCCCCGTGGAACGGCGTTTCTGCATGTTCGAAAAGGTGCAGTATTTCAAACACCTCAAGTTGATCTTGCGTCTGCTGATCTTTCATTTGACTCTACTGGTCGCGTGAAAGGCGTAGATATTAGAAAAGACGGCAAACAGTTCGAACTGTGGGAGCGAAACGTTGCTAACTTCCTCGGATTGCGTACTGCTCTACTTAGCTATCTTGAGCTAGATGTCGAAAAACTGTCTCGTAACATTGAACTTAAAGGAAATGTTCTTCGTAGGGCTGTGACGAGCAATCCTAATCTAAGGCTTATCGGTAATGATTCTAGCCTGTCGGGGGTAGTTGGCTTTATTACAGAAAATTCGTCAAGAGAAGATGCTATGAAACACGCCTTGGATGCAGCTGGCATTGTATACTCCACTATGGCTGATTGGGATTGTCCACTCCATTTTCCACGCGGTGATTCAACTAAGATATTTAGGCTGTCACCCCACTATTATACTCCCGACGAGACTATAGAACACACTGAATCGACGATTCTCGATTTCTCTTGAAATGACATGCTAGTTTTTGCAATTGACTTAGCAAATGCTGAAGTCGGCGAATCGCTGTCGGTCGCTGGTGTAGTAAATCAGCGGAAGCGGGTTAATGGAGGGTATGCTCTTCAAATTAAAGATGCGACGGGTATGACGTGGGTGCATACAACCAAAATTGATGAAACTGTTCGTAAAAGAGCTCGTTTATTGGCAACAGGAACTACTGAAAAGAACGAACGTAATGGTAGAATAATATTACGCTGTACGGAGAAGCCACAGGTACTTGGAAACTTTGAATCGTTAGCAGGCGTAGACGATGCTTTCAGGGAACAGACGATTCGTCTTCTTTCCAGTAGAGTAATTGAGTATACGACTGCTGCATTCAAAGCGGAGAATTTTGTTCAGATTGACACAAGGTTACTGTCCACCTCTTCTCCAGTGGTGGGACTTGAGCCAATCCAAGCCAGGTTCCCAGGATTCGGAACTCCTGTTTCTATGAGTACGTCCCCAGCTAATCAACTTCGTAACTTTATGATGGTGACCGGCGTGAAACGCGTATTTACTGTATCATCATCTTTCTCAACTTCATTTAGGTTCGCTGGTTCGGGGACGGAGATGAAAGTAGTTATGGGGTTGGCTATAGGATTAGATGACGAGTCTCATGAACAGATTATCGGCCGTGTTCTATCGCAGGTACTTTCTCGTATAGGACATTCGGAGCAGTCGTTGACACCGGGAGTTAATATGCCAGAAGGGATTAGAATAGTTGATGAAGACACCGCTCAAGTTGTAAAATCAGATTCCTGGCAAACCATGCTGAAACGGTGGATCAAGGTTATTGCTCTACCCGGAGATATCATCATGGAAGGGTCTCTAGAACAACTGTCAAATCAATCTCATATTGCAAGTATTACGTTGTATCCCGAACACGTACTGTCTTTGTTGCGGACAGTGCCAACGAGACGTCTTGAGGATTTGCGTCGTATTCATTGGTGGATCGATGAATGAATTATTAGAACCATTCGGACATAGTGAAGCGCTCAGCAAGCTGGAACGTTATTTGACTAGTATGAAGACAGCCACAGAATTCACACGTGTCCGCGATCAAGTTTATGATATTGAGTCCTGCATGTCGGTATCTCCTATGCGATATTTGAGTAGTGACTTGTGTTTCATCAATGATTTGCCAAGCGATACGTGGATTCTGAATTCCTTTGGCAAATTTGTTAGAAATGAGTTTTCTCGAGCTAGATCGTTCTGCGAGCTGGATAGTCCTTTAAGATACAGACCATCCGTTCGTAAAGAGTATGTTTCTCGACATTTTTTAAATGAGTTTCTTTCTGCAAGTGAAAATTTGGTCAGCAAACTCGTTCCCGACAAAATTAAAGCTGATTCTATGTCACATGAGATATATAATATACTTTGTCATCCTCAGATTGGTTCTAAAAAGAATCGACAGAATAATGATGCGAATTTATTTTCTTCTTTGATTGATAAAACAATACGAAGCGAAAGTAGGCTACTTTTTGTTTTTCCAGGCTTTCCATTTAAGGATCAAAATAGATTTAGAGTCCCGTTTGATGCTGGCCAACCTGATCTGGCAGAAGTTTCGTTCCTGATCAGACTTCATAACTTAACCCAGGCTCTCTATCAGGTACATCCCTATGGCGCTGACATTCTTATCTTAAGTGACGGTATTCTGTACTCGGATTTGTTTCGTGTATCTCGTAGTTCCGTGGAGCGTTATTTTAGAGTACTCCGAGAAGTCCGAAATGAGCTAAATTTGCAAGGGACGGTTTCAATTATAGATATGGCGGAACTAATTGACAAAGTTGACAATAACGGTGTTTCTCCACGGAAGGTCTCTGAGCACATTATCAAGCGCTTACAAAGAATGCGAGGTCGTATGGAATCTATAAATCGATATTTTGATGATCTTGTTATGGGGATGAGGCGAAATTTGAACTCGAGATCTCTTTTAAATCGTGTCAGTGATGATGATGCTTGGAGAATTATACATTCACCCAATCCGGCTGACAAGAAAAAGCCCTTTGAGAAGGCTTCGATAGATGCGGCGTATAAGTATGCGGGGATTAACTTAGCGATTAAATGGCTTGATCTAATATCTGCCTATTTCCCCGGCGCGATTAGAGGAACGGTACACCCTAAGGCGGGACAATTTTCGTTGGCCAAAACCGATGGAGCATACGCTTGGAATGGAGTTGCATGGTCATCAAGTTGGCCTATAACAATTGATGATGTTAAAGTTCTTCCTTTTCACGCATTAGCTAAGCAACGAGAGGTTCGTCAGGTTATGTTTACGTCGGAAAATCCAGCTTTTTTTACAGGGATTTGAAATGTCTTTAAACGTTGAATCTGCAGTCGCAGCCTTTCCTTTACGCTCTTGGGAGAGCTGTGGAGTGGTTGGAAAGCCGTTTGTTGCAGAAGATTTGAATGATCTGGTAGCACTTGGTAGGAACGACAAGTATTTTGCCTGGGAGCGTCTTCCTATGGGGCATACATATTACGAAGGATTACTACAGTTTCGGTTGGGTCATTATTGGCGCTATGGATTTGGAGTACATGCATTATGGGTGGACGGAAAAATGATAGGTCAAGCGGGACTGCAGGTATTAGATGAGTCAAAAGATAGGGTGGAGTTTGTTGTTTTCTTAGGCCGCTCCTATGTTGGAGTCGGAATTGGAACGTGCTTGACTGAGATGCTTATTGATCGTTGTTCGAAAGCCGGGATGAAAAGACTATACGGTGTTGTACGCAGTGATAATCCAAAGGGGTTGCGAATGATGGGAAGAATTGGGGCAAACTATGTAGGGAACATGGTTCATTTTCGCCAGAATGCAGAAGTTTTTGACATTGAATTATAGAGGAGGTCTAGCATGCCTACAGCTTGGGTTACTCTCTCAGAAGAATTAGATGACTTGGATTATGGTGTCAGTCAGTCCTTACGGGATATTCTGGCGAAATACTTGTCTTGTAGGGCCAGATGTCTTGATCGCAATCATATTGTTTTACGCTGCCTCAAGGGGAGCCGCACCTCGATGCTTGCCGACATAGAGATCGAAGTTAGTGCTCAGTTCTATTTTTCGAGGCATTTTAATCGAGATTCGCGAACGGAAGCTATATCGAGGTCTGTATCGAAGTTATTAGGTATTTCGTGTGCTACTTGGATCAAATTGACGATTGTCGGGTATGCCAGGGTCACTTCCGATGGTGTGTCATATTTTTCTAATTAACGTGCAGTTTGTTGTGTAATTTTTATGTCCGAAGAATGTTTGATCTGTAGAGTGAGATTTTCTCGAAATGTATTTATTATTTCAATTTCGGAACGTCAGTCTCGCCATTCCTGTTCGAACCCGACGAATAGCCCGACTTGGACGTCGCGCTGGGTGAGGGTGGCGCGTTGCTTGGGCGTCCAAGCTGGTGTGGTTCGTACCGGTTGGCGATCACTGGGCGTTACGTCACTGAGGCGACCGCTCGGCGTCACCCGAACACCACGATTCATGAGGGAGCGTGAGCTGGGTGTCGGTGCGTGTGAAGATCAATCCGGATGCGGAGCGCCAGATTGCCGCAATGGCGCAGAAGGCCTTCAAGCGTTTTGAGGATGATCTGAACCGTCGTTGGTCTCGGTTGCAGGGGCGGCCTGGTGGCGAAGTTCGGCGTGCTGTTGACAGCGCGCTACGCAAGTATGGAATTCCTCTGCCTGACGCCACGGTAGCGGGTCTTGCGCAGTGTCTTGCTGAGGGGCGTCAGATTCAAATCAGTACTCGTTAGCGGAACTGTCATGCGGGTGGGGTCAGCAGGTGTACGGAAGTCGCCTGCTGCCCCACCTGTCTCGTATGACGTGGTGGGTGTTGTGTCACTGCTCATCCCTAGCCACCTCCACCATCACGATGGTGCGGTAGGTGGTCATGCGGGTGTGGAGGCCGGGGGTGAGGTGGCTGTGGTCTTGGTAGAAGACGGTGCGCATGGGGGCGTCCTGGCCGGTGATGGATACGGCCAGGACGGCGTCGTCTGGTTCGACGGCCTGGGTGTCGGGCAGGTCGAGGGCGAGGCGGTGGCGGCGCATGGTCAGCCCGTCACGTGAGACCTGGGGGCTGGCGATCTGCTCCAGGTCGAGCGTGAGCTCTCGTGGGCTATTGCTGGAGGGGTAGTGCCACACTTGGATGAGGGGTGCCTTGGTGGGTAGGTCGCTGCTTATCATCTGGTCGATGATGACCAACAGGCTGGTGCCGCTACCGCCGAGCTGGATGCTGAGTGTCTCGGTGCCGAGCCGTCCAGCGACCTGGGCGAAGTAGACCAGGTCGCGGGCGAGGATCGGCATGCCGGCGTCGCTCCAGCGGCGGGCGGTGCGTTGGTCGCGCCAGTCCTGCTCGGGTGAGAGTGCTTCGGCGGTGAGCTGGAGACGGTCAAGGACGGTGTCGGCCGGAGCGGACAGAGACAAGGCGGCGGCTGCCTCGTTGCGGCCACTGTGCTGGTAGCGGGCCAGCTCGCGCTGAAACAGCAAGAAGGCGTCGAGCAGGTCGTCGCCGCCGCAGACCTGCCGCAAGGTGGCGAAGGTGCTGAACTTCTGCACCGTCAGCTGCCCGTAGGCCTTGCGCAGGGCCAGCAGCTCGGTCAGGACCTGCTGCTCCAGTGCGGCGCGCTGCTCGGCCTCATCCGTGGCGTCGCCTATGGGGAAGACGCCATGTGGCAGCGGGGTGGCTGGCTCCGGGGGCGTGCTCATAGCCCCTATTCTCACCGACCGGTTTGGCACCGTGCTGTCCAGATGCAGCACGGTGCACTTTTCTGTCACGACACCACCACTGGCGGCGGGTTCTCCTAGATGTGCCAGGTCAACCGGACCCCTGCACCAAGGTCGCCTCTGGGCAGTGCGGCAGGCAGATGGCGTGATCTGGGCGGCCACCGGGCCGCATGTGTCATCCCAGGCCGGTGGCAGCGGAACCTGCTCCAAGGTGAGCGACTGCCCCGGCCGTCGTTTTCTCTTCTCTCTTCCTTCCTCTCTCCTTGAAAGGACTTCTCATGGCTTCTACCAATCTCAGTCTCTTCTCGCCCCAGCGCACCCGGATGGGGGTGGTGCTGGGCAATGGCCAGGCCCGGGTGACCAGGCGGGAGATCGAGCAGGTCGCCGCCCAGGCAGAAGTAGCGGCCCAGGCCGAGCAGGCCCGGGCCTTCCTGACCTCCCAGGTCCTGACCAACATCGCCACGCTGGTCACCCAGGCCGAGGCCCAGACCCGCATCGCCCCCGGCGGTGCCCAGTTCTACGAAGCGATCATCACGGGGTACGCCCTGGGTGCTGGGCAGCGAATCGGGCAGCTGTAGGGCTGCTGTCCTGCGGCTTTGTCAGCCCGGTGGTGAGCGCTCTGCCTCGCGCCTTCGTTCCTTCTCCTCACGTTCTTCTCTTCTTCTCTCATCTCTTCTCATCTTCGGAGGTTTCATCATGACGGTCATAGTCGGGATCCTGGCCCTCATCGGCCTGGCGGTGGTGGGCGCAATCGGCTGGGCATTCGCCCACGGGGTGCGTGACGGCCTGGCAGCGTGGCGGGAGGCACCGCCGAGCGGAATGAGTCAGCCGCTGCCCATGGGCGAGCCGCCGCTGTCGCTGTCTGCCGCGCTGCCGAGCAGTTACCAGGCCGGCCAGCTCGCCGGTGAGGTGGCAGCCAGCTGGCGCTCCGCACACCAGGCGGCTAGAGCAGCTGGAGCAGGCGTACCAGCCAGCTCATCCTGGGCAGCCGCCCTGGCCCTGGGCAGCGAGCTGAGCCAGCAACGCCAAGAGGCGGGCCGGGCCATGCAGGCAGCGATGGCCCAGGTGCTGCAGGACAACGAGCAGGCAGTGCGGGAAGCAGCGGCGTCTACCGCCACCGACAGAGTTCACGGCACCGATGGTGGTGACGACCGTGATGGTGCGTCTGCTGGAGTAGAGCCGGGCAGCGCGAACGGTGACGGCAACAGTGGTCAGCCGGCGGCTGGAACGTCCCGTCCCACCTGGCCGGCTCACGCGCCCTCGCGCCGCCCGCCGCGCCCGCGTCCCAGGCGGTGCACGCAGCAGCGACCGGCTCGGGCGGACGAGCGGCAGTTGTGAGGTGGTCGGTGATGGTTTGTGCTTGTGTCGAAGGGGGGCTGGTTTGTTGTCGTGGGTTGGTGTGGTGGGTGTTAGTGCTTGAGCAGTCCTCCGTCGACAAATACTTGGGTGCCTGTCATGTAGCTGGCGTCGTCGGAGAGCAGGAAGAGGGCGACGGCAGCGGCTTCATCGGCGGTGCCGATCCGACGCATTGGGGTGTCGTGTACCACGCTGTCTTCAAATTCAGTCCGAGTTTGCTCGGGCAGGAAGTTGCGGAAGTCGGTGGCGATTGCTCCTGGTATCAGCGTGTTGATGCGTATGCCCTCTGGTGCCAGTTCGTCGGCCCAGGATCGTGCTGCAGCGACCAGGGCGGCTTTGGTGGCGGCGTAGACGGATGTGGCGGCGTTGCCTTCGTACACCGAGCTGGAGCTGGTCAGCACGATCGACGAACCGGCATGGAGATGGTGGCGCAGCAGGCTGAGCTGCAAGAAGGGGGCGCGAACGTTGACGGCCATCATCTGGTCGAAGAGGTCGGGTGTGGTGTCGGTCAGGGCGCCAGTTCGGGCGTAGCCAGCGTTGAACCATATGCCGTCGAGAGGAGACGTGATGTGGGATGCGAGTTGTCTGGCTGCGTCTGGGTCGGCGGCGTCGTTGATGAGTACTTGGGCAGATGGAAGTTCTTGCTTGAGTGCTTGTTGTCTCGATTCGTCTCTTCCGGTGATGATGACGTGGCCGCCTTCTGTCAGGATGCGTCGTGCGCCTGCCAGGCCGATGCCGCTTGTGCCGCCAGTGATCAAGATGCGCTTGCCTTGGAAACGATTGTTCGCGTTCGTCTTTTCGCTCATGTCTGGTTACTCCTTTCGGGTTTGTGTGGTTTGTATTTTTATTCTAGCACGCGGATAAGGGTGTTGTGGTCGTCTTGACGTGGCCCTATGGAGTGCTGGTGGGCTGGTGAGAATTAATGGTGCGCTCGCATTCTCTCCCACTTGTTGCAAAAACTACAGCACCGACTTTTGTGGCCACTAAGTGGCGTGTGTGTCCATTTTGTTTCCTGGGGTGGCACCACAGAAACGGCTCAAAAGCCGTGCGTGTCGCGTCGGTTGGTAATAGTGAATTTGGGGGTCTTGCAACACGCGAGTGTTCGTGGAATGTATGGGATAAGGGCGACCGGCTGTCGACGTGCAAAAAACTAGCAGCTGGCTCGCCCGAAGCAAATAGCAAGTAAGGAACAAAAAGGAGGGACACTATGCAGCAGACGAAACAAGCAGCCCGGCGGTGCACTGGGGGAGCGGCGGCTCGGCACAGTGCGGTAGCTAGGCAGGCGAGCGCAGCGACGAAGCAGAACGCCAGCGTGACGGCACCCGGTGCTGGCTCAATGACGGAGGAACACCGTACTGACTGGCCTCGTGCTGGAGACGTGACGATTCGCAGTACCGGAGTCTCAGCCAGTCGGAGCAGTTCCGAGGGCACTGGCTCATCACCCGCCATCCCTGGCCTGCCGCCTGGTGGTTTCGCCACCATCCTGGTCGATCCGCCCTGGCCGGCTCAGAGCGGTGAGAAGCACTACCGGACGATGAGTCTGGCGCGGATCAAAGCTTTGCCGGTGGGGTCACTGGCGGCCCGTGATGCTCACCTGTGGCTGTGGACGACGAATGCCTTGCTGCCGAGGGCGTATGAGGTGGCTGATGCCTGGGGCTTTACGGTGCGCAGCCCGTTGACCTGGGTGAAGTTCCGCCTTGGCCTAGGTGGCCGCTACCAGCTGCGTAATGCCACCGAGCAGCTGCTGTTCTGCACCCGAGGGAGAGCACCCTTGGGGTCGCGCTCCCAGCCGACCTGGTTCAACGCCCCCGTTACCGAGCACTCGCGCAAGCCGGCTGAGCAGTTCGCCATCATCGAGCGGGTCAGCCCTGGGCCGTACCTGGAGCTGTTCGCCCGCCGCAGGCCAGAGTCGAACCAGCCCTGGGCGGTGTGGGGCGACCAAGTGGACTCCGACATCCGCATCCCTGGCTTTGCTGTGCCGCGGTACAGCGAGCGGGCGCATGAGGCGGAAGCCGAAACACCGACCACGGCAACGGAGCGGATGGAACCGGTGCAGACGGCGGCAGCTGGCGCGTCCTGTGGTGACGACAGAGATGACAGCGCTGTCGGTACCGGCAAGGAGGTAGAGCGATGAGTCGGCCGTGGCGTGACAAGTACCCAATTTGCAGTCTTCGAGGAGATGGTGATGATGAGCGATTCGAGGCGTTCGCTTGCTGGCAGCCTGCTGCGATGCGGCGTCGGCCTGCTCCTGATCGCGATGGGGCTGAGGTGGATCGTCGCCATCGTGCAAAGCAGCTGGCCCTGGCTCGTCGGGCTGCTCGCCGTGAGCGCCGCCGCCTGGCTGGCAGTGCGCTGGTGGCGCAGCCGACGGGAGTGGTGAGGGAGCCCGGCACTGGCCACCACTGCGCTCAGTCTGCTGGCGATGACCGGCGACGGACTGGGCGGCGGTCTCATGCTTCGAGGAGGCACTCATGATGGCCCTCTACGGCGGTGGTCGGCCTGGTTCGTCGCGGCGGGTGCGGCTGGTGCCGGTGCGGCGAAGCGGCATGGATCACCGGGCGGTGGCGCGGATCGTGCTGGCACTGGCGCGGCAGATGGCGACGGAGGCGGATGAGGTTGTCGAGTTGTCGACTGAGCAGACAGGATCTCGGCAACCTGGTGCGCTGCGAGCGGCCAGCTCAATGTCGGCACGGCACTGCATGGCAGAACGTCTCCCGCACTGTCGTCATGACGGCACTCATCACTCGACTCATGAATCTGCCACGGCTGACTGCTCCAGTTCCTTCTCGTCCGACGAGGCCGCCGCTCCCTTTTTCACACCGGGAGGCACCCCGTGATGGCCCGCCCCGCTCATCCCCTGGTGTGGCACCAGCTGCGCTTTGCCTTGCCGCTTGCTCAGGACGCGGCGGTGGGGTTGGTGGAGCGCATCCTGGCGGATCGTTCGCTGGGGCGGGTGGTGCTGGAGCTGCGTGCCTCGGGCGGGCAGGCCACCTGGGCGGTGGGCTCGAGCGCGGGTGAGCGGTTGGTCTCGGTCGTCCGGGAGCTGGTGCCGGGCTGCCGAGTATCGCGTGGAGTGTCGCGGCCGGCAGTGAGCCAGGCGGTGGTGGTGTCGGCCCGCCCGGTGGGAACGCCGCTGGCGGCGGAGCGCCTCAGCGCGGTGGTGCGAGCCGTCCTGGCGGCTTTGGCGGTGACGGCTAAGGACGAGGAGCTGGTGGTGCAGCTGCAGCTGGGGCGGCGCTTCTCACCGCAGGCGCTGGGGCGGGTGGAGCCGCAAGGCTGGCTGGAGCTGCTCGGCCTGCTACCGGTTCCGTCTCTTAGTGGTGAGCGGGGTCGGCGGATGCGGGCACAGGTGGGACGGCATCGGGCGGCGGCGAGTCTGCGTCTGGGGGTGCGGGCGGCCTCACCCTTGCGCCAGCGGACGCTGCTGCAGGGTTTGCTGGGGGCGCTGCGCCTGCTGGAGAGCCCGGGGGTGCGGCTGCGCGCCCGCACGGAGCACCCCGCCAAGCTGGATGGGGTGCGGCGTCCGTGGCGGACTGGCTTGGAGCTTGGTGCAGGAGAAATTGTGGCGATGGCGGGATGGCCTATTGGTGAGCTGCCCTTGCCGCTGCTGGGCAGCGGGCACCCGCGCCAGATTGTCCCGCCGCCAGAGGTGGCGTCCGGGTCATCGCAGCGCGTCGTCGGGGCCAGTGCGGTGCCAGGAGAGACCGGGCTGGTGCGCCAGCCGATTACCGATGCGGTCTACCACACGCATCTGCTGGGCCCGACTGGTGTGGGTAAGTCGACGGTGCTGCTGTCCTTGGCGCTAGCTGATGCGGTCGAGGGCCGGGGCCTGCTTTTGCTCGACCCTAAGGGGGACTTGGCGACGGACTTCGTGGCGCGCCTGCCCGAGGAGCGGGCTGAGGACGTGGTGGTGCTGGATCCGACCAATCCCTGCCCGGTGGGGTTTAACCCGCTGGCGGGGCCGCCGGAGCTGGCGGTGGTGACGGCGGAGGCGGTGCTGGGGGTGCTGGCCGAGCTGTTTCGCGACAGCTGGGGCATCCGCACCGCCGATGTGCTCTCTGCCGCGCTGCTGACGCTGGCGCGCATCCCGCAGGCGACGCTGGTGTGGCTGGTGCCGCTGCTGACCAACCCGGCCTTCCGACGCCGGGTACTGGCACTGGCCCCACCCGATCCTTTGGGGACGGATGTCTTCTGGCAGGGCTATGAGGCCAAGCCGGTGCGGACCCAGGCGGTGGAGGTCTCCTCGGTGCTCAACAAGCTGCGCCAGCTGATGCTGCGCCCAGGCCTGCGGGCCATGCTGGGCCAGGCCCAGCCCCGCTTCGGGCTGACAGATCTGCTGGAACGGCGACGCATCGTAGTGGTCAACCTCAACCAGGGCCTACTCGGAGCCGGAGCGGCCCGCTTGCTGGGGACCCTGCTTATCTCCCAGCTGTGGCAGCACCTGCTGGCGCGCCAGGCAGAGCCGCCCCAGCGGCGGCAGATCGTGAGCGTGTATATCGATGAGGTCCAGGCCTTCCTGGCGGGACTGCCGGGCAGCCTGGCCGACGCCCTGGCCCAGGCCCGGTCACTGGGCGCGGCCTTCCACCTAGCGCACCAGTACAGGGGCCAGCTCAGCACCGAGATGATGCAGGCAGTGGAGACCAACACGCGCAGCAAGGTGTACTTCGCCTTGTCGGCGACCGATGCGGCCGCAGCAGCCCGACTGGCCCCAGAGCTCGAGGCGGCCGACTTCCAGCTGCTGGCCCAGTACCAGGCCTACGCCACCGTCATGCACCAGGGACGCCGCTCGGGCTGGTTCTCCCTGGCCACCCGGCCCGCTCCGCCAGCGGTGCGCGACCCAGCCCTGCTCTACGCCGCCAGCCACGCCCGCTACGGCATCCCAGCCGAGCAGACCGAAGCCGAGCTCATCGCCCTGACCAGCGGCACCGCGCCCAGCGCCGTCGATGCGAATGAGCAACGCAACCCAGCCACGACACTGACAGACGCCATTGGTGACGCCACTGATGTTGCTGGTAACGAGGCCAGTGAAGGAGCGGCTGATGAACTGAAGCCCGCCACTCTGGATGAGGCTGAGGCGGATGGATCCACGAGCGGAACTGAGTCTGGTCGGCGCCGCCCCGCGATTGGCCGCAGGAGGCGACCATGACGCCACTGGTACATGAGCACACGACCTGGCACCGCTGCAGGCGACGTACGTGCCGTGTCGTTGGTGCGGTGGGCCTGCGAACAACTGGGTGGGGGCGTCGTCTCGGTGGACGTGTCGGTCGACGCACCGCTGCACTCAAGGCTCGTGGCAAGCGGCGGTATCCCGGCCTTGTGTGGTCGTTTGTGGCGGTGACTGACCCCACCTGGTGTGGTCACGTCTGGCCCGGCGGAGGCGGCCAGCGATGAACCGGTCACCCACCATTGCAGCGGCCCGGTTCTCATCGCTGGTG
>ERZ773079.533-NODE-533-length-24674-cov-6.229488_pt1 | contig 24674 bp, 31 predicted proteins | sample MGYA00511355_ERZ773079 | MGnify/ENA primary metagenome ERZ773079 (study PRJEB29015, sample SAMEA2737979) | human oral metagenome | biome: human oral; feature: human-associated habitat; material: dental | place: China | collected 2117 ... | reverse complement strand
ATAAATGGGAATGTTTTCATATGGATTCATAAAAGACATCGAGATAAACAAGTACAACAATGAGAATAAAGGGATACCTATTAGAAATTTGGGCAGCAATCTTTTAGAGGTGTAAATGTAAATGTTGAAAAGAGTTAGAAAAGCCAAATACACAATAAAAGTACATATCAACAGAAAAATCTTTGCAAGTCCATAATCATCAACAAATGTACTCAGGATAAATTTCATCATCGGTTAAGGTTCCAAAGTCAGTATTGTAGAAGGTAGCGGTCGGGCTTGAGTGGGGTTGCGACAGAAAAGAGCAGGGCGATTATGGTTGATTTCTTCAATTCAAATTCTTTCAATTTGTACCTCAATACCTTGTGCGTCTGTGTGTTCCATTTCATAAATCCCCCAAATTCCATTCTTAAGTGATTGTATTAGTGCTTCATCAGAATTTTTGGGTAGATTTACGACTAATTTCATACCTAGCTTTCTACCAGTCTTAAATATATCTGCAATAATTAGTTTTTCATCATAAGACAACTGATAATATTTCTTTCCAATTAAGGCATCAACATTGTTTAAATCATGTTTATTCATTGTATGTTTTCCTTCATTTTTGCTTATATTCCATTTGTCTGCTGAACACACTTGGTCAGAATCAACATAACGAATGCGTTCCCCTTGAATTGAATTATACAATCTTCCATATACGCGAATTTTTAAACGTGCGTTAGGCATTTTTTTTAAAACATCACAATACATCAAATAATATTTTTTAGACCGTCTATTAAATGAATGTGTGCATTCAAGTAAATGTTCTCCTTTCCAGTTAATAGGTTGTTCTGGACAAATCGTTCTCTTTAAAAAAAGAATTTTCATATAGCCACCTCAATTTTATTTTTTGCAAAATAAATATATGTTATTTATTTCATTTGGGTGGATTTTACCGCCTCTTTTCTCTAAGCGGATAGCCTCAACGCCACCATCTTTGTTATGTCCTTTTCTGTAAGGTTTTCCGTCATGCGTAAAATCATAACCGAAGGTTAGGTTAGCCAATTTAGAAAAAGTAGCTGAAGTAACTTCAATTTTGTGTTTCATATGTTTTCCTTCTAAATATAGGTCAATCTAAGTATGCTTTATTGTCCCCCTTGTTTGGTAGGACATTAAATGCAATATTACAGGCTTTTATTGGCTAGGTCAATATATTTGGCTTTTATTCTACCTTGAAAAAAGCAACCCGCATAAAACACAAATCTTATGCGGGTTGCTTACCAAAGTCTGATTAACGGGTCATTTCAATATCGGCCGATTTTTCTTTTTGCTTTTGCGGTGGTTTCACTTCTTGTCCAACATTTCGGCGTGCTTCTCTGTCGGCTTTAATCGTCTGTTCTGCGCGTTTGGCCAAGTGGTCGCGGGCAAATGCCTGTTGTGCCATTTTTAACGCTTCAGGGCTGCCTGAAGTGCGAGCGGCATCAATCAGCTTTTGACTGGCCGTTTTCTGCTTTGAAACATCAGCCTGCCAAGTATTATTTTTGCCATTATGTCCTGTCTTTGTCAGGGTAATATTGTCGCCACGTTCAGCTTTACTCTGAATAATGGCATCACGCAAACCATGCCCATAAAGTCGTTCTGTTTGGCCGTTGGATTTTTGAATATCTACATAGTAAGTATTTTTCCCTTCTTTGTTATTTGGGTGTATTCCAACGCCGTAGCCCATCAATTTCCCGCTTGTTTGCCGTACTTGTTGGCTTGGGTTGTTTTCTTTACTAATACTGTTGATGCCCCGCTCTAATTGCGCTTTTCGAGTTTCTAGCAGTTTTTTATCTTGTTCCGAAGGTTTGTACCCCTGAACTTCTAAACCCTTCAAACGGGCTTGTAACCACATTTCTTTCTTGAATTCAGGCGAACCTTTAACCTTGATATTCTGCCAGCCGTTTGTTTCAGCAATGGCAAGCATATTTTTGATGGTCTTTTTGTCGTTATTTCGTGTTTTCAGAATGTTTTCTGAACGTGCGTCAATGGCAAGTTTATCGGTGCGCGGGTCGAGCATATATTTTTCGTTGCCATTTGTGCGGTATTGAGCGGCCACGCTGTCAGGGATACGAAATTCAAGTTGAGCCTGTTCAGCATTCTGCCGTCTCATGCTGTCTTCATAATCAGCTTGACTTCTCTGCAATTCGGGGTCATTTGCAATAGCAAACGCCTTGTCTGCTTTATCCTTCATGCTGTCAGGGGCTTCCCCGTGCTGGATTTGCTCCTGAATATCTGTGTCATGAATGGCCTGTTCTATTGCATCGCGCCGATAGTCTTGCGCGGAGGATTCAGCTTCTTTCTGTTTGTCCTGTTCGCGTACGATTTCCATGTCAAATATGTTGCGGTATGCAGCCTTTGTTTCCATACCGATAACTTCGCCGTTTTTGTCGTAAATCGGTACTTCCACCTCTACCGGCTGTTTGCCCAACGAATGAAGCCGGATGCGGTCGCCAACTTCCGCGCCGCTGCGTTCCATTGCATCGGGAATGTCCACGCCCCACACCGTGCGCTCTTTACCGTCCCGTTCAAGTACGATATACGGACTTTCCTTATTTTGGTCATTATGAAGATAGGGGGCGCTGCCGACGGTAACGATACGCTCACCATCGGCAGGTACGGATGACTGTCTGCGGGTTGGTTCTGCAACTTTTTGTTGTTCGACAGCCTTTTCTTCAGTTTTACCAAGTTCTATGCTGTTATAGGTTTCAGGTTGATAGTAATCTTGTTCGTAATCGGGACTTTGCCCCATGCTTGCCATAATTTCGGCATCAGACATTGGCGGGGGCAGGTCGGGTACGGCTTCTTCCTCTTTTGTGCGTTCTAACGGAGCAGGCGGCTTTTCATCAACAGGAAGAGGGGAGGGGGCTTCAGTAGGAATTTGCTGTTCACTAGCGGCTGAAGTGTTTTCAGGTTGCTTTTCCATTGGGTTAATTCCTTGTTCTTTGTTCAGTTCGGTAGATAAACCTAATTTTGCTTTAGCTTGGTCAATTGCTTGCTTGATGCCTTCCGAGTTCACATTACGTTGATAATCGTCAAAGTCAGACATTTTGCCGCTAATTACTTCAGGCGGGAAAGTTGGGTAAATCATGGTTGCATTTTGGCCGAAAGCAGCTACCGCTTGTTTTGCGCCTGCTATACCTTCGTTAGTTTTCCCTGCTTTTTCAAGATGAATATCATTGTCTGCGGCAACAATTAGTTTTGTATCTTCAGGCAGCTTATCTTTCAGAATTTTTGCTACGTTTATGATGTTGTGGGCATCAAAACCAACAACAACGGGCGTATGGTCTGAATTTTTATGTAGAGCATAGGCGGTGGCGTAACCTTCGGCCAAAATCACGCCTTTTTCACGGGCTTCTGAAAGGTCTCCCATAACAAAGAATCCGCCCACTTTGTTTCCAACTATGCCTTTATTTCCGTCTGGAAATATCCGCTGAACGCCTTGAATATTTCCGTCTTTATCTTGAATCGGGATATAAAGAAGGTGGTTGTTATGTGTTTTGTAGTGTTTCAAGCCCGCGATTCCTTCGGGGGTATCAATACCTTTTTTCTGTAAGTAAGGATGCGTGAAGTCTGCATCTTTGCTAATAGATACATATTTTCGCGCCTGCTCAACTTTTTTTGCCCGTTCTTCTGCGGCAAAGCGGGCTTCTTCAGCCCTTTTTGCTTCTCGTTCTGCTTTAGCAGTTTCAGTTTCAACCGAAGTAATAGGGCGTTCATTTCGCGGTTGTTGGTAGCCATACTGTTTTGCTTGGTAAAACAGCGTTCCAATGCTGGAGCGGGTAGGGTCTAAACTCTTCCAAGTGTGTTCAAAAGATTGTTTTTTGTATCCTTCCCCGCGTTCGGAAAACTCTTGGAATAGTTGTTTGCCATCTTCGCCGAAATGATTTTTTAATGCCGTGCCAATTTTAACCCAGTCAGAACGGGGAAGGTTCGGGTCAATATAGTTTAGGGCATCGCGGGCTTTTTCGTAGTCATCCATAATTTAATTCTCCTACTGGTTCAGGTTAATAGTTGTCGCTCTCTTCTTCAGGGTCTAAATCGTCGGTTTCATCTGCTGGCGATATTGAATTATCTTCTTCGTTTTCGCCAATAGGCGGAATATCGTCTAAATCTATTTCCTCAACAGAAAAAGAATCAGGAATTTCATCGGAAGCGGGGTTGTCAATATCTGACATTTCAGCTTTGATTTTCTCTTGATATTCAGCTTCTTCTATTTGTTTTATTTTGTCAATATCCGCCCCGTTTGCGGCGGCTTGGGCGTCTATTTTGGCTATAATATCCGCCTCATTGTCCTCTGGGTCAAATACCAAATCGAACAAGTGATGACTGAAAAAATCAGCACTTGCAACCGTTTTACTATCCATCAAATCAACTTTATTGATGGTCTTATCAAAAGATACCGCCGAGGCTTCAAATGCCTCAATAGTGTTTTCTTCTGATGGGGCGCGGCTAATGTATCGGGTGCTTTCAAATTTAGTGATGAACTCATTGATATTCCAACTAGGAACGGCAGCAGGTTCAAGGATTTTACCATTAAAAGCAGGGTCTTCATGATAGATGATTTTGCTGCAATAAATCGGTTTTTTTCCACGTTTGACAAGAATTTCGTCTGTTTCAGGCATTTGCAAAAGTTCTTGAGGCAACATCAAGGCGCGGCGTTGGTCTGATTCGGATTCCGAACGGTGATTGCCGTTCTGTTGGCGGCTTTTGGATTTTGCCTTAACGGTTTGGTAGCCCAATAATTTTGAATATTCTTCCGCATCTGTTAATGGTTTTGGCGAGGGTGCATACATTACCAATAATTCAATATTACCCAGCAAGGTATCAGCCCCAGCTTTGCCGTAATTCTCTACGAGTTGCGAAGTGTTTTGGTTGATAATCAGCAAACGCATATTGTAACCAGCAATATAAGCCGCCCCCTTTTGAATAACGGGTATCGGCCCAGCGGCGGTAAATTCGTCCATCAACAACAGGCATTGATATTTGAGTGATTTATTTTGCGAGGGGAGCTGATTCAGGTTTTCGGCGAGAAGTTGGGAATACAGCATATTGATTAAAACGCGGGCTTCTGAAAGGCGGTCAGGTGGAATGACAACGTAGATTGTCATTTTCTCTTTCCGAACTTTGCGAAGGTCGAAATCATCGCCTGAAGTAGCGTTGTCGATAGTGCTGTTTAACCATAAATCGAGCGGGCTTGTAAATGTGCCTAAGATACTGCTTCGGGTATTGTCCGATTGGTTGGCGAAAGCAGACAGTTTATCAATACACGCTTTGGGTAAACCTTCGCGCGGTTCGTATCCTTCAGCCGTGCCTAACATATCTTCAAGAATATAGTCTTTTAGGTTTTTACCATTACCACCCGATAGACGTAAAACTTCGCCTATTGTACAACGGGCGGGCGTACCATCTTCGTTATTGGTATTTTTTAAGAACAGGACAAGGCCGAGGAATAGGGCGCGGGCTTGTGCTGGAAAAAAGTTGTCGTCTGCGTCTTCGCCTGAAGGGTCAGGGTAAAGCATGAAAGCTAGTTTCATAATATCTGAAACTTGTGTGGCGGGGCTATCACTTACATAACTTAATGGGTTATAGCGGTGGGTATATGATATGCCGCTTTCTTTGTCAAAATCAAAAGGCGCAAATTTAAAAACTTTTTGGCCGTATTTTTTGCGGAATCCTGAAGTTAAATCAAAGTTTTCGCCTTTAATATCCAAAACAACAACACTATGAGAATAATTGAGCAAATTGGGTATAACAATACCTACACCTTTACCCGAACGTGTAGGGGCAATCATTCCTAGAAATTGATTGCCTGAATATTGCAGCCATTGCCCTTTATATTTACCGACAAGCAAACTCGTTGAATTGCCTTTAAATAAGCCCATTTTGCGAATATCAGATGGCTTTGCCCATTGAGCATCGCCATGTAAAGAACGGCGTTCGGAGTTCATTAGCCATAACATCAGCGGGAGGATAATAAAAATTGCAAAAGGCAGTCCGAACGAAACTAAGAATGAAATTTTATATTGTTTGTTTTGGCCGTAAACTTCCCAATATTTTAAAATCATAGTAGGGGTGGCTTTATCTATCGGCGCACCGTTCCATGCCATAAAAATAGCAGAGGCCGACCAAAGAATTAGAGTTGCCATAACGACAATAGCCAACAGAATAAAAACTACTTTAGCTACTGCTTTTTGATTGTTTTCACTCATGATTAAATGCTTTCTATTTCGTGTGTTCGGTTCGCAATTTCAGTTGGGGTTCAAACCATATTTGTGTGATACCGCGTCCTAATCCATGTTGGTTATCCATGTGGACTACCACATCAATTGTCATATGCAGGCTTCGCATAATTACATCATCCGAAACATTTTGACCTTTGGGATTGCTTCTATACATGCCAGTTAAACGTTCAAATACTTCATTCACATTTCCCGCGTGAAGTGAAGTAATTGACCCGCCATGTCCTGAAGAACAGATTTGTATGTAATCCCATGTTTCCGCGCCGCGAAGTTCGGCAAGTAAAATACGGTCTGGTTTCATTCGCAGGCAGCTTTTTAACAAAATGGCTGGGGAGACAATTTCTTGTGATTCGGAAGGGTAAAACAAATGGACGTGATTAGGGTGGTTTGGCAAAAATAGTTCTGCCACGTCTTCTATCGTAATAATCCGTTCATGCCTCGGTATCTCTTGCATTAAGGTTTTCATGAACGTAGTTTTGCCCGAACCTGTCGCCCCTGCTACTACAATATTTTTCCCGTACTTAACTGCTTTAACAAGAAATTCTTCAAACCGCCTTTGTTCAAGTAAAGAGTTAAGTTCTTTATCTTGTTCGTTTAATCCGAAATTTTTCGGTAAAACGCGATTAAAGAAACCGCTCGAACGGTATTCATCCAATGTAAAAATATTTTTAGAAGGTTTACGGATTGTGATTGAAATTGTGCCATCTTCACAAGCGGGGGGCATTACAAACTGAACCCGTTCTTTGTTGGGTAATACTGCCGAAAGAATCGGGACAACATCCGATAATTCGTTATCTGTAAATTTAGCAGCAGCAACACCGATAGAGCGGCATAAATGGAAATCTAAAATTTTACTTTCGTGCCTAATCCATTCCCCATTACGTTCAGTATAAATTTCATGCGGTCGGTTAATTACTATTTCTGTAACCGAATCATCTTCGTATAGAAATTCCTTTAATGGTTGTAAATGATATAGTAGGCTTGTTGCTTTTCTAGCATTAATTTCACGTCGCTTTTCTATTTCTTTGTCGTATTCTTTATCGCTTAAAATTTCCATTTTTTTTCCTGTTATACAAAAGCCGTCTAAACAGACGGCCTTAAAGGTTAATCTAGCCGTTTTAATGATAGGCGCGGCTTTTGAGTTGGTAAACTGAACTGAAGTCCAAATCGCGGGAAATGTAGATACCTACTTTATCGCCCTGATTTCGGTAAATAGTTGGCGGAAGATTTGCAGTAGATTTAATAATCTCTTCAACGATTTTGTTTGTAGCATCTTGGCTGTTTTCGTAGATTACCGTTTGTGCAGTTTGCGATTTTTCCAATCGGTTAAAACCTGTTGAAACGCCGTCCTGAATCAAGCTGAACATAATGGCATTACCGAAGCGTTTAAACCAGTGATTGTTTACATAACCGTCCATTCCCGCCCCGCCTAATTTGTCTGAAGCCGCTGAATCAAGGTTAATTACTACCCCGTTTGGCGTTCTTGCGCGTGTCCACAGAACAAAAATACGGGTTCGGCCAACTTCCGCTACTTTTTGGTATTCGCCCTCAACAACTGTTCCACGGTCAAGTAATACAACGTTTCCGTTTTCGCTATAAATGTTGTTAGGGATTACACAGGCCGTCTGCCCCGCAATTTGTGTTTCAAGTTTGGTTGCCATATTGCAAGTTACAATAGTTCCCTTAGCAAGCAACATATCACGGTTTTTCAAGAGGCCAGCAGAAGTTGATGGGGTCGCTGTTGCAGTAAAATTGTTACTTAATGCTGTTTGATTACCGTTGTTACTACTACGGGATGCCCCAAGAAGGCCGGTGTCTTCACTGCTTTCTTGATTTGGGATATTCATTGGAGAACCGTTACCCGAAGAGCCTAAATTACTGGCGTTACTACCCACCATCAACGGGGAGCGCAAGCGAATTTCATGCGGCGTAGGTTTTCTTTCGCCTTCATCAACCATTACAGGGGGATTTTCCGCAGGCATAGGCATGGGCATAGGCATGGGTTCTGAAGCGGCTGCTACGGCTGGCATAGAGGCCATAGAAGCCATTGCATCAGGCGGCGGGGCAGGGGCTTCTTCTTCGGTTTTGGTAAAAGCAGGAACGGTAGTAGGCGCACGTTTAATGGCGTTAGCTTCTTCCTCTGCTTTTTCTGTTGAATTTGAAACCAAAGAACGGTAACCAAGAAACCCCATAAATAAAACAGCACCAAAGAAAAATAAGGTAGCCAAGCCTTTTTTCGTACTGTTGTTTGAGCGGCCTTGATTAGCCACTTGAGGCATTTGTTCTTGCGGGTTAAAACCTAACCCTGATTCATCGGGGTTGGTAAAATCTTTCGGGTCTTTATTTGATTTTTCCATCTTATTTGCCTCCAACTATTTCACGTTCAACATTCTCGGATTTTGTGCCAGTTGCTGTACCAATACTACCGCCTTTATAACTCTCGTTATATAAGCCGATTACGGCAGAATTACCGCGAATCATCATGGTTTTATAAACACCGTGAAGAACTAAAAAATCGCCTTTCACGCTGCTATTGATAATTTCTTCTTCGCCATTGTCTGCTACTTTAAAAACTACTGGCATTTCTTTTCCGCGAGCGAAGCGAATATAGGTAAATGTACCGTCATCAAACGCTGCTTCGGGTTTTATATCATCAGAACCCTTGCCTTGTTGCATAGTGTAATTGCTGTTTGCAATAGTTGGCGTAGCAGCAAAAGCAGAGGCAACGTAGTTGCGTTGGCGTTGGCGGTCTCGATTACGCGCGACTTCTTCGGGATAAGAGAAAGTAAGTCGGTATGTTGGCGCGGCATTTGTTTTTACTACACGCAATTCAAGGCTATACACACGTTTATCTGTTGTTACAATCAAATTAGTATCTGCATTGTCTAAACGTGGTTTCAAGTAAATGTTGTTGCCAACGTCTTTAAATTCCCATGCTTCGGAGTTTCCCGAAGCCATATCAAGAATTTTTTCGGACGGCGACAAGACAATATGTGCAGCCCGCCCGACAGAAGCCTTTACAAGAACAACATCATCGACATTGTAAGGGGTCATCTGAATTCTGCGGTCATTGCGCGAATAATTAGGGGTGTCAAGTGCAAAAGCGGGCGCGGCCAATCCAACAGAAAAGAGTAGGGCAGTTAGCGTTAGATATTTATTTTTCATTTGTTACTTTCCTGATGTTGGAATTGAGTTAATTTCAGGGACGACTTGATATGAAACCGCAGTAAAGCCAAATGGGTTAATCAAACGTTGATTTTCGGTTGCCAAAATTTCGGGACTGTATTTAAAGCCGATAGTGGCCGCCCAGTTTGTACGTTCAATTTCATGGTTTGATTCCGTATCGGTTTTTACTTTGGCAAAGCGGACAACGGCGGTATCGCCATCTTGTATTGTGATTGAAACAACTTCAATTTTTATTGCATATTTGTCGCCATATACATTGTTGGGGGCATTCTTACTTTGATAGAGGGCTTCAAACGGCTTAAATACTTCGTCAGACGAAAGTTCACGGGTTATCAAGTAACTGTTTTTGAGTGTGTGCCAATCGTACCCTTCACGATTTATTACAAGTTGATTTACGAAATATTTGTCCTGAACTTCGTCGTTTGTAACGTCTTTCCCGCGAACTGATGTTACTAAATCAATACCGCCAGTTGTTTTATCAACCCGTATAACATAAGGTCTTGTCTCTTTTAAAGGCATCAATAAGCCAATAGAAACAACAGATAAGATAAATCCAACCGCCGACATTTTTGCAACCAGCCAAGCGCGGCGTTCGGATTTTTGAACAAGGTCGATTATGTTAGACTCCCAGTCTAAAACGCTGACTTCTTCAATATTTTGTTCTTGCTGTTGTTTTTCAGCTTTATTCTTTTTTCCAAACATATAAAATTTCCTTATAAAACGGTTGTGTTATTGATGTTGATTGGTTGTGTATTTACTGGTACACGGCTAGAGCCATCAACTTTCGGCGGCTTCGGTGCTGAACACGCACTGACAGAAAAAATAACAATAATTGCAGCGGTTAAGGCTTTTTTCATGCTTTATCTCCAATAAAAAATATTGCAAAACTTTCATTTTGCAATATTAAAACAAAAATCAGATTAAGTAAATAGCTATTTATTTTACGTTGCTATTTTCTTCTCGCCCTTCTTATAGAATTTCGAGGACTGTTTGATGACCATCCATTTTTCATCCTAGCCATCATTGCCTGACGGTAGCTACTATTTAACATGGTTCGCCCCTCTCTCAAATGTGCAAATCGACTACTGGTAACGTTACGTCCCGTATTGTGGTCTCTCTTAGTTGTACGGGTAAACATACCGCCTGTTACTGTATGGCCGCCAATTTTTGCGGCTTTAAACCCATATAATGCCGCTTGTTTAGCAGCTACTGCCATACCTACTAAAGAAACCCCTGATACACCAATACCGCCAGCCAAACCGCTTGCAATACTTGGAGCTTGCTTCATGGCAAAAAAACTGACGATTGAATAAATTACCAGTTCAATTATCAAATGAGCGGGGAAACTAATATCTCCATTTACGGCATCGGTAATTTGATTAACGACACCTTCAAAATTAGCGAATGCTAAAGTTGAAAAGAAAACAATAATTGCACCAGTCAGAGCATAGTTTATCGCTTGGCTTAACCAAGAATCAAACCAACGGGCAGTAACAGGAAAAAACAGACCTGCAATAAAAAATGGCGATAAAGCAAGGACAACTGCTAATGCTGTTTTAGTCATGATGTATGTAGCGGCAGCAAGAACAGTAATTAAAATAGTAGATAAGGCAACTATTATCATTGTTATCAGCAAGGCAATCAATGTTCCAAACGCGGGGGTTTTAACAATCATTCCTTCGCTTTCGACATTTGTCATTGCGATATAAATTGTATTAACTGCATCAGCACCTTTTGAAAGGTTGTTGTCTAATACATCATAAACAGAACCGCTACCACCTGTAACAGCACTTGTAAACATCCCTTCAATGCCGTTTACGGTATTAACGGCAAGAGAACCCGCTTGCGTGAAAATTGTCGCTACAATAATCAGTTTAGTGGCTTTAATCAGAACATCACCGATAGGCTCTTGTATCCTACCAGCAATAATCATATATCCAGTAATCATGAAATATATAGCGATTCCTGTTGTGATAACTGGGGTTAATGCTGAAATAACGTTTGCAATAGAACCGCTAACTAAAGATTGAGCGGCGGATTCCCACGCTTCGCCAATAGCTGAAAAAATCATAATCAAAACTCCAAACCGCCCTGATATACGGGCGGGTCTTAGTGCAAAGTTAATCTTTCTCTTTTTTATCGATAGAGAATTTACTTTGATACTGTTTCGCGGCTTCTACTCGTTTTTGCGCCTGTTCTTTTGCCTTTGTTTGGGCTGCTTGTTCTTGTGAACAAGCAGATGCAAACATGGCAACCGAGGCAATAAGAAGTATTTTCTTCATTGTTTACCTTTACTTTTGAATTGAGAAACGGCTATTGAAGTTCCTTGCAGCATTTGAACGAGCTTCTGCGCGCTGTTGGATAAGCAGTTTTTCATTTTCTTCCTGCATCATTTTATACATCTGAATGCGGGTTTGTTCATTTTGAATTTTAGCCTGTTCAATTTGGATGCGGGCTTGTAAATCAGCAATCGCTTTAGGGTCGGTTGCGCTGTTAATTTTACCCATTAAACCTTCAATTTGTTGTAATCGTAGTTCGGCTGCTTTAAAGGCGTTATTTAAATCAGACTTCATTTGTGCTGTTTGAACTGCTTGTGATTCACAACTATTTTTCGATTTTTTATTCGTCAAGTTCTGACATTTATTAAGTAGGCCAGCGGCATCTGCAATGGCGGCGGCTGTACCGTCCAAACCTTTGTAGCCGCCGCGCTGGATGTTATCGTAAACCTTTTGCCAATCTGCGGGTAAGGCAGAGCGAATGGCGGGGTTGTTCAGAATGTCGCCCAAGTTACGAGAACCAGTCAAAGCCTGATATTGCTTTTTAGCTTGGTCTAATTGCGCTTTCATTTCTGTTAGCTGCTTGCCCATTTCAGCCATTTCTTGAAGGAAGTTTTGCGCCCTTTGTTGTGCTGCGCCAATATCGGTAACAGGGATTCCTGCTTGGCTAGTCACAGAAGAAAAAGCCAGTGATGCAGTCAGTACAGCGATTACGGTTTTTTTTGCAAATTTCATTTTCATTTATATGCTCCAATTCCAAAGTAAGATAAGAGATTGTGAAATGCTAGACAGCAGCCATTTTGTGGCCTGAATCCAGCAACTCAAAGTATCGGGGCAGCCAGTTAATAGGGTCTTGCCCCATTTCGGCAATTGCCTTACGACACAAAGGCACTTTTTCGGCACTTCCTGAAAGTACGCGAATAGTGTTTTTAAATTCAGGGTCTGATAAATCTAACGAAGCAACATAACTTCTCATATCGCCTTTATCATCTACGCCTGTTTGTTTTACCAAAAACATTCGACTGTCTTCATTTAAAGTTCTGACAATTTCATATTCAGCTTCATTAAGTTTGTAGCCTTCCATATATTCTTTTCTGTCGGCGGTGGGGTTCGGCATCAAAATCAATGTTGCCGTTTGACCGAGTAATGCTGAAGCATTTGGGTTATTCAATATAATATCAGGCTGTTGTGTAGCGAACAGGCCAAAACCGTTCAGCTTACGAATTGTAAGTTGTTTGTCTTTACAGAATTCTGAAAATACGTCGTCTTCAAGCCACTTCCAAAATTCATCCATCACATAATAGAAGCGGCGGCCATCTACAAGTTCTTCCATGCGGTAAAGCAAGTACATTGCAATGGGGGCGCGGGCGGTTTTATCGTCAAGGAATGAAGTACCGTCAATGCCAAAAATAGAATATTTGCCGAAGTCTAAAAGGTCTTCATCATTTTCGTCAAAAACCCAAGCATAAATGCCATCATCTACCCATTGAGCAAGCCGTTTATGAATTGAGTTTTCACGTTCTTCTTTGCTTGCACCTTCGGTAATATTCTGTAAAACCGTTGATAGGCGGCGCATTTCTCTAGGCATTCTCATAACGGTTTCAATGCCTAACTGAACTTTAGCTTGGTCGGAAACCGTAACCTTTTCGCCCGTCTGCTCCAACAGAAGACAAACCAGCTTATTCAGAAAAATACGATTACTTTCGGTGTTTTCCAGTTGGAAGGGATTAAAGCCCGTCGGTTGCCCGCTTTCGAGCGACAAATAACCACCGCCCATTGCTTGAATGGCAATTTCAGCACCTTTATCTTTGTCGAAATAAATACAGTTAAAATCAACAGGTTTCCCGTTAATATCATAGCGGTACTTTTGCATAAATGCGGTCAGGGCAGTTAAAAATACTGTTTTACCTGAACCCGATTTACCAATAACCATTGTATTAGCCAGCAATTTATCATTGTAATTATCGGTGTTGGCGGGCGAATCATGGAAGTTGAAGTAAACAGCCTGATTACTGGGCGTAAGTAGGGGTAATACCGCATCCCCCCACGGATTGCCGTGTTTTTTCCCGCTTGGGAAATTGTTAAGCGGCGCGAGCATTGAGAAGTTGCCTGAAGTAAGGTTAGCAACGCGCGGGCGATATTTGAAATTTGTCGGCAGTTGGGCAAAATAAGCCCCTGTGTTGGCCGCCGTACTTACGAAAGGCAAGAAGCCCAAGTCTTGAATTTGTGCAGAGGCGGATTGTGTGAAATAACGGCAATCTGCCGCAGTATCGCCAATAACCAACAGAGAATAATGATATTCCCCGACTGAAAATTTGCCATCCATCAAGTCGTTAATGGCTTCATCCATTTCTTCTAATTGCGCGACTGCACCATCTTCAGAGGACTTCAGTTGATTCTTTTGTGTTGTCAGGTATTTTTTCGCATCAAACCGAGATTTGAAGGCGTAAGACTGCGTTTCAATAAAACAATAGGGCATGGTGTCGGAAGGATATAAAAGTTCGTCCAACATACCCATTTGTGTGTAAGAGTTGTACTCTTTCAGTTCGATTACTTGGGCAAATTTTTGTGATGTTGGTGTATTCACTTCAAGCATTTGTTGCCCCGCCTGAATGCGGGCATTTCCCAAATAGGAATAAACCAAGGCAGGAACGCCGCGATGGTTTTTTAACACGCGGATGGGTTGCCATTGGAAGGTAAGCAGAAAGTTCATGAAACTTAATTGCTCATTGTATTCAATGCCGTTTCTTTCATAACTTTGGAGCAGGCGAGGATAATAACGGCGCAAAGAATTTTCAATTTTATTTGATAATTCCGCCATTTTTTCCATCGAATTAAGACGGTCTTGCTTAATTTCTTCGATTGTACGGCGGCCAGCTTTTTGGACGGCCTTTTGTGCCTTATTCACAAAAGGACGGTAAACGACAGAAAGATAAAGGTCTGTACGTTGCAAATTACGGTTTGCAACCAAACGCATATATTTTTCGGCAAAATCATTACAGAATTCGTTTCCGTAGTCTGCCGTCATTTCTTCATTGTCGTTACTGCGGACACGGTGGACATATACGGCCACTTGAGAGGAAGTGATGCTTCGCAAAAACGAATTCAATTGTGCGTTCCGGTGGTTTAAATCAACCACATCAGTTGTTTCAAAAAAACGCCCGCTGATATGGTAAGTGCGAACTAACTCCCCATTTTTTGTAATCAAACAATTATCGTGCAGGCCGACAAATGGGATATGTTCATTCAAGTTTTTTTCACGGCCTAAAAATTGGTTCAGGCTATCAATATTTAAATTCATTTTTTCTTTTTCTCCCTGTATTGAACAGGCTGGAACGTAGAAACCCCCCATATTCTAGAGTTGGGATTACGCATTTTTGTTAAAAAACTTACGCCAAGCTGGGTAAACCGTTGGTCGTCCTCTTTGCACATTAAGCGCATTACATACCAAACCAAACCGCTTAACAAAGCCCAAGGGGGGCTAAGTAAAACGAATAACAGCATGGCAGAGCCGCCAACGCACAGCACAAAGGCGGTAATGGGTACACCAAACAGCATCGCTGGCCTTGTGCAACCTTTGTAAACGGTTTCGGTTCTCAAGCGGTCTTCGTTCATATAGCCCCCTTTCTGAAGTTACTTAACAATCAAGCTGGCAAAGTATCCTGCCGCACCGATAATCAAACCCCCGATTACAATCGGTACAACTTCCCGAACAGTCGAGCCGCCAAATACAACTTTGTAGCCCGCAACCATAAAGGCGATTGTTACAACTGCAACCGCTACGCCTTTCAACATGGTTTCAATGTTACCTAAAAAACTATTGACAGAAGACAAATCAGCCGCCAAAGCTGGAGAAGACATTGCAGCTAAAGTCAAAGCAAAAGCAACGGTATTTTTAGACATAAATTTCATAAAATATTCCTTCATGGTTAATTAAAAATTAGAAGAGCAGACTGCTTTTCCGTGGTTCTTGCTTATTATTTGTTTCATTCATTGCCAATTGATTTTGTACAATATGGCGACTACCTGTAACAAATGGGGCGGCTTTTGGTGCTGATTCGGTTTCTTGCACTTGAGCCAATGCAACGGGCGCGGAATCCCCTAATTGCGTATTAGCCTGTTGTCGGCGTATGGTTAAGATAGGATTTTCCCCTGTTTTAAATACAGCTTTGGCGTGATATATACCTTCGCCAATTTTTGAGGGGCGATTATTATAGGTCATCATGCGTTGAGATACAGCCGTTACATATGGCAGTTTATCATTTCCATACCGCTTAAATCCTGTTTGGAAATTACCACTATAATAGCAACTAAGAGCCGCACCTATGGCGTGTTGAGTTTTACCAAAACGACGTTCGGCAGCAGCATAACACTCTTTGTAAATCATCGCCCCTGCTTTCACATTAGCACAGGGTTCAAAAATGGTTTCAGCAGTAAAATTAAAACGCCTGAAATGCTGCTTATTCACTTGTGCCAGCCCAACTGAAAAATTCATACCACGGGCTTGTAACGAACGAATAGCCGCAACTCCTTCAGAAAATGTTCTAGGCTGCCTAGAAAGACTGCCATTAACTACACCAATGGCAAAAGGGTTAAAACTAGATTCCTGACTTATTATGCCGTGCATAATTACAGGATGAACCCCATTTGCACATTGTTGCAGCAGGTGGTCATAATCAATAACCATTTTTAAACCTCTGTTAATAATTTTTATTGGCGGACATCAACCCATCGGCCGCCATTATTTTCTTCCCCAACATAACGGACACTATCGCTAACGTTTGTCCATCCGTGGTCGTGATACGATTTGCAATATTGCGGTTTATCTGGCCGAACCTTAAACTTCATGCCTTCCCTACAATTTTCCTCCACCGTATAAGTACGTCCATTACGGGCGCGGTAGGTTTTTTGCTCACAAATTTTCCCCCATGAAGGATAACGCATCATGCGGTTTAATTCTTTTGCATCACAGCGGCCTGCGCCGTTAGCGATGGCATCAATCAGTTCAGGCATCCCTTGCTCATTTTTGGCGGGACACATATTTAAAAAGTCTCTTCTTGCCCGCAAGGTATCTCCCAATTTTTTATGTTTAATCGAAAAATACCGATGAATGGACGGGGCGCATTCATTAGGCCTTACATTTGAGGATAAACATAAAATTGCTTCACAAGCCGAGCGTTCATCTCCTTGCAAAAGGTCATTTGCAAAGTCAGAGGCAACGGCAAGAGTGGCAAAAGAAGAAAGCATCAATGCTGTTGCTAATTTTTTCTTAACCATAGTTGTTACCTTTTTTAGAAATTAAATTTAAGCCAAAAGGTAGATTAACCTTCAATTCTTCATATTCTGCACAATTTTGATGCACATAAAATAATAAATCTTCCAGTTTTTTCCACTTTTTAACTTCCTGCCTGAAAGTCAGGACGTATGCCTGATTTTCAATCACTCCGCTCATTGTCCTGATTTTTGACGAAACCTTCAGATTCCATCTTTCATTTTCAAATGATGCCGTAAGTGAATAAGGTGGGGATACCTTCAAAACCATGTTGAATTATATCTTGCAAAAATAGTCTTTTGCAAGATTTATTTAATCAAATAATCATCAAGGTTGCCACCATTATTGATTAAGGCAACAACCCATGCTGGTTTTTTACCTCTCCCGCTCCAAGTTTGCCCTGTTACATCATCACGGTATTTGGCAACATTTGAGTTAATAGCTATATCAACCTCATCAATAGTTATTGAGTACGACTGCATAATTTGTACTATCTCTTTGATTTTATGCTTGCGTTCAGATTTTTTAATGCGATTTATCTCTTGTTCTAAGCGGGCTTTTTCCTTTTCAAGTTCGTCAAGGGAAATGGGATTTTTAAGCTCATTCATTGCTATACCTTTCTACATTAGGGGTTGAAAAAGTGGATTCTAGCATATCAATATAAAAAATAACCCCTTTTTTATAAAAGGGGTTGGCAATGGATGACAATTCAATTAACGTTTACTCACAATCCGAAGTTTGCCTTGTCTAGTGCGTTTTTTTATATCTATCAGCGGTATCATTCGCCCCCATTGCTGACCCTGCTTATCGGTAAGTACAAAGCATTTCCCGTCAAAAGCGTTGATTGCCCAATACAGTTCCGCCGTACGGTCTTGGATACCCAAATCATTCAGCATCGTTTCAGTCGGCATCCAGTATTGATGAACCACTATCCCGTATTTGTTATAAAGAAGTTCTGCCGCCTGTCGCCTGCGTTGGTTTGCTTCATCAAGCGAGTACGTTGTCGGTATGCCTTTCCGTTTATTTAAAAATGGGAAAAATACATACTGCACAAGCAGAACAAACAAAAGGCAAAGGGTTAAGCCAAAATATACACCGTCCCAAAACATCTTACTTAGTCTCCTTATCAATTAACGTTTATTTCTTACAAGTTCAAATTCAATTTTCTTTTCTGTTGGATTAAGCAGCAACTTCGCTGTAAACGTTTTGCCACTTTTTGCTATAAAGCCTTTAATCGGCAAGGTTTTACCCGTTTTTAACAGCTTATCTATTTCTTCAGTTTTAAGTTGCTTCCCCGCTATGCTTTTCCAAAGCGTAAAATCACATTCGGGGCAAACGATTAAGCGGCCTTTATCTGTCAAATTATGTTTTTGGCAACATGGACAAAGGTATTTTGTTTCGATTTCTTTTATTTGCGGCAGGTCAAAGCCTATTTTCAGGCCGCCTTTACTCTCTTCATCTTTAATCAGCATTAAAGCTGCTTTAAAAGTTTTGCCGCTTTTCCCTAAAAAACCCTCGATAATCGGTGTTTTCCCTGTTTCGGCAAGTTGCTTCAACAACGTATTTGGCAAATTCTTCTTTGCAACAGATTTTTGTAAGCGAAAACCACAATTTTCATTGTCGCAAGACCATGAATACATCGCTTCTTTGAGCTTCCCAGTTTTGCAAGATGGGCAGGCGCATAGAGTAGGAGCATTAGCCGCCGCCATAGCGGAGGCGGTTTGTTTCAGCAAAATAGTTGATTCGGAAACCGCCGCTTTGATTTCCTTCATAAAAGCAGCGCGTTGAAGTTTCCCCTGTTCAATCTGAAGTAACTTATCTTCCCATTCCGCCGTAAATATTGGGTCGGCAGCTTGCGGGTAGCTTTTTCTGATTAAGTCAATAACCGCCATGCCGCGTTCGGTGGGTATCAAATGGTTTTTTACAAGTTCCATATAAGGCGGCTTTTTGGCTGTTGCTTTCTTCAGTTTTGCAATCGTTGGGGCGCGGGTTGCGGACGTACCAATCCCCTTTACTTGCTTCATCAATGTGCTTAAATGCTCGTCTTCAATATCACGGCCAGCAGTCTTCATGGCCTGTATCAATGCGCCTTCGGTCATTAGAGGCGGAGCTTTGGTCTTCAGGTCTTTCAGAGATATATCAGCCAGTTTTGCGGTTTCGTCGGGTTCGATTCGCGGTATGGTCTGTATTGCCTCTTTGTCGGTCTTGCCGCCGTCGGTCGGCTCTTGGCCGCCATATACAGCAAGCCAGCCTTGTTTTTTCAGCACCCTGCCTGATGTTTTGAATACCGAACCGTTAGCCGCCGTAGTGCGGGTCGTAACCATGTATTCAGCAGGCGGATAAAAGGCCGCAAGTGTTCGCAAGGCAACCAAATGGAAAATATTGTATTCATCAGGCGGTAATATCGCCTTCAAGTCATTTTCCGACAGAGAAGAAAGGGGCTTTTCGCCGTTGGCCGTCTTGACTGAACCGGTGGGGATAACAGCATAGTGAGCCGCTACGCGGTTGTTATCAAAAACCCGCTTATTGCTTGAAGTTAATAGATTTTTCTGTTTCAAGTCTTCTACAATTTTCCCATATTCCGCCAGCTTTCCCATGTTTCCGATAGTAGTCGAAATTGTCGGTAAAAAATCTTCAGGCAGGGCATTCATGTCGGTGCGCGGGTAAGTTAAAGCCTTGTATTTTTCGTACAGGCTTTGCATGATTTCCAGCGTTCTATCGGCGGAATATTTGAATTTTTGGTTGGCTACCTTTTGTAATTCCGTTCCGTCAAATAAAAACGGCGCGGCGGTGTTGGCCGCTTTAACTTCGTCTTCAACAGAAAAGAAAGGGGCGGTTCGTGCAACATCAAGCGCAGCAATGGCGGCGGCGCGGTCTTTGAATTTGGCAGTTTTCCCGTCAGGCGCAAGTAAGCGGGCGGAATATGTTCCAGCGGCCACGGAGAACAAAGCGTCCACTTCCCAATAAATTTCAGGTTTGAAATTCTTGTTTGCTCGGTAGGCATCAACCACCATCGCCAGCGTTGGGGTCATTACCCTTCCCATTGCATTTCTGATTGCCCGTGTGCCGTTGATACCGAATAACCAATCAGCTTCAGCACGAGAACGTGCAGCAGCGGCTAAATGATTAAATTCCGCTTGGTCTTTGGCGTTTTCAAGCGCATCTAAATAGCCTTGTACTGTGGTTGAGTTAATCCACATCCGCTTAACTGGTTTTTGGCTTTTAGTCGAATCAAAAACCCATCTAAAAATATTCTCGCCTTCCCTTTCGGCATCACAGGCGTTGATGATTAAACCTACATCATTACGGTTTATTAAGCCGACTAATAAGCCGTATTGATTTTCTGCTTCTTCTTTGGGTCGGAAAGAAAAATGGCTGGGAATAATCGGCAAAGAAGCCCCTTTTTCTTCGGCTTCTGGTGCGTACATATCCATTAAATGCCCAAAACAATTACTGATGATGTAACGGTCGTTTTCAAAATAACCTTTGCTTGCAGGGACTTTTAAGGCTGCCGCTATTTCTTTTGCTACGTTTGGTTTTTCAGCAACAATCAGGCTTTTCATGTGTTTACCTTTGTCCCGAATTGCGGCGGTGGTCGTCAATCCGCTTGTTAAAATCGTCTTCATTCCGCCTGTTAATTTTATGCTGCTCAGACCCTGAACGGCTTGGAATCATACCTATCAGGAAGAAAACAACAAACAAACTAAGGATAGGCCACTCTTTAATAAAACCTATAATGCTCATTACACTTCTCCTATTTAAAAGCAATTAAATTCTATACCAAAAAAATATTTAAATCAACCATTTTTATATATATTTATATATTGACTGAAAGTAGAATAGAGGGTATGATTCAACTATACCCTAATAACCATTTTTAGCATGAAAGGCATAGCATGAATGTTGTGATTTTGAGTGGCCGTGTTGGCCAACCCTTTACAAGAAAGGGAAATGTAGGGGAATTTACCCTTGCTACCACCGAACGGGAAAAAGACGAAAACGGGAATTATGTAAATGTTCCCGAATGGCACACAATCAAAGTTTTTGGCGAGCAATACTGTAATGCCGCCGAGCATTATTTTACTAAAGGTGCTTGTTTGAATATTCAAGGCCGTCTGAAAACAGAACGTTGGACAAAAGACGGTCAAACTCAAAGCATGACGAAAATTTATATGCACTCATGGGAATTTGCGCCATCCACAGGCCGCAAAGAGGAGGAAGCATGATTACTACGAAAGGCAAACCTGCAAAAGCAACCTTTCGCATGAGCGAGAAGGAATTTAATAAAATTGCCGAGCATATCAATATGAATGAAAGTTCTTTACAACTTGCCTTTCTTCATTTTGTGCAAGGCAAAACCGTCCCTGAAATTGCATCGGGAACCGATTTAAGCCGAGCGCGTATCTATGCAATTATGCGGCGCGTTCGGACGGCTGCCGAGCAACAAGCAAATTTTCTGATTCAAGCGGCAGAAATGGAGCTTCCGTCCGTTTTGAATCAATTTTTGAAACATCTGCAAACAGCAAGCGAAGCGAACATCAATAATCCTGATTACATCGAAGGATTGGAGCATGGCCTTAAATGCCGTTTGGCAGGTCGTGCCATCGAGTTCAAGGAACAGAAAAGCGAATCAGACCGACTGTATAACGAAGGTCTGAAGATGATTATTCAGCTTGGTAAGCTACTTTACGATTAACCGACAGAAAAGGAAATGTCATGTTTTTAACTTTCCGCGAGAAAATGGAAATTCGATATTTGGTTTATTTCCTGTTCAATCAAAAAGGTTTCCGCCCATCCCTGCCCCCTAAATTACTTGCTATCACAGCGGGCGCGGCCATTATTTTTTTCCTGTTGGCGAAAGCCGAAGAATTAAATAGTTTTTCAGGTGGTATTGGGGTAATTATTTTTTCCGTGGCATCATGGTTTTTGATTGTTATCGGGAATATTTCCCCGCGTATGAATATTAGTATGCGGAAAGCCGAAGACAGTCTGAAGCAGCGTTATTTGTCTTGGAAAGAAAGTAATAGCAATGGCGAAATTAAAGAATGGATTGCCGACTTAGAAATGGAAGCAAAACAGGGTAAATTTAGTTTTGAAAGGTAAATCATGCAACAGAAAAAAAATAACCACCCTAACCGCGACTGGCGGCCAAAATGGAAATTTGAAGACGGCATAGCTACCCATTTGCCGACTGGTCGAGCATATACGCGAGACGAAAATAACGAAATTATTATCTGCAAAGCTGAGGAAAACCCAGTTTCAGATGACGGGAAATTGTACAGGCAAGCAAAAAAGGTACTTTCCGCTTAGAACCGCCGCAAGGCGGTTTTTTCATGCCTTATTATTTTGGATTGTGCAATCCATAAGATAAGAGATTAGTTTTAGCCATTTTGTGTGCGGCATATCTGCATGATATGCCGCCTCAATCGGAGCTTCCCAGCGGTTTACAGGATGCCAAGTTTTTAGGCCGGTTATTTCGGCCACCTTTTTTTGTGTGATACCGTACTTTTGGCGCACTGCCTTGAGGTTGTTTGGCGTATAGCCAAGTTCCATATTATCAATCATCAATAAGCTCCCGTGTCGGCGTTATTAACTCATCAATTACTCTATGCAGTGCTTCAAATTTGGGCTGTTGGAGGCCGCGCAAATCAGCAAATAAATCCACAAGGTCATCATCATGTCCTTTGCTGATTGCTTGTTTGATTTGAGAGAGTAGGCTTAAATAATCTTGCTCCCATTTATCTGCCCATTCGTGCGCCATTACGCGGCGTGCCTCTCGTTTTTTGTTCTTTTTAAGCCTCTCTGTAATGCTTGTTCGGTTTTTTGCCATGTTTTACCCCAAAAAACAAAAGCCGCTTGAGTAAATCAGGCGGCCTTTAGTTTTATTTACTTAGCGATATAACCACCAAAAACTTTTTTACCCCAATTTAAACTATCGAACATATCCCAAAATGCAGGCACATCGAGCGAATAGAATAAATATTGCTCCCCGTTTTTGTAAGTCATGATTTGAGCCGTTTTAATATTTTCATTTCCAATTGTAATAAATTTGAATGAAACCTCATGAACTTTAAACTCTTCGCCGTCTACGATTAAAAGATTTTGTTCAGGTTTAAAATCGACTTCTTTTGTCTCGCCTGTATTGATTCGATTTAATCGTGTAACAGTTTCGTATTGACGTTTTACTTCAACTTTTTCGGTTTTGATGACGTTTATTAAGAATTTCATTTTTGACCTTTCTGCCGCCCAAAGGCGGCAGTTTAAATATTATTCAGATTTTGCCCAGTTTTCGGGGTTGTCAAAATCAAAGTTAGTGTAATTTACTGGTTCACTTGGCCTAATGCCTGCTTTAATCATTGCACGCTCTTGCAACTGCGTTGCCACAGCCACACCCAATGTCTCTTGAGCGTTTAAAATAACTCGTTTTGCCATGCGCCAAACTGGTTGATTCGGCGAGTAGTCATCATTATATGTAGCTTTGATGGCTTTATAAGCTGTCAGTAAATTGCGGTAAACAACTAATTCTTTTTTCATTTTTTACTCCTATCCGCCCGTAGGCGGTCAGTTGGTTAATCATTTTCGGTGGTCTTATTGTCTATCCATATACGCATGATACTACTTTAAAAGTAGTAATGCAAGTATTATTTGAGCTTTTTCTACCTCATTGATTTGTAATAATAAATTGTTTTGGCCGCCTCCCTATTTTCTTTCTGTTAGCGACTAAACTCAAACAATAGCGATTCCTGGCCGCAGGAGCGCGTAGGACGGCCTTTAAATACCCAGTCAAGGGGTAGGCATAGGCAAGCCGTTAAAATCAAGCATACACGCAAAATTAAGCGGTTTCCCAACAGGAAAGAAGACGGGCGGCAATTTCCGATGACCCAAGCAGGCGCGAGCATAACGAATCTTTACAATAAATATATAATTATCTATTGACAACATAGCAGCCAAGCCCTATAATTCAACCATCAATTAAACGCAAGCTCATGAAAGGAATGAAGATGTTTTATTTTGACCGCGAAAATTACCGTATTGTTGAATTGTCTGAAGAAGATGTTATTCATCAGTTCGGCGAAGAAATGCCGACCCCGTTAGGTGTTCGTCCAAAATATTTTTTTGAGGACGGTTATATATGGACTTGGTACGCTGGCGGCAAACGCACCCGTAATTTTGAATGCACTGAAGAAGAGGCAAAAGCCTATTTTTTGAAATGGGCTATTGAAAACGCGGCAAATGATACGACCAACGGATGGACGCTGATATATGAGACAAAACAAGAGGTTCTCGATAATATTAGAAAGGAAGTTGAGGAAGAAAGCGCGTGGGATTTAGAAGATGCGTGGGATGTTGAAATTAGAAATAAATTGATTCAGGTTTTGGAGGAAAACAAATAAGTTAATTTGATTAAATTAGATGGCAGTGCCTTTGAGGATATAAACGATGGGAAAGATAATCTCGCCATTATTCGATTTGTTTTTTGATGATTATGGAATTCCTTGTGTATGGGCATGGGTAATTTATTTTATTCTTTGTGGTATAACGGTAGTCTTTTTCTGGTTCTGCACTTCAAAGGAAGAAGAAAAGGTATTATTTAAATATACTGCATATTCTACAATTTTCTTGTATGTATGTTTATTCCACTTAGTGAATTCATTAAACCCATATGAATATATACCTATCAGC
>ERZ773079.528-NODE-528-length-24804-cov-19.011314_pt1 | contig 24804 bp, 30 predicted proteins | sample MGYA00511355_ERZ773079 | MGnify/ENA primary metagenome ERZ773079 (study PRJEB29015, sample SAMEA2737979) | human oral metagenome | biome: human oral; feature: human-associated habitat; material: dental | place: China | collected 2117 ... | reverse complement strand
CCAGCTTACGCTGTTCCCAAGGGTCAGCAAAACCCGAGAAGCGGAGTTCAGGCACATCGGACCCTGGTTTGGGAAACATCCCCTCCAAAAGTGAGCCCTTGAGAACACTAAGTTGATTATGCTTACGCTGATGAAGGGCGATGAGGGAGTCGAGGCGTACAAGCACGCCGCCAATTTTCTTCTGCTCAGCAACTGTAGGTACCGGAATTGACTGCTTTAGAAAATCCGAGGTAACCAAATTGTGCATCATTGTGGACGCTTTGGTCGATCGAATCAGGACATTTCGCATCAGAGATTCGTTATTGATGGCATAGCGCCAGTATGAAAGGTCATATTCAACTTTTGGTCGAAATACGTCAAAAATATGGGAAACGATGCCTATACCCAGGTCATTCTCAACAAAACGTCCGTGGGAAAATACTCTATTTGCGTGCCCCTCGAACGCAATGTCCCCCAAACGCATGACATTATAGGTCCCTAGGTAGGACTGTTCGGTAACCCTAGTCTCCGGGCTATAGGACATTCCCGCGACAGAGATAATTGAATTTGTATTGTAAGTACCATCATTTTTTTCAGTACACTTTCGGTAAAGATCCCCCAGCTTACGCTGTTCCCAAGGGTCAGCAAAACCCGAGAAGCGGAGTTCAGGCACGTTAGCGCTCATCGGCCATCGCCCCCCAGAAGGGCACGCAGCTCGCGTATGCCGGCCATATCGAACTCATCACCAGTGAGCTCCCCCAGCATGTCGCAGAGCTTTCGCTCCTCGTCGTGGATCTGCTTCTCCACCTGCGAAAACGTGGTGCTATACTTATCGGCGAGGGAGCGGACCCTCTCAACCAAGGCATCCACGCTAGCACGGAGCAGCGCGGCGAGCCCGTCCACGATCGGCCTGTTCCACTTCGCGTCAAGAAGGTTCCGCACAGCTTCGTCGGACAGCCCCTCAATTACCTCCTTGGTCTTTGCCTCAAGCGCGATAGCCTGTTGCTTCGACTGCCTCTTCAAGCGCTTCTGCTCGTCGAACAGCCTGGAGGCCTTCTCCACGATACGCGCGAGTTCCTCCGAGTCGCCGTCGGCGTGCAGCTCGCGCGCGCAGGCCTTGAGCCTTCCGGCCACGAAGGCGTCCCCGTTGTCGCTCACGGCGCCTCCCAGCGCCGCCTTATCATCCTCCGAGAGGCCCTCCAGCGCCTCGGAAAGCTCTGCGTCGATGGCCGAGGAGCGCTCGTCCATGCGACGGATGTCGGCGAGGTCGTTTGCGAGCAGCTCCTGCTGCACCAGCTCGAAGGGCAGCACGTGGCCGCGCCAACCCTCCTGCACCTCAACGTCCCTACCCCTCTTCTTCTTCACGACCATATTGGGGTCGACCCGTTTGGCGGCATCGAACCCCTCGGTTTGCAGCACCTCCAGATCCTCAGACACTTGTCGCCAGGCGTCGTCGAGCACCTGGTAGGCATCGTAGGGATCCACGAGGGGCACACCCTCAAGGCGTCCGAAGACCTCCGCAGCCAGGACGTCCTCCTCGCTTGCACGGTCCACGAGCAAGGCCTCATCCACGAGCTTATCGAAGAGCCACATCCCGAAGTCCGAGAAGCGCCGTTTGTAGGCGTCAAGGTAGGCGCGCACAGCGACGCTGTCGTGCACGGCCGCCTCGATGTCATCCACGCGGAGTCTGAGCGTTGAACCACCCGCCGGCTCGAAGAGCCGCTCGCGCAAGTCGGGAAGCGCATCCCAATAAAGCTTGAGAGCTTCGACCTCAGAGATCGGAAGCCCACCAAACATCGTCGCATAGATGTCCCAGGTCTCAGCTGGCTCGGAGGAGTCAACGTAGCGCGGGATGTTTAGGTTATATCCGTTGTCGCGCACCTCCTGCTTGGGCACCGCGCGGCAGAAGCGCTCAATGTCTCGCCGCCGCTCGTAGGCGTCCACGATGCGACGGATGTCGCAGGCGCGAAGCCGGTTGCTCTTCCCCTCCTTCTCGAAGCCCTTGGAGGCGTCGATTATCAGGATGTCATCGGTCGGACGGCGCTTCTTTAGCACCATCACGATCGTGGGAATGCCCGTGCCGAAAAAGATATTGGCGGGAAGCCCGATGACGGCATCGATGTTCTCGTTCTCCACAAGCGCACGGCGAATCCTCTCTTCCTCGCCCCCACGGAAGAGCACGCCATGCGGCAGGACGATGCACATCACTCCGTCGGGCTTCAGGTGATGGAGGTCATGCAGCAGGAAGGCGTAGTCGGCCTTAGACGTGGGGGCGATGCCGTAGCCATCAAAGCGCGGGTCGTTCTCCTTGCCGTCTGGATCCCAGCGCTGGGAGTAGGGTGGGTTTGACACCACCGCGTCCACGAAGAGCGGCTCGTAGGTCTCCGGATGCCCCTCCTCGAACCATGGCCAGTCGTCTTCCAGAGTGTCACCACAGCGACACACGATGTTGTCAGGCGAGATGCCGCGCATCACGAGGTTCATGCGGGTCAGGTTGTAGGTGTTCTCCTTTAGTTCCTGGGCATAGTAGCGGATGGAGTCGCGGCTGCCCAAGCGCCGCGCCACGGCCTCGCCGATGTTGATGAGCAGCGAGCCCGAGCCGGAGGTGGGATCGTAGATGCGTATCTCCACGCGATCCCGTAGGTTTGACGCCACGATCTGAGAGATGAGCACCGAGACCTCGTGCGGCGTATAGAACTCGCCAGCCTTCTTGCCGGCATTGGCCGCGAAGTTGCTGATCAGATACTCGTAGATGTAACCGAGCACGTCGTAGCCCTGCCGCCCGTCCATGGGAATACTGCGGATGAGCTGCAGGAGGGCACTGATGGCCTTGGTCTGGGCGCCGGACGTCTCGCCCAGCTTGGAGAGACCGGTCTCCAGCGTCTCGAAAACCCTATCGAAGACGTTCTTGTACGACGGCCTCACGAGCCGCTCGAAAGTCGAAAGCGCGTCGCGCACATCGGACACGTCGAAGTCGCTGCCCTTATCGAGCCAAGAAGAGTACAGGTCGCCAGCAGCGATAAAGTAACCAAGATTATCTCGCACAAAAGACAGCACCTCGGCGTCATCCTCGGTGACGCATGACATCGCTTCCGCATCGAAGTCATTCTCGGCCAGGAATCGCTCCTCCTTGTCGGAGAGGAACTTGTAGAAGATGAAACCGAGGATATAGTCCTTGTACTCTGAGGCCTCGATCTTTGAGCGCATCTGGTTGGCCGACGCCCAGATCTTGGCCGCGAGCTGCTGCTTGTTCATGTGCCTCTCAGTCCTTCTTCCTGCGGTAAACGTAGTCGAGGGTCTGGCCCTGGTCGTTTATCCACTCGATCCAGCCGTTCTGGCTACCACCCAGCACGAACACCGCCGCCGCGCTCGGGCTGTTGAAGCTCTGATTGTCCTCCAGAAGGCAGATTCCTTCCGCATCGCCAAAGAGCTCGCACCTTCTGTCTGCGGCAATGGAGCTCTTGAGCACGGGCCGGGAGAGATCCACCTGCGAGCCAGCCAACACGACAAATGTGTCAGCGCGCTCGTCGTAGCGTCCCGTGGCAACAACGCCTTTTTTCCTCGTGTGGAAGAGCTTGTCCTCGGAAGAGTGGACATCCTCGATGCGGTTGGGTTCGTAGCCTGGTCCATCATGCCGCCTGGCATAGTTGGCTCTTGGGCGAGGGGGGACGTCCTCGAGGCGGTTGAGGTCGTATCCCAGGGCCGCCATCCTGAAGAGGATGCTCCGATGCAGGCTCTGGACGGTCTGCTCCTTGTAGGGACTCACGTAAGGCTGGGGCGTGTCTGAGTTGTCGGTCTCGTAGGAGTCGTGCTTGCGTACATAGTCGATGGCATTCGCCTCGAGGGCATCGAGAACGTCTCGGTCAATGTTCACCTCGTCATCCAAAAACATGACTGACGTGTTCCAGAAGTCCTTGGCAGACTTGTGCGCGTCAAGCCGCCGCAGCCCCTGCGTCGTCTGCCCTGCGTAGACGCGACTGATGACACCGTGCCCCTCATCAAGGAGGTAGTAGATGCCGCGCTTGGGGATATCAGGCAGCTGTTTCGCCTTGGAGAGCAGATCCCGTGGGACGACGACCGTGATGAGGGACTCGCCCTCCACGTGGCAGATACGTATGCCGTCAGGCCTGCAGTCAATGAGCTGGACGGTCATGGTAGTGAGCTTGATCATCGACACACCTCTTTGGGCAGCCGGTCAATCAGGCACATTCCCGCAGACGTGATGCTCATGCCATCGGGCGTGACGGACCCCTTTGGCGGCGAGTCACGCAGTGTGCGCGGCATGCGCATGGCAACGGCCACGCTCTCAAAATCCATAAGGAGCGCCTGGGCCTCCGCCGAACTGACTTCCAAATCGACAAACTCCGAGTGCTTCATAGACCGCTTCCCCAATGAGACTGTGAGCCGCATTACATGCGCAACAAATTTTAACAGACTGCTCATTCTTGGAAGCAGCTGAAATTTTGGGAAAACTTGTTGACTCGAGACGACCGCAGCCTTACGCCGCCCGCCCGGCAGGGCACAAAGGAAGGCCCTACTCCCTCACCGCCTGAGGTAACCGCCCCCCCACCAATGCTTCTGTGGACTCCCGGGACGCGACGGACGAAGGAGGGCCTCGGCACGGGTGGCGCAAGCTCACCGTGCCCCAGGAGATCTCCTCCCTCACGGCCCGGCAGGCCCCGCGCCGGTCGCCACGGGCTGCGTCGGCGCGAGAGACCCTCCCGACGGCCTCGCCGCCGGCACCGACCACCTCCGCCATCCAGGGCAGCAGCGCGGCGCCCTGCGGCCGGCTGTGGCAGACCTTGGCGCTGTTGTTGCCCAACTGCCGGGAGTGCGCCTCCGACCCGGTCGTGGGGTTCGCCCCGAGCCACGAGGCCACGTGCTCGCGCTCGGCCCTCCCGTCTTGGGCGGGGGAGGGTCGTGGGCCTCGGCTGCGTACCGATCGGACCAGGCATGATGTTCCTCTCGGCTCTTGGAGAACCTGGCCACTTCCCGGCAGCTGACGTCATCCGACGACCCTTGGGAACCCTTGCCAGAGGGCGCCTCAACACGCCTCCTTCTCGAACGCGGCGAGATGAGATTGACGCGACACGCACCGCCATACGGGCGGCATAGCCCGCGGCGCCCGATGACGGGGCTGGCCGGTCACCTTGCCCTGCGGGCGGCGGCTCGCACCCGGGAAGGCCCTCGCGGCCGAGCGCACGACCAGGCCGCGCAAGGCGGACACGCGACCCGAGGCGGCACCAGGGCCTCCACTTCTAGGGAGAATACAAACGGTTCCTCGGGGATTTGTATGGGTTACTGCCTCGGCGAAGACGCTAGGCTAGCGGTTGCGCCACTCGCGCAGAGCCTGTCGCATAGAGCCTGTTTTCCCGACCAAGGGGGAGGCGGCCACCGAGGGGGCGCCGCCGGCATACCATGGCGCTTGAGCCACTCGTGCCACCCGACACAGTGCGCGTCGCAACTCGCATCGCAGCTCGCACGATCCTCGCGTCGCAACAGTGTACACGAATGCCCCAAAACGGCGCCAAGAGGCCGTTTTCGCCGATCTGTGTACACTCCTGCGCCCCCACGTCTGTCCACAACGGCGCAACAGTGTACACAAATGGTCAAAAACAGCTCCAAGAGGCCGTTTTCGCCAATCTGTGTACACTCTTTGCCCCTGGGGGCAAGCCGACCCCGCAGGTGCCCGCACCCGGGCGGCGGGCGACAAGACCGGACTCGCGCGACCGGGCGGTGTCACGGGTCCCACGACATCGACGGCCCCATGGCCCCCGTGATGCCAGAGCGCTCGGACCTGAGGCCCACGCCACCGGAACAGTGACGCGACCACCTACCCACACGAGCTCACGAAGCCTCCTAAGATGAGGGGAGAAGAAGCGGGCAGGGATAAAGCGTCCAAAACCACGTGTGGATACCGCCTCTCGCTCGCGAGTCTGGCTTACCGACCCTTCTCTTGAGGAAGGAGTGGTCTGACAGGTCCACCCCAAGCCTCTCGCAGAGTACCCCAGCCCCAACCTGAACCGACACGGCCCACCAGCCAGGATCGGGACGCCCACTTCCACGACGTCCGAGATGACTTGCACCCGCGTGCCCAACCCCTACCGGATCCGTGCCTCACCCAGCAGCCGTGGAGCCTGCCACCCGCGCACGCTCAGCCCTCTCCTTGCGGCTGACGCTGGCGACAAGTCCCTCGGGCGTGATCTTGCCGAGGCATCGTCCCGACTTCTTCCTACTCCTCTTGATCTTGGGGTCGTAGATACTGCCCCTCTCATAGAGGTACCAGTGCCCCCGTATGTGCTTGATCTCGGTGCCCCTGGGCCTGGCGAAGCTCTTGACCCACTCTGGCTTCTCCGCCATGCTTCCTCCTTTATCAGCGAACCTAACAAAGTATCAAAGTATAGTACGGGCAGGCGAAGTCGTGTGTCAGAAAGACAATCCGGCGCCCGACGATAACGGCAGCGAGACCTGCGCGAGATAAGCAAGCTGTCTCAGCCTATCAAAGGACGGATTGTGACGAACCGTCGGCACGGACGGGGCGTACTGCGTCCCACTCGAAGAGATCCAACTCGCCACCGTCTGAGACGAGATGCACAACCTCAACGTCTGGGTGCACCTCTATGGGCTCTTCAGGTGACTTGTTTCTAAGCTGATCAGAGCTTCGGGACACGTCGTGTCTCATCGATGCAAACGGAGCATTTGCTCACTTCATGTCCTTGTCGGTCTGGAGGGCAAGCTGTACGTTGGAATCAGAAGGGAGGGCATTTAGGAATGGATATGGTGAAGGTAGGAAGTTTTCTTCAGGAGCTCCGGAGGCAAAGCAATGTAACTCAAGAACAGTTGGCAGAGCGAATGGGCGTGGCGCGCAGGACGGTTTCTCGCTGGGAGACCGGACGAAACATGCCAGATCTGGACATATTGGTTGAGCTGGCTGACTTCTACGAAGTCGACCTGCGCGAAATCCTAAACGGCGAAAGGAAAGGTGAGCACATGAACGAAGAACTGAGGGAAACGGCATTGCAGGTCGCAGAGTACAGTGGAGAAGAAAAGCTGAAAATCACACGGAGGATGCATTGGTTGTTCCTCGCGGGACTGGCTTCGGCCACCGTCTACCTAGTTCTGGTCCTAACGAACAAGGCAGATGACTTTGGCGGCGGGTTGTGCCTGGGGATAGAGTTTGGGACGGTAATCATAGGCGTCATCATGACGAGCAGATACGCCGCAAAGATCAGAGAATTCAAGTTGAGACTTTTATCAAGGCAGTAGGCACTGATCGAGTCAAGGGAGGGGCTACCCATCGCTTCCGCCAAGGACTGCCCCATACAGGACACATGATGGCGCCACACGTCTCGCATTCTCGACCATAGCCGGTCAAAACCAGCTTGTAAGAGAATGCCCTAGCTTACAGTTATCAATCCAGAAACCTGTTTTATCGCGGGGGGCGGATCTGAACCACCAACCTCCGGGTTATGAGGCGCTCTACCCGTCGAGCGAAATATATCCGGTCTGAGGTCGTCTACCCTCTGCCCGCCCAACTGTTCCTCATAAGCCCGATCGAGTAGATTGGGAGATAAAGCAGCGTGTCATCACGTCCCACATGACATTCGGCCAGAACGTAGGCCTCGTCGATGTGATAGTGTTCGATTTTGAGGGCATCGTCTATCGCGGCATGCGCCTTGTAGCCCCTCCCCGACTTGATCTCGAGCGCGATGATTGCCCCATCTTTCCTCTCAGTGACCAGATCGAGCTCGCCTATGCCCTTCTTTGTGAAGTAGCGCAGGGGAAAGCCGTACGTATGGAGCTCTTGCAGCGCCTGGGAGTGCGCGACACTGCACTATACCGGTGAGCTACACCCAGTGAATCCAGCCCTCGTCTGAGGGGTTATCGCGGTACGCGACAGACGTAGCGTGTCCGACGCCACAACGCAATCCTTGTCCACAACGGCATCAACAAGGATGTCCAAGTCCAAGTCTCAGAGGCTCTCGTTGACGACGCGTCGGCAGCGGCTGAGTGACCAAGCTCCCTCCGCAGGCCACACGTGAAGATGCTCACCACGCCCAGAACGTCCGCCCAGCCTCGCGCGGGACACTCGTCGACGAGTGTGCACACCTCCGAGCATGCGCACCTCCGGATGGCTTAGCACGAGACGGTTGTCGCAAAAGATGAGGCTCTTGACGCCCAACGCCCACGTATGCAGCTCATCAGGCCGCAAGAACACAGCCCTGACGGAGAGAGGCGCCCCTGAGATGTCTTCCTTGGATGTCATGTGACGACTCCTTCTAGGGAGAATACAAACGGCTCCTCGGGGGCTTGCATGGGTTGCTGTCTCGGCGAAGACGCCAACCTAGCGGCGGCACCACTCGCGCAGAGCCTGTTTTTCCGACCAGGGGAGAGGCGACCACCGATGGGGCGTCGCCGGCACACCATGGCGGTTGAGGCGCTCGTGCCACCCGACGCAACTCGCATCGCAGCTCACAGCCCAACTCGCAGCAACAGTGTACACGAATGGCCAAAAACGGCGCCGAGAGGCCGTTTTCGCCGATCTGTGTACACTCCTGCGTCCCCACGTCTGTCCACAACGGTGCAACAGTGTACACAAATGGTCCGAAACAGCTCCAAGAGGCTACTTTAGCCAATCTGTGTACACTCCTTTGCCTCCGGGGACAGGCCGACCCTGCGGGATCCGCGTGGACGCCCACCCGCACGACCGACTCGTGCGTCCAAGGCCGAACCGCCCCCGTATGGGAGAGGTCACCCGGCTAACGCAACGGACGGACTACCTATGCGCTAAGACCCATACGCCTGCTCAGGCGCGGCCAGAACGCCATGAGCAGAGAGACGATGGCGGCAACCCAAGGCCACAGGGGCACCTCAAGGAAGTTCGGCAGAGTAACCGTCGGAAGGTTGTACGATGAGAGGGTGGACGAGAGGGTGGACATTATGATGCCGTTCACGCTCGTCACGATGCCACACCACGCAAGGCAGAGCAAACCCACCACGACAAGGATAGCCGTGTCGATGCCGCTCCTCCGCTCGGGCGCCGCAGGCCTGCCGTTCTTGACGAAGGGTCTCACGATGGTGAAGACAAGGGCCACGATCATGAGGACCCACACAATCGTGACGATGGTAGCCAAGGTGGTGATCAAGCTAGCAAGGGGCTCTAGGTTTGACCCGCCGCTGGCATAGCCCGAGCCAAGGCTGCTTCCATAGGCTTCCCAGGCCTTGTTTAGAGAGCTCACGAGACTATTGACGGAATTCGCGAGACCATTGAGGGACCACATGCTCCACTCGCCCCTGGCAATATCCTGCAGCTCAGATGCCTGAGTGTAGTTGGAGAGGATCGAGAAGAGCGAGGAGCCACCCGAGGACAGCTGGGCCTTGAGGAGCGGAGAGCTGACGCAGGGCATCAGCAGGGCGATGACCGCGATGACTTTACCCACAAGGGAGACGATGGCATAGGGCGTCGACCAGGTAGCCTTGGTCCCATTGACGAGGCTGGCGGCCTGCACCTGGACATGCGAGGAACCCTCTGCCCAGCCGCTCCCACTCACCTGCTGGGGCTGAAAGGCGGACTGCAGCGTGGAGGCGTCCCGCTGGGCGGCAGCGATGGAAGTCTGAGGCGCGAAGCTCTGGGGCTGGGACGACGGGTTCACGGGTGCACCAAATGTTGGGGTCGGAGTGGGACCTGGAAAAGGAGCCGGAGCAGCAGCCGGCGTCTGAGTCGAGGTCGAAACACCGGTGGATGCGGACATGGGCGAGACGGTGGGCGTGGGCGCAGGTGCTGGGCCAGGCGCGGCTGCGGGCGCCGAGAAAGGTGTGGTGGCCGTGGGGACCGGCCTCGCCGCAGGCGCAGCGGGACCGGAGGGCAAGGAGACATCCTGGGACGGAGACGCGAAGGAAGGTGCCGACGTCGCCGGAACGGCCGTAGGCGCTTCGGGAGTGGGGAAAGTCGAGGAGACTGAATCCGAAGCGACGGGCAGCTTACTGCCGCAGTTTCCGCAGAAGGCCTGCCCCTCCTTGGCCTCTCTTCCGCAATTCAGACAAAACATACGCATCCCCTTCATGAGATTCCCAGGCCAAACTCGCAGTGCTCCCAGCAGGGCATCCGAACGTTGGCTCTGGCACTCCGTAGTGTTTGCATTGGCGCTGCGCAAGCGCTTACGCCCCCCTGAGAACCGTGCCTTCTTAGCGCCGGCCTCTGCCGAGGCGAGCCGATTCTAAGAGAAACACTGATTTCATTCAAGGCATGGCATGCCGTGGAGGACCACCAAAGCAGGTACCCATGGGTACCCTGTGGTATAGATACCGCAGTTCTTTATAACTCTTTGAGAATTCTGGTGGATAGCACGGGCTAGGTGACCAGTCCCCGAGAACCCCGAACGGCATCTCGGACCGATGCTTCGTGGCCATGCTGTAATGCCCAACAAAGGTTTCGAGTGCACCGGAACGCGGGGCACAACCCCCCGCCAGCCTGCGGGGCACTTTGGAAAGTGGCCCAACTGGGCAAACGCGCTCGGGCAACCCCCCGCCAAGCTGCGGGGGGGGTCGCGCCAGGGCCCGCAGGCCTCGGCCTGAGGCCTGGCTGCGCGGAAGCGTCCCCGTGCCGCACCCCCCAAGGTCGACGGCACGGGAACGTAAGGCTGCCGACCTCATGAGAGGGCCACTCGAGATGGGGGCAAGGAAACGGTCGGGGGTAAGGCACCCGAACCACTCGTGGCTACCGCTGCTCGCTTTCGAGGAACTCCTCGAGGCGGGCGTTGAACCTCTCCGGGTACTCGTAGGCCATGAGGTGGCCGCCCATGACGCAGGTGGACGTCTCGGGGAACTGCGCGTGGCAGAAGGGCTCGGCCACGTCGGCCCAGTGCTCGGCGACGTACATGAGCGTGGGCACGGTCTTGGCGGCCGTCCTGGCGACCTCGAGGTAGTCGCTGAGGATGGCGTCACAGAAGAGCTGGCGGGCCACCCAGTGGGGCGTGCGGCGGCTCATGTCCATCAGGTACTCGTGCTCGTCCTCGTCGAGCTCACGCTGCATCATGACCTGCGTGAGGTACTCATCCCAGAAGGCCTCCGCGCTCTCGGGGTGGATGAGGACGCGCGTGGCCACCTCAAAGAGCTCAGCAGGCGTGCCCTCGGTCCACCAGGCCGGATCCTCACAGAGCGGCAGCGGGCTCATGTCGATCGTGACGACGCCGGCGACCTTGTCGTAGCCTGCCTGCTCCAGGTAGCTCCAGACCTCCAGGTTGCCGGTGGACCAACCCACGAGCGTCACGTTCTCGAGGCCGAGGGCGTCCACGAGCCTTTTGACGTCCGCACCGTGAGTGACGTAGTCGTTACCGTGAACGGTCTTGGTGGAGAGGCCCTGGCCACGCGGGTCGACGGCGATCACGCGGTGGCGGTCCGAGAAGTGTTCGAGCTGATGCCTGAAGATCTCGCCCGAGAAAGTAAGGCCCGGGATGAAGACGATGGCGTCTCCCTCGCCCTTGTCCCAGTAGTGGACCTGAATGTCCGGTTCCACGGTGAGGAACTTGCTCTCTGCTCGGTCCTTTGACATGGATACCTCCCTGCTCGACAGCTGCGGGCAAAGCGCCCATCGGGAAGATGATAGGCCCGCCGGGGCACCGCAGCGACCTCGTTTACCGCCCGGTGGCGCTTCTCGCCGCCAGGCGGTAAACCTGAAAGCGCTGTGCATAATGTTGAGGGAAAGGAACCTCCGCGCGGCCATGGGACAGGAAAAGCCGTCGTCTCGGGCACGGGCTCCAATATCGCCCATAGAGGCTGCTGGCACACCGAATCTTGCAGCACGCTACCAAAGCGACGCGGCGCTGTCGCATGCCTTAACGCACAGCACCCGCGTGCGAGCCACTCCCGCATCGCCCCGTCAGAGGACCACGCAAAGGCCGACTCAAAAGGGGCCCGCCGTCATCGAAAGCACGACGGACCCCTCGTCTGGGGCGCACGTGAACCTGAGACTGTCAGGAAGGCGAACTGCCCCTAGCATGACAGCCTGCATCATGAGCATCACAGCTTGGCTGAAACACTAGAGGATGATCGCTAGGCCTCGCGCATAAAGGCGTCGACTTCGGCGGCCGTTGGAATGGCCCGCTGTGCCCCGACGCGGGATGCGGTGATACCGGCTGCCGCGCTTGCCCTCCTCATGGCGTCCTCCATCGGCATTCCGTTAACATATGCCGCGCAAAGCACGCCGAGGTAGGTATCTCCCGATGCCGTCGTGTCCACCGCGTTGACGCGGGCGGCGGGGGCACGGTAAAGTCGTGTTCCCTCACGCGCAGCAGAGCCGCCTGCTCCCAGCGTCACGACCGCACATCCCACGCCCCTCTTGATGAGAAGGTCCAGTGCCTGCCTGAGCGTCCCATCGTCTTCGGGGAGCACGCCGCAGATGGCCGCGCACTCGGTCTCGTTAACGCAGACGAGATCTATGCAAGACCATACGTCCTGCGGGAGATCCCGGGGCGGGGCGACGTTCACAACCACGTACATGCCGCGCCCGTGGGCGTCCTGGATGGCTGCGCAGGTGGTAGCGTAGTCACACTCCATCTGCGTCAGGAAGACATCACCCGGTTCCGCAAGCCTGTCAAGGGCCTCCTTGACGTCTGCAGCGCTAAGCGAGTGGTTCGCGCCCGCTGAAAGAAGAATCCGGTTATCCCCGTCGACGCGACAGATCATGGCGATGCCCGTCCCCACATCCTCACGAAGGATGACCTCGTCGCACTGGACACCGTACGAGGCGACCCGGGCAAGGAGTAGATCGCCAAAGACGTCAGCGCCCACGCTTCCGACAAGATGGGTCCTAACCCCCGCCTTGGACACAGCCACGGCCTGATTCGCCCCCTTGCCGCCCGGGTTGGAGAGGAAGTTCCTCCCGGGCAGCGTCTCGCCGCCGTAGGGAACCCGATCGGCCTCAATCGTCAGGTCCATGTTGAGGCTTCCAAAGACAATGACCTTTTTCATAGGCTATCGCTCCTTTGGGTTGATGGCTTTGCGGAAACAGGCAAAGGCAATGATGCCCAACATCATGGTGGCAGCGTATATGAGCAGGAGGTTGGAATAGGTCGCCGTCTTGCCAGCTGCACCGATAAGGCTGAAGCCGGAAAGCGCCGTGGTGCCCATAATGGAGCCGAATATGGTAATGCCAATCGAGCCGCTGACGTTCATGACAAGATCGTTCGTGCCAATGCCGCGGCCAGCTTGCGAAGCACTCAAGGTGCCAAGCACCATGGTCGTGATGGGTGAGAACATGAGGCCCTGGCCTGCGTAGAAGAGGCAGATTCCCTAGGTGAACGGTACCATTCCGGCCTCAATGAGAAGGGAGGAGACCAGAAACCCAATGCACTGAAGGCTGCCAGCCAGAAAGATTGAGGGCGTACGACCGATCTTCTCCACGACCCTTCCCGAGCTAAGGCCAAAAATCCCCGTCTCCGGCAAAGGCAGCGAGGAAGCGCATCTCGCCCGAGAGAATCGCGGCGATATCGTCCTTGAGCTGTCGGTAATCGACCTCGCAGGAGTCGTAGTGCACGTGCCACCCACCGATACCCACTGCGTACTCGTTACCGAACCCCATCCATATGGCCTCGCCGCAGCGAGGGTTAGCGACATCGACTACGATCTCCTCGTCACAGAGACGGCCATAGCTCTCCTCAGCGTTAGTGCTCTACGATCTCACAGCCATCGAAGATCGCCAAGATGTCGTCTCGACGCTCCCCAGGACTCTATCGGCAAGAACCAGTCGACGGCCCCGCTGCCATACCGGAGCCGTTCCTCGTGCAGGAGCCCATGGGCATGCGAAGCCGGTCGCCGTTGGGGTCGCCCACAAGCCAAGGGTTCGTGCCGTTCTCGTCATCCACCTCCTCCACCCATGACACACCGAAGACGATCCACTGGGGCTTGGCGTCGGCGGGAAGCTCCACCGTCGCAGCCAGGTCGGCAGCGGTCGCCTGGTAGTCGTACTCGTACTCGCCATGTCCCTGCGCGTAGTCCTCGAAGTCGTACTCCACGGCGATCACCAACCGCGAGCGACCGTCGTCTATCTCGGTGGCCTCCAGCCTCTCGCCGCTTGCGAAGCCGCCCTCACAGCCATGCGAGGGGTCGAGCCTGCATGCGAGCGTGTGGGCGGCCCCGTCTGGCTCATGCCAATGAGCAATGCGCACGTTGCCGTCCACGGGATGCCAAGTCGCATAGTCGGAGCGATCAACGACCTCCCAGAGGCCGTCGTGGGCATAGGGCCTACCGTCGAGCCAGAGCCCAACAACCCCAAGCGGTGTGGATATGCCCATAGCCGTGCTATCCACGACTTTCACCCCTCTCCCAAGGGCTCACGACCTCACGGTTCACGCGATGCCACTTACGAGCCTCTCCCGGAACGCTCTCGAAGCGCTCACCATAGACGAACTCACCGAGGGCCTTTCCGATCATCCCGGCAAGAAGTGACGTGTCACTCTCGGGGAGCCGCATGTCGATGTTCGCCATCGCTATTCACCTTCTTCCCGGACGACGTAAGTCTCCTACCGCTTGATGCCGCCGCTGTCACTGCTACCCAAGATGGCACTGCCCACAGCCAAAGAACCGTCGCTCGGACTCACCTCACGCATTGTGATCATCGTTTTATCAGAAAAAATCGTCCTCGCCCCCCCTGCCATCCGGAAGCAGCTCCTTGATGCCGCCTTGTGTTGTCCGATCATAGAAGATGACGCCCTTCGTGGGAAGCCCCTTGATGGGCCGGTCGCAACTCAGCTGGTGCCGAGCGCTGGAAAGCGTCACCAAGCCTACTCTTGGAGCCCCACGCGCACAGGAACTAGTTGCGGCATACGCTCCACATCTTGAGCAGCCACGGGAAGTCAAATTGGCGCATACAAAGGGTCTTTACCTGCAAAGGTGCCAATCTGGCACCTTTGCAGGCCGTCGGAGAGAATACCAGACCGATATCTTGAACTCACAATCTGTGACCTTAGATCGCATGGAGGTGTGCTCACCCGGCGGGAAGATTGGCACACCCCTGTCCGACGACGTCATCAAAAACCGCGTGAGAAACGAGGGACGCAACCCCATCATCGCCGATGTCTTCGACCGCATGAGCCTCATGGAGCGCCGAGGCTCCGGGCTTCGCGAGATCTGCACGGCCACCGCCTCCGAGGACGCCTACAGACCGGAGTTCATGCCTAGGCTCGAGACGGGAGAGAACTGGTTCACGGTCACGCTCTACAACATGAACTACGTCGAGGCCGACACAGTCGGGACCCAAGTCGGGACCCCCTCTTGCAACACCATGCCAGACATCTCCACGTCTTTCTTCGACGCATTAGCCTGCTGAAGACATCGAGGCAAAGACGCGAGCTATCGTCATGCCGACGGTGGCCTAACAGAGGTTTTCTCCATAGGTATAGCAAATGCAGAGGGCAGGCTGGCTCCGAGCCAGGCCATGGGGATATGCAGGGCAAGCCGACGCTGCCAAGATACCGTCGCTTGCTTGCGATCGTCGTGAAGGACCTCCAGGGGTATTTGACAGTGCGGACGGAACGCTTGGGGCCGAGTGGCAGTGCGACTCACACTGCCACTCGGTGGTGAACGTACGAGGTGGAACGCTCAGGGGCGAGTGGCAGTGTAGTACTCACTGCCAAGCGGCACCGAGCGTACCGCATCGGAACGCTCGAGGGCGAGTGGCAGTGCGAACGGAACGCTCATGGCCGAGTGGCAGTGCTACTCACACTGCCACTCGCCGGTGAACGTACTGGGCAGTGCGCCATGTACTGCCAGACGGCATCGAGCGTACCGTATTGGTACGATCGGGGTCGAGTGGCAGTGCGTCCGGTACGCCGGGGGCCGAGTGGCAGTGTAAGCTGGGACGGCTCCTTCGCGAGCAGCAGGCCACCTCTCTCTTCGTTGTTCTCTCTGTTAAACACAGCCTCTCTCATCATTAGGTATGCGCCGGGGCGGGGATGGGGAACCTCGCCTCGAGTGGCACACCTAGGGTATCGAGCAGCTTCCTGACTGACCCCTCACGGTCGCGACATCCCCATCAGGCTCGCCCGCGGCACGCACACATCGAAGGGGAGCTCGGCGGAGGAGAGACCCCCTTCGGCGTGGCCCTTGCGGCCCCGTGCGAGGTAGCGCAGGTAGTTTGCCCTCTCGACCGCTGCCTGGTCGCGATCGCGCGGCACGAGGACGCACCGCCCACGTCGTGCTCCTCCCGCTCGACCACCGTCGCACGACCGTCCCACACGCCCCCCGAGCGTCATGTCGCCCACGTACGGGTACCTGCGGGCGTAAGCAGCCCAGAGGCCGAGCATCCCGTCGTCGGAGGCCACCTGGGCCATCACCTCACGGTAGTTGCCCATCGCTGCGTGCGACCCGCGCCTCTCCGCAGCGGCCGCCACGACATCTCTCGGTACGTCGGGTTTGACTTCGTCCCTCCTTGTGAGCCACAGCGTGTGCAGGTCGTAGTAGTCGCGCGGCCGTGTGTTGGCCACGCTCCTGCTGATGGCGGTCTCAAGCTTCTCGGCAAGCATAGTGGCGAGCGAGTACGACATGATGGCGATGTTGCGGTCGTCGAGCAGCAGCGGGTGGCTGTACTCGACTGACTCTGGCGTGATCTTGTCGCCCGTGGTCACGTCCACGGTCATCGGCGAGCTCATCTTCTCGTAGTTCGCCAGCAGGTGGACCCTGATGCCAGGGTAGTCGTCGGCCTCGCGTATGTCCTCAGTGCGCACGAACTCGAAAGAGAGAAGTCATTGTCAGCCTTCACGTCCACGATCTCCCGGAACGTCTTCTCGACGTTCTCATGAGTGAGCGGAAAGTCGCGCACGGTGGTGCCCAGGTCCTTCGTGCCGCGCTTGCCCACGCCGACAAGCAAGCTGATGAGCACTCCGCCCTTGATGACGATGTTGTCTCGCCACGTCGAGAGGGAGATGCGTTCCCGCAGCCTCTCGAACAGGTAGCTCTGCAGCACCAGCTGCGAAAGGACGCCCTCAGCCTTCACCCGGTTGCGGATGATGGCCTTGAGCCGCATTGCGTTCTTCGTCCTCACAGCAGCACCTCCAGATAGCTTCGGATCTTCTTCTTCACTCCGAGCGCATGGGCGTAGCCAAGCAGCCTCTGGACGTCCTTGCTGCTGCGGGCGTATTGCCTCATGGCCGGGTTAGCCACCTGCACGTCCACGATGCGCTGGCCGCAGACGACGTCGCAGAGCGTCCGCTCTAGGTCGTACGCCCGCACCTTGTTGCCATAGCTCGTCCTGACGCTTGTACGCCCCAGGTCGAGGACCCCATCGGCGCATGTCCTCACCTCGATGCCCGCCTCCCGCGTCTTGGTAGCCCGGTACGAGCGCGGGAAGGTCATGGTGAGCTGGAGGGGGGTGCGGTCGGTGTAGCCGTGCAGAAAGAGCGCCGTCCCGTCCGAGAAAGTTCCCTTGGGGAAGCGGAGCTGCGCCGCGAGGATCGTCCTCCCAGGCGTCCGCCAGACAGTACACACCGCGCTGGACGCGCACGAGCTCTCCAACCTTCACCAGTCCGAGATACGCGCGCGAGGGATGCCGGCCTCAACCACTTGCGCCGTCGTCACCATCCCGCCGTTCTCCTGTGCCAGATCAACGATAGCCTGCATGACCATCACCCCCTATAGTCCGTTTACACTGAAAAAAGCCCTTCGGGGGTTTGTGTGGGTTGACGTCTCGGCGAAGACGCCAAGCTAGCGGCGGCGCCACTGGCGCAGGATCTGTTTTCCCTACCAGGCGAGAGGCGGCCACCGAGGGGACGCCGCCGGCACGCCATGGCGATTGAAGTACTCGTGCCACCCGGCGCGGCTCGCATCGCAACTCGCGCGACCCTCGCGTCGCAACAGTGTACACAAGTGCCCCAGAACGACACCGAGAGGCCATTTTAGCCAATCTGTGTACACTCCTGCGTTCCCACGCCTGTCCACAACGGCGCAACAGTGTACACGAATGGCACAAAACGGCTCCGAGAGGTCATTTTCGCCGATCTGTGTACATTCTTTCGCTCCCACAACTGCTCGCGCGACCGGGCGGGGCCACGGGTCCCACGAAGTCGACGGCCCCATGGCCCCGTGACGCCAGCGCGCTCGGGCCTGAGGCCCACGCCGCCGGGGCGGTGACGCAACCACCCACACGAGCTCACGAAGCCTCCTCTATACTGCGGAACTACGGGGGCCACCGCCCGGAGCTCGTCTTCCGAGACGATGCGATGGCAGGCGTCGCCGCAGCCAACCCGGAGGCGCTCTGGAAGCTCGAGAACCTCAGGGAGACGCGCCGATAGGGCCCGCCGCCTGCTATAATGTGCATTGGCGTCTGTCCGAGCGACTGGCGCCCGTGAAGATAGAAACGCAACGCGCGCTCGTGCGCGCCAGAGCCGGTAGGTAGCCCGGCCGTCCCGCATCTGCGGGGTAAGTAACCCTCCCTCCTTGGGTTGTCCGTTCTTCGCGAGACGACATACAAAGGAGGCAGACCATGGAGCAATCCAGCATCACGCTGACCGTGCTGTTCGACGCACCCTTCTGGGTGGGCATCTTCGAGAGGGTCGAGGGCGGCGAGCTCGCAGTGGCGAAGGTCACCTTCGGCGCCGAGCCGAGCGACCCCGAGGTCCTAGACTTCGTGCTCGAGCACTTCTGCGACCTCAGGTTCAGTCCACCCGTGACGGCGGAGGCAAACCGCGTCGCCGAGAGCCCGAAGCGCAGGCAGCGGGCAGCCCGCAGGCAGGTAAGGGAGTCCGGCATCGGCACCAGGTCGCAACGGGCGCTGCAGGCGCAGCTTGAGGCGGCCAAGTCCGAGCGCAAGCGTGAGGGAAAGGAGCTCCGCGAGGCCGAGGAACGGCGCAAGTTCGACCTCAGGCAGGCAAAGCGTCGCGAGAAGCGTCGCGGCCACTAGAGCACAAAATCGACCTCGTCGTTCCCCTCGCGCCACCACTGCACGTCGAAGCCAAGGTCCAGCCCCAGGGCGAGCAGGCGGGCCCCGACGGCGCTCTTTACGAGGTGGCCGCGAAGCTCCGAGTCGCCCAACAGCAGCTCCCTCGAGCGGCCGGAAACCGCCGTCATGAGCGCCGTGTCGTAGACCATGAGCCTCGGCGAGGACTTCCTGCGCTCGATGGCCTTCGGGTGGTACTTCTTGAGGCCGCAGAGCACGCCCGCCTTGTCGAGCAGGGTCAGGTAGTGCGCCAGCGTCGTCGTGTTGCCAGCATCCTGCAGCTAGCCGAGCATCTTGTTGTAGGAGAGCTCCTGGCCAGAGAAGCGCGCCCCCAGGTCGAAAAGCGCGCGCAAGAGCGCCGGCTTGCGCACGTCCTCCTGCTCGAGCACGTCGTTGGATATCGTGGGCTCGATGATCGAGTCCCGCATGTACGCCCGCCAGCGCCTCTCGTCGACCACAAGGCGCGCAGCACCTGGGAAGCCCCCGAAGAACAGGAAGTCGTCGAGCATGAACCCGAATGCCTCCCAGCACTCGGCAAGGCCCCAATGCGTGGAGCGCAGCACCTCGAAGCGTCCCTTCAGCGAGTCCTCAAGCCCCTTGCGCAGGAGCAGGCTCGACGAGCCAGACAGCACGACCTTCAGAGGGCGCCCCTCGCGTTGATCGGCGTCCCGGAGCCCCTTCACCGCGTTGGGCCATCCGCGCACCTTCTGCACCTCGTCGAGCACGAGAATGGCTGGTCTGTCCGAATCGCGCTGCAAGTTGCGCACCTGTTGCCATTCCGTCCGCAGCCATTACACGTCGGGGGCGATGACGTCATCAGCGCTCGCCGAGTGGGCGGGCTTGTCCACTTTCTCGAGCGCCTGTGCGATTGCCGTTGACTTGCCGGTTTGGCGGGGACCGGCCACGACCTGGATGGGGCGGTTATCGTCCTCCCACATCCTCGCGGCGATGATCTCCACGATCTTGCGCTGGAACATCAAGGCTCGCCTCCTTTTATTTCGAATGATGGTGCGTGATTTTACTCAATACAATGAGCAAAAACATGACCTGGGGTGCGGAACCGAGAGAGACGATAAGGTCGAGAATACAGTAGAAGGCTCCGCGCTTCGCGTTGCCCATCAGCATGAGGAGCCCCCGAACGTATATCAATATCCAGCATTATCCTACGCTGCTTGAACAACTATTGATTATTCGCACGTTAAGTGACCGGCACACCCAGCAGTGAGTGCACCGGTCATCAATCTCTTCGGCATTCCCCGTGCAGCACTCCCTAAGGTATTGCCATCCGATGCCCTCTTCGGCATCTCGGACTTCAACGGCACGCTCTCAAATCCCATCCCGCTCCATGCGATGCTCGGAGACTCCCGGGCAGCGCTTGCTGCTCGGGACTGCCTCGCGCCAAGACAGGTGAAGGCAACCTACGGTACCGGCTCCTCTGTCATGCTCATGGCAGGAGATGCCCCCATCCGGAGCACGCATGGCCTTGTCTCGAGCATTGCCTGGAGCCTCGAAGGCAGAATCCCCTATGTGCTCGAAGGAAACCTCAGCTACACGGGGCCGTCGTCACCTGGCTGAAGAATAAGGTGCATCCGATCGAAAGCCCGGACGAGCTTGAAGGCCTGATCCAAGAGGCAAACCAGAATGATCGGAGCTACTTCGTGCCGGCCTTCACGGGCCTCGGTGCACCCTGGTGGGATAGTGGCGCCACGGACATGCTCACAGGCGTCACGACGCTCACCGGCAGGGCAGAGATCGCAAAGACCTGTGCCGAGTGCATCCCCCACCAGATAGCAGATGTGCTCAATGCACTCAGGGCAGATACGGGTCTTGCCCTCGAGACGCTCAGGGCAGATGGCGGCGTCACAAAGAATGCCTACCTTATGCAGTTTCAGGCAGACATGGCAGACACCTCGGTCGAGGCCTCAAAGCTCGCCGAGCTCTCTGCCGCAGGAGCCGCCTTCGCTGCAGGCCATGCAGCTGGTCTCTGGACCGCAAACGCAATTCATGAGCGGTACGGACATGAGACCTATATGCCCCAGATGGCAGATACAGTGAGGCAGAGCAAGCGCTCTGGCAGGCGGACGGCCTTTCGACAGGTCCGCTGCCATATAGCTGACCTATCTGGGTAGAACACGCAACGGACACACAGCGCAGGGCCAGTGGGAAGCTGGCCCTGCCGCACAGGAAAGGGAATATGCATGGCTGGATACAAGACCTTCACCTCGGCCACCGATATGGGACCCTATGTCTCGAAGCTCATCCTCGAGCTCCCCGAGAAGGTACACACAAAATTCGTGGACAGGCAGGGCTTCAGCGTCTATGTGGAGCGCAAGGATGCAAAGACCAGCGAGGTCGTGCTCGCAAAGGAGCACCATACGGACGAGTGCGCCTTCCCTTCGAAGGGCTACATTCCCGTGCTTGCTGCCTATGCCTCTGACGGCGAAGGCAACCCGCAGACCGAGGGCTCCTCTATCGCGCTCAAGCTCCCCGAAGAGCTCCTCACGAAAAGGATCGATGGAGCGCTCACCCGTGGCTACATCCGCCCGATGAGCTTCCGCATCACGCAGACGAAGGAGATCCCGAGTGAAGGGCCCGGAGAGGCCCCGCTCACAGGCATGGTATTCGATGTCGACACAGGAGACGTCTGCCCCGATCTTACTGGCTGGGACCTCACGGGCTCCGGCATCTTCGATGATATTGATATGAACTACGGTTTCTTCACGCCCGATCTCATTACAGTCAATACTGCACGTGCAACCCGTCCGTTCACGCCGCTTCCTCCTGTCGAGAAGGTGCCGCTCCTCGTCTGGCTCCATGGTGCAGGAGAAGGGCAGGAGCCCTACCGTACCGTTATGGGCAACCGCGTGACGGCGCTCTCCTCCCCCGACATCCAGGAAAAGCTCGGCGGTGCCGCCTACATCCTTGCCCCTTCGAGCCCGACCTACTGGATGGACTCAGGCTCGGGAGAAATTGCAAATGACGACAAGTCCATCTACACGAAGGCGCTGAAGACCCTGATCGATGAATTCATAGAAGCGCGTCCCGACATCGACCACAAGCGCATCTATGTGGGTGGACTCTCGAACGGCGGATTTATGACCATGAGACTGGTGGCAGACTATCCGGGATTCTTTGCCGCAGGCGTCCCCATCTGTGCTCCCTGGGTCGCATCCCTGGCAACAGACGACGAGATGAAGTCGATTGCCAAGACGCCCCTCTGGTTCGTGCAGTCTGCTGACGACCCGATCGTGACGGCAGATGTCCATACCTTGGCAAACTATAGGAGACTCAAGGAGCTCGGTGCCACAGACGTACATATCACCTGCTTCGACCACATCGAGGACGAGACTGGGCGCTACCACGACAAGTTCGGTCAGCCCCAGCGCTACATCGGCCACTTCGCCTGGATTCCTGCCTATCACGACACGGTGAAGACGGAGCTCGACGGCACGAACGTGCTGGTGGGCGGTGCCCCCGTCACCCTCTGGCAGTGGGTCGGTCTCCATCGGCTAACGTAGACTCAGAAAACACGCTCCCGTACGCAGGTGGCTCGGCTCCTGGTGAGTCGAGCCGCTCTTTTCTGACCGCATCATTCCATATGCTCCGAAGCGCCCTTCTCTCTGCGCCGCTTCCGTACTCCGTGGACGATTACGTCTGCCACAACGGCCAGAAGGACAAGGACCGACCGCTCAAGCACGCCTCGATGCCCTTTCACGAGTTGCCTGCTCCTCTACCTCCTCAGGGACACGCTACGCCCTCTAGCAAGTGGACGAGGAGCCCATGGTCATTCACCCCACAGGGTTTGCAGGCGACAGATGAAGAACGCCCGAGCGATGTTCCCCGACACCGCGAAGAACGACCGCATGGATGCCGAGGTTTGAGAGGAGCGTCTACGAGGACAGGACCGAGGTCTGGGACGTCGAGAGGCAGCTCAAGGCGCGGGTTTTGCGCAGGATATGACGTGGGGCAACATGAGGGACAGTCGAGCCACAGCGGCCAAGGCCGCCCGCAGGATGCCGACGATAGCCAACGAGGACGCCATGGAGAAGGGCATGCTGCTCGAATAAGGGACAAGGAGCTGTCAGGCATATAATGGACAAAGGGTCAAGCAGAAGAGTTCGAGGTGGATGATATGCTCGCACGTATCGTGCTGTGAGTCATATTCGCGGTGTGCGCCGCCATGACCGTCGCCTTTCTGTCCGGTCACGGGGCAAACCTTATCGCGGGCTACAACACTGCCACCGAGGCGGAGAAGGAGACGGTGAACGAGCGGAAGCTGCTCCGGGTCATGGGTGGAGGGATGCTCGTGGCCACGCTCGCCATTTTCGTCTTGGCACTGCTGGGAGGGGCGGCCCCCATGGTGCTCGTGTGCGTGTCAACCGCCGTCATCGCAGTTGACAGCGTCGCAATGGTCTACCTCGCAAACACGAAGTGCAAAAAGTAGCGGCAAGTTACCCGCGATGCTGTTACCGATACCGTTGCTTTCGTTGGCTTTGGTCCTTAGGAAAAGAAGAAGTACTCCGGACGTCTCTGGGTGGATGCACGACATGAGCGCAGACGGCTATGCGCCCAAGAGCTGCTCTAAGGCCTTCCGCCTATTCAAGCAGGCGCTCAAGTGGGCCGTGGCGCAGGACCTCATAGCGAAGAACCCCTACGACTTCTGCAAGCCGCCCAAGCGCGTGAAGACGCCCATCAACGCCCTCTCACGTGAGGAGCGCACGCGGATGCTGCGCCTCGCCATGCAGGCTGAGCCTCAGCCTCTGGGCTTTGCGGTGGAGATAGCCCTCACCACGGGCATGAGGCGCGGCGAGGTCTGCGCCCTCAGGTGGTCCGACCTATCCGACGACGGCACCATAACCGTGAGCCACGCCCTGGGAAACGGTCCGGGCGGCTTCTACGTGAAGGAGCCCAAGACCGGGAGCTCCGTCAGGACAATCCCCCTCACCAAGCACCTGAACACGATGCTCTCCGCTAGGCGCCGCGACGCGGAGCGCGTGGCGCGCGAGATGGGCGTGTCGCTGGGTGATCCGTATATTCTGGGAACGCAGGAGGAGAAGAGCCGGCCCTACAACCCCACGCAGCTCGGGAAGGACTTCGCCGCCTTCTGCAAGATGAACGGCTTCAAGTGCACCTTCCACGGCCTCAGGCACACCTTCGCCACCATGATGATTGCCGGCGGCTGCGACGTGAGGACCGTTGCGAGCTACCTGGGGCACGCCAGCGTATCCATGACCCAGGATATCTACGCCGACGTGGACCCGGATGCGAAGCGTGCGGCTGTGGACAAGGTGGCGGACTCGTTCGACGTAGACCTCGACTCGCTCTACGACTTCCCGAGCCCCGCCGCAGCGCCAAGCGCTGGTGCTGGCGCACTCACGTTCTCGGTGGATCAGCTCAAGGCAATGCTCGCCGCCGCAGAGGAGAAGGAGGTAGGCCATGGGTGTCTCTAGGCTCGTCTGGCGCTTCGTGCGCTGGCTCTTCCGCGCTATCTCGCGCTGGATGTGAGCGCGCTTGATAGAATTGCATCATCGGTTCGAGGAGGAAGACTACGGCCATGGCTGAAAAAGAACCCGCTAGGAATGAATCTGCAATCATCGCCTCCAACGATGCGCAGATCAGGGACATGATCTACACCGTGCGAGGCCAGCAGGTCATGCTCGACAGCGACCTCGCCGAGCTGTACGAGGTCGAGACCGGCGCCCTCAACCGCGCCGCCAAGCGCAATGAGGACCGCTTTCCCGAGGACTTCCGCTTCAGGCTCACTGACGACGAGTACGAAAACTTGAGGTGCCAAATTGGCATCTCAAGCGATGACCTGCAGAAATTCGCAGCTGGCGGCCGCCGTTACATGCCTTATGTGTACACCGAGCAAGGCGTGGCGATGCTCTCGGGCGTGC
>ERZ773079.527-NODE-527-length-24828-cov-62.045049_pt1 | contig 24828 bp, 19 predicted proteins | sample MGYA00511355_ERZ773079 | MGnify/ENA primary metagenome ERZ773079 (study PRJEB29015, sample SAMEA2737979) | human oral metagenome | biome: human oral; feature: human-associated habitat; material: dental | place: China | collected 2117 ... | reverse complement strand
TCTACGACTCCATGCCCGAGCCCAAGTGGGTCATCTCCATGGGGGCCTGCGCCTCCTCGGGCGGCCTGTTCAACAACTACGCGATCGTCCAGGGCTGCGATCACATCGTGCCGGTCGACATCTACCTGCCCGGCTGCCCGCCGCGTCCCGAGATGCTCATCAACGCCATGCTGGAGCTGACCCGTCAGATCGAACGCCGCCCGATCCTCGCCCACCGCGAGGAGATCGCACGCGCCGTCGAGGCCGCCGCCCTCAAGGCCACCCCCACCTCCGAGATGAAGGGCCTGCTCGCATGAGTGAGAACACCGCTCCCGCCGACGCCGCGGGCGAGGACGCCGCCCCGGTCGTCGCCCCCGTCCCCGAGGTCGTCCCCGGCACTCCGGTGCGCCCCGAGCTGGTCGCCGAGGTCGTGGCCACCCGCACCGGCCAGTTCGGCGCCGCCGACGCCGGCGACACCACCGGCTACGGCCGGCACCGCACCGTTGTCACGCTCGCTCCGGCCGCGACCCGCCCCTACGGCTCCTGGTTCGATGAGGTCGTCGACGCGCTCATCGAGGACCTGGCCGCCTGCGGAGTCGAGGCCGCCGAGGCGATCGAGAAGGTCGTCGTCGAGCACGGCGAGCTCACTTTGTTCATCGCCCGCGAGCATCTCCTCGATGTCGTGCGCCCGCTGCGCGACGACCAGGATCTGCGCTTCGAGCTGTGTCTGGGTGTGGACGGCGTCCACTACCCCGATGACGTCGGCCGCGAGCTGCACGCCTGCTACGCCCTGATGAGTCTGACCCACGGCGGGCGGGCGCTGCGCCTGGAGGTCGCCTGTCCGCAGGCCGATCCGCACATGCCCTCCATCGTGCCGGTCTACCCGGGCAACGACTGGCACGAGCGCGAGACCTGGGACCTCATGGGCATCGTCTTCGACGGACACCCCAATCTCACGCGCTCGGCCATGCCCGATGACTGGGTGGGTCACCCCCAGCGCAAGGACTACCCGCTCGGCGGGATCCCCGTCGAGTACAAGGGCGCCTCCACCGCCCCCGCCGACACCCGGAGGTCGTACCACTGATGAGCACCGCAGCCGCACCCGACTTCCGCGCCGCCGGCCCCGCCACCGACGACCTCGCCGACGGCGCCCCCCAGTACACGCTCGGCGGCGGGGACTGGGACGACGTCGTCGCCGCCATCGCCGCGCGCGACGAGGCCGACCGTCTCGCCCACGACCGCATCGTGCTCAACATGGGCCCCGTCCACCCCTCCACCCACGGCGTGCTGCGCCTGGTGCTGGAGGTCGACGGCGAGAGGGTCACCGAGGTCCGCGTGGGCACCGGCTACCTGCACACGGGCATCGAGAAGAACATGGAGTACCGCACCTGGGTCCAGGGCGAGACCTTCGTGACCCGCATGGACTACGTCGCCCCCTTCTTCCAGGAGGTCGGCTACGCCCTGGCGGTCGAGAAGCTCCTCGGCATTACCGACGACGTCCCCGAGAAGGCCACGGTCATGCGTGTGCTGCTCATGGAGCTGAACCGCATCGCCTCCCACGCCGTCGCCGTCGGATCGGGCGGCAATGAGATGGGCGGCACGACGCTCATGACCATCGCCTTCCGCTGCCGCGAGAACGTTCTGCGGGTCTTCGAGATGGTCTCCGGCCTGCGCATGAACCACGCCTACGTGCGTCCCGGCGGCCTGGCCCAGGACATCCCCGAGGGCTTGACCGACTTCGTCCGCTCGGTCATGCCGAACATCAAGAACGACGTCGGCGAACTCGAGGCCCTCCTCATGGAGAACCCGATCCTGAAATCCCGATTCGTCGGCGTGGGGGAGGTCAGCCTCGCGGCCGCCATGGCCATGGGGCTGACCGGGCCGTGCCTCAGGGCCGCCGGCTATCCACTGGACATGCGCACGGTCTCCCCGTACTGCGGCTACGAGACCTACGACTTCGACATCCCCGTCTACGACCGATCCGACTGCTACAACCGTCTGGCCGTGCGCTTCGACGAGTGCTACCAGTCGCTCAAGATCGTCTCCCAGTGCGTGGATCGCCTCGATCAGATCGCCGGGCGGGGGGACGATCCGTCCAACACGACCATGGTGGCCGACCCGACCATCGCCTGGCCGGCCCGCATGGCCATCGCCACCGATGGTCAGGGCCAGTCCCTGGAGCACGTGCGCGAGATCATGGGAACCTCCATGGAATCCCTCATCCACCACTTCAAGCTGGTGACCCAGGGCTTCCACGTCCCCGCCGGTCAGGTCTTCACCGCCGTCGAGCACGCCAAGGGGGTCATGGGCGTCCACGCCGTCTCCGACGGCGGCACCCGCCCCTACCGGGTTCACTTCCGTGACCCCTCCTACTCCAACCTGCAGTCGCTGGCCATGATGGGGGAGGGCGGTATGATCGCCGACCTCGTCCCCTCACTGGCCTCCATCGACCCCGTCCTGGGAGGCGTGGACCGCTGATGAGCACCACTGAGAACGCCCGCACGATCGCCGCCGGCTACGACCCCGAGACGGGTGCGCACCTGGACGCCGAGATCGACCAGATCATGTCCCGCTACCCCGCGGGTCACGAGCGCAGTGCGTTGATCCCGATGCTGCACCTGATCCAGAGCGTCGACGGCTTCGTCTCCCCGCGCGGAATCGCCCTGTGCGCGCAGAAGCTGGGGCTGACCCGCTCCGAGGTGTCCGCCGTCGCCACTTTCTACAGTCAATTCCGCCGCCACCCCGTGGGGGAGTACCACGTGGGGGTGTGCACCAACGCCCTGTGCGCCGTCATGGGCGGCGATGAGGTGTGGCGGGCCGTGAGCGAGCACACGGGCCTGGGCAATGATGAGACCAGCGAGGACGGCCGGGTCAGCCTTGAGCGCATCGAATGCAACGCCGGCTGCGACTACGCCCCGGTCGTCATGGTCAACTGGGAGTTCTTCGACAACCAGACTCCGGCCTCCGCCGTCGACCTGGTGACCCGCCTGGAGCGCGGCGAGCCCGTCGCCCCCACCCGCGGACCCGAGACTCTGCCGACCTTCCGGGATAACGAACGGCTGCTGGCCGGTTTCGAGGACGGCCGCGCCGACGAGGGCATCGAGGCGGGCGAGGCGAGCCTGCTGGGCCTGCGCATCGCCCGCGAGAGGGGCTGGAGCGTTCCGGAGGAGGAGGCCGAGTGAGCGACCAGAACCCCGCCCGCGAGCCGCGGGTCCCCGTCTTCACCGAGCCGGGGACCCTCACGCCCGCCGTCACCGACATGTGGGACAGGAAGCGCTCCTGGACCTTGAAGACCTACCGCGCCAACGGCGGTTACGAGGGCCTGGCCAGGGCCAGGAGGATGGCCCCCGACGAGCTCGTGGATCTGGTCAAGGCCTCCAACCTGCGCGGCCGCGGTGGAGCCGGATTCCCCACGGGCCTGAAATGGTCCTTCCTGCCGGCGCCCGACGGTCTGCCCCGCTACCTCGTGGTCAATGCCGACGAGTCAGAGCCGGGCACGTGCAAGGACATCCCCACCATCATGGCCAACCCGCAGGCCCTGATCGAGGGCGTCGCCATCTGCTCGCGCGCCATCGGCTGCGATCACGCCTTCATCTACCTGCGCGGCGAGGTCGCCCACGCCTACCGCCGACTGCTCCGCGCCGTGGCCGAGGCGAAGGACTCGGGGCTGCTGGAGGACGGCTTCGGCCTCGACGGCGACCGGTCTCTGACCATCACCGCGCACGCGGGCGCCGGCGCCTACATCTGCGGGGAGGAGACGGCACTGCTCGACTCCCTGGAGGGCCGCCGCGGCCATCCTCGCCTCAAGCCCCCCTTCCCGGCGGCCCAGGGCCTGTACGCCCGCCCGACGGTCATCAACAACGTCGAGACCATCTCCTCCCTGCCGGGAATCCTCGCTCGCGGGCCCGAGTGGTACTCCTCCATGGGCACCGAGAAGTCCAAGGGTCACGGCATATTCTCCGTGTCCGGCCACGTGGCTCACCCCGGCCAGTTCGAGGCGCCCTTCGGCATCACCATGCGCGAGCTCATCGCCCTGGCCGGCGGGGTGAGGGAGGGCCACGAGCTGAAATTCTGGGTACCGGGAGGCTCCTCCACGCCGATCTTCGGACCCGAGGAGCTCGACGTGCCCCTGGACTACGAGTCGGTGGCCGGTGCTGGATCGATGCTCGGCACCCGCGCGCTTCAGGTCTTCGACGAGACCGTCTCGGTGGTGCGCGTGGTGACCCGGTGGACGGAGTTCTACCAGCACGAATCCTGCGGCAAATGCACCCCCTGCCGTGAGGGCACCTACTGGATGCGCCAGATCATGCTGCGCCTGGAGGCGGGGCGGGGGCTGCCCGGCGACGTCGAGAAGCTCGAGGACATCGCCTCCAACATCGCCGGCCGCTCCTTCTGCGCCCTGGGCGACGCCTCCGCCACCCCCGTCCTGTCGGGTATCAAGCGATTCCGAGCCGAGTTCGAGGCCGGGTACACCACGGCCGCGGCCGAGCTCTTCCCCTACGCGGCCTCCGCTATCGTTGAAAGCGCACGGTGAGACATGACTGACACGGCCACCGACATGGTCCGCATGACGATCGACGGCGTGCCCGTCGAGGTGGAGAAGGGCACGCTCCTCATCCGTGCCGCCGAGAAGATCGGGGTCCGCATCCCCCGCTTCTGCGACCATCCGCTGCTCGCGCCGTCGGCCAACTGCCGCCAGTGCCTGGTCGAGGTCGCCATGCCCGGACGCGACGGCGTCGTGCGCCCCATGCCCAAGCCGCAGCCCTCATGCGCCATGACCGCCATGGAGGGCATGGAGATCAGCACGCAGGCCACCAGCGAAGTCGCCGCCAAGGCGCAGGCCGGCACCATGGAGTTCCTCCTGATCAACCACCCGCTGGACTGCCCGGTGTGCGACAAGGGCGGTGAGTGCCCCCTGCAGAACCAGGCCATCGAGCTCATGGCCTCCGGCGCCCGGTCCGCGACCCGCTTCACCGATGTCAAACGCACCTTTCCCAAGCCGCTGCGTCTGACCGGCAACATTCTGCTCGACCGCGACCGCTGCATCCTGTGCCAGCGCTGCGTGCGCTTCGCCGACCAGATCGCCGGCGATCCCTTCATCGCCCTCCAGGGCCGTGGCGCCGGCCATGTCGGGGGCGAGATCACCGGCGGGCTCTACTCCGAGCAGATCGGCCGCTACGACTCCACCGTTCTGGACTTCTTCGACGCAGAGGCCCCGCCGGCCGGCCTCGAGACGATCCGCGGCGAGGCCCGTCTCGTCCCCGAAGCCGATCTGGCCGGGCCCGACGGCGGTCCCGGCGTCGTCGACGGAGCCGTCTACGGGCCGGGCGACCTGGCCGGCCGCGAGGACCTCGACGTCTCCGGACGTCCCTTCGCCTCCTACTTCTCGGGCAACATCATCCAGATCTGCCCGGTCGGGGCGCTCACGAGCGCTCGCTACCGCTTCCGCTCCCGCCCCATGGATCTGGTGTCCACCGATTCGATCACCGAGCACGACGCCTCCGGCTCCGCCATCCGCGTCGACATGCGTCGCGGCGTCGTGCTGCGCCGTCTGGCCGGCAACGACCCGCAGGTCAACGAGGAGTGGATCACCGACAAGGACCGCTTCGGATTCGCCTGGTCGGCCCAGCCCGACCGCCTGCACGTTCCGCTCGTGCGCAACGAAGCCGGTGAGCTGGAGCCCACGAGCTGGTCCGACGCTCTCGACGTCGCCGCTCGCGGCCTGACCCGGGCCCGCGACGACGGCGGGGTCGGCCTGCTGCCCGGGGCTCGCATCACCCTGGAGGACGGCTGGGCCTGGTCCCGGTTCGCCCGCCAGGTCATGCGCACCAACGACATCGACCAGCGCGTGCGCGACCACTCCAGGGAGGAGGACACCTTCCTGGCCGCCCGCGTCGCCGGCACGGGGCTGGGCGACGTCACCTACTCGTCCCTGGAGAGGGCCGGGCAGGTCCTCCTGGTCGCCCTCGAGCCCGAGGACGAGTGCGGCTCCCTCTTCCTGCGTCTGCGCAAGGGCGTGCGGGCCGGCGGAGTGTCCGTGGCCACCATCGCCCCGACCATCACCAACGGTTCGCGCAAGCTCGGCGCGACCACCGTGCTGACCGCCCCCGGCCAGGAGGCGCGCGCTATCGCCCTGCTGGCCCAGAGCCATCCCGATGTCGTCGAGGCGCTGAAGTCCGCGGGCGCCGCCATTCTCGTGGGCGAGCGCGCGGCGGCCGTGCCGGGGCTGCTCTCCGTCGTCGACACCCTGGCCACCGCCACCGGTGCCCGCCTGGCCTGGGTGCCCCGTCGGGCGGGCGAGCGCGGCGGCATCGAGGCGGGCCTGCTGCCCGGCCTGCTGCCCGGCGGCCGCCCCGTGGCCGATGCCGGCGCTCGTCGCCAGGTCCAGGACGCCTGGGGCGTCGACCCCGCCGGCGTTCGCGCCCAGGAGCCCCTCCCCGACGCTCCCGGGCGCGACACCACCGAGATCCTCACCGCCCTGGTCGACGGGTCCCTCGGCGGTCTGGTGGTCGGCGGCGTCGACCTGCGCGACTTCCCCGATCCGGGGCTGGCCCGGGCCGCGCTGACCGCCTCCGGCTTCACCGTTCAGCTCGAAGTCCGGCGCTGCGAGATCAGCGAGCACGCCGACGTCGTTCTGCCGGTGGCGCCCGCCGAGGAGAAGAACGGCACCTTCGTCAATTGGGAGGGGCGCGTGCGCCCCTTCGGTCAGGCCCATGTCTCGCGCGCCCGCACCGATCGCCAGGTCCTGGCGATGCTCGCCGCCGAGATGGGCGACGACCTCGACGTCGATGACCTCGAGACCCTCCACGCCCAGCTCGCCGAGCTCGGCCTGTGGAGGGGGGAGCGGGGCGGCGTCGTCTTCATCGAGCCGCCCGCCGCCGAGCCGGCCACCTCCGCGCGCCGGTCGGGCCTCTCGACCGCGACCGGCCTGGACGCCGTCCTGGCCACCCACAAGCCCATGCTCGACGCCGGCCGGCTTCAGGACGGGGACGCCTTCCTCGCCGCCACCGCCCTGCGCCCGGTCGCCCGTGTCGCCGCGGATCTCGCCGATCGGCTGGGTCTGCGCGGCGGGGAGAGCGTCGATGTCGCCACCGCGGTGGGCGCCGTCACGCTGCCGGCCGTGATCGCGGGCCGGGTCGCCCCGGGCACCGTCTGGTTGCCGGAGTGCTCGCCCGGCTCCACGATCCGTCAAGCGCTCGGCGCCTCCCACGGCTCCCGCGTCCGGCTCTCCCCGACTCCCACCGACATCCTGCCCAGCACGCCGGCGGGCACCCCGATCAGAACGGAGGCGACCCGGTGAGCATTGCGATTCCCATGATTTCCGCGTCTTCCGCGGCTCCCGCGTCTTCCGTGATCCCCATGACTCCCGCGGACGCCGAGGGCGGCGTGATCGCCGACTTCTCCGCCGAGACCTGGTGGCTCACGCTCCTCAAGGCGGTCTTCGTCGTCGCCTTCCTCATCGTCAGCGTCATCCTCGCGCTGTGGGTGGAGCGCCGCGGACTGGCGCGCATGCAGACGCGCCCCGGCCCCAACGTCAACGGCCCCTTCGGCTTCCTCCAGGCCGTCGCGGACGCGGCCAAGCTCATCATGAAGGAGGACTTCTGGCTGGGAGGGGCCGAGAGGCTCATCTACATCCTCGCCCCGGTCATCGCGGCGTTCAGCGCCTTCATGGTCTACGCCGTCATCCCCTTCGGGCCGCAGGTCTCCGTCCTCGGGCACTCCACGCCGCTGCAGCTGACCGACTTCCCGGTCGCGGTCCTCTACATCCTGGCGATCACCGCCTTCGGCGTCTACGGCATCATCCTGGGCGGCTGGTCGACCCACTCGACCTACCCGCTCTTCGGCGCCGTGCGCTCCGCCGCTCAGGTCATCTCCTACGAGCTGAGCATGAGCCTGGCGATCCTCACGGTCTTCCTCGCCTCGGGCACCATGTCGACCTCCGGCATCGTCGGGGCCCAGCAGCGCATGTGGTGGGGCCTGGCAATGGTGCCGAGCTTCCTCATCTACGTCGTGTCCATGGTCGGCGAGGTCAACCGCCTGCCCTTCGACCTGCCCGAGGCCGAGGGCGAGCTCGTCGCCGGTCACATGGTCGAGTACTCCTCGATGAAGTTCGCCTGGTACTTCCTGGCCGAGTACATCAACATGTTCAACGTCTCGGCCGTGTGCGTCACCCTGTTCCTGGGCGGCTGGCGCTCCTTCATCGTGGCGAGCTTCTGGGAGGGGGCCAACTCCGGCTGGTGGCCCGTGCTGTGGTTCGTCGCCAAGGTCTGGGTCGTCATGTTCTTCATGATCTGGACCCGCGGCACCCTGGTGCGCATCCGCTACGACCACTTCATGAAGCTGGGATGGAAGTTCCTCATCCCCGTCTCGCTGGCCTGGTTCGTCCTGGTGGCCGTCCTCCAGGGTTACCGCGCCTTCTTCAGCGGCTCGTCCCGCGCGCTGCTCATCATCCTGGCGGTCGTCTTCGTGGTGGCCCTGCTCGTGTTCCTCCTCCTGCCCGAGGAGCAGGACGAGCCCGGACCCGAGGGCGACGGCGTGACTGCGCCGGGGGAGGAGCTCGACGCCTTCGCGGACGGCTACCCCGTCCCTCCGCTGCCCGGCCAGCAGCTGCCCGTCTCCCCGCGCGTGCGCCGCGCCCAGCGGGCGGAGTCGCCCGCCCGCATCGACGCGGCCGGCCCCGCGGCGCTCCCCGTCGGCGTCGGTGCCGTCGATACCGCCGGCTTCGCGGCGGGCGGCGCCCGGGCCACCCCCGACTCCGGCGACATCGTCCAGGAGGGAAACGATGACTGACCAGACCTCCGACGCCTCCCGCATCCCGGAAGAGCGGCCGAGCACGGACCACGACCAGTGGCTGCGCGACCCTCCCGGCCCCGTGGGACGCTTCTTCGCGCCCGTCGCCGGCTACGGCGTGACCATCTCCTCGATGTTCCGGCCCACCGTCACCGAGCTGTACCCCTTCGAGGCGCCGGTCCTCATGCCGCGCTACCACGGGCGCCACCAGCTCAACCGCTACGACGACGGCTTGGAGAAGTGCATCGGCTGCGAGCTGTGCGCCTGGGCCTGCCCGGCGGACGCCATCTACGTCGAGGCGGCCTCCAACGCCCCGGGCGCCCAGTACTCGCCCGGCGAGCGCTACGGCCGCGTCTACCAGATCAACTACCTGCGCTGCATCTTCTGCGGCATGTGCATCGAGGCCTGCCCCACGCGGGCCCTGACCATGACCCACGAGATCGACGAGCTGGTCGGGCCGACCCGCACCGGCCTGATCTACGAGAAGCAGGACCTGCTCGCCCCCGTGCCCGACGGCGCGCTGGAGACCCCTCACCCCATGGTCGAGGGGACCGAGGACGGCGACTACTACCGGGGCGAGGTCACCGGCGTCACCCAGGCGCAGGTCGACTGGGTCCGCGCCCGCCGGCCCGAGGACCCGACCCTGGCGTCCGCGCGGCCGGCTCCCGTCCCGAGCACCCTCGAGGAGGCGGTGCACTCATGATCTCCGCGACCGCGCTGCCGGTGCCGCCGGCCTCGACCGAGCTGCTGCCCGCGACCCTGACCGCGGATGGCGCCCTCTCCGTCGGGGAGACGATCCTCTTCGCAGTCGTCGCCCTGATCGCCGTGACCTGCGGCCTGGGGCTGCTCACCGCCAAGCGCGCGGTGTCCGCCGCCGCCAACATGATCGGCATCATGATCTGCCTGGCGGTCCTCTACATCACGAGCGAGGCGCCCTTCCTGGGCATCACCCAGATCGTCGTCTACACGGGCGCCGTCATGACACTCGTCCTGTTCGTCATCATGATGGTCGGCGTCGGCGGCGAGGAGCCGATGGCCGGCACCGGCCCGCCCGCCGTCACCTGGGCGGTGGCCGCCCTGGGCGCGGGACTGGCCGTCATCCTGGCCGCCGTCGTGTGGCGCTCCGTCCTCCCGATCGCGACCGACGAGGGCGGAGGGGTCCTCGCGAATCCCTCCGAGCCCTCCGCTCTCGCCCTCGTGCTGTTCGGCGACCACGTCGTCATCATGGAGCTGACCGGCGTCCTGCTCATCATCGCCGCCGTCGGCGCCCTGACGCTGACCCATCGTCAGCGCATCCGGCCCCGCATGACTCAGCGCGCCCAGATGGAGGCCAAGATGCGCGCCTTCGCCGACAGGGGCCTTCACCCCGGGCAGAAGCCCATGCCCGGTGTCTACGCCGCCACCAATGCCGCCGCCGCACCGGCGCTCGGCGCCGAGGGCACTGCCCTGGCGGAGTCGGTCCCGCGCGTGCTGCGCGTGCGGGAGCAGGACCTCGAGCTGTCCGAGGTCTCCCCGGAGATGGGGGCGGCTCAGCGCGCCGGCACCATCACCGCCCGCGAGGGCGCCACGGTGGGGCGCTCCGGCATGGCCTCCATGCCCGGCGCGGCCGCCCCGGTCGTCGTCCAGCCCGTCGCCGTCGATCCGCTGGTCGAGCCCGTTGCGGAGCCGGATTCGGCTGATCCGGATGCGGATTCGGACTCGGCGCAGGCCGACGGCCGCCGCGGGAAGGACTCCGAGGGCGGGAAGAACAGGAAGAAGGAGCAGAAGTGACCGTCCCCGTCACCGCCTACATCGTGCTCGCCGGGGTGCTCTTCAGCCTCGGGGCGCTCACGGTGCTCCTGCGCCGCAACGCCATCATCGAGCTGATGGGCGTGGAACTCATGCTCAACGCCGTCAACCTGGTCCTGGTGACCTTCTCCCGCATCCGCGGCGACCTCACCGGTCAGATCTTCGCCTTCTTCGTCATGGTCGTCGCGGCCGCCGAGGTGGTCGTGGGCCTGAGCATCGTCGTGTCCATCTTCCGCACCCGCAGGTCCACGTCGGTCGACGACGAGAACCTGCTCAAGAACTGAGGGATCGCCGCCCATGATCGCACCATCTCTCGTGCTCACCGGCGCCCCGGGGATCGGCGCGGGACCCGGCGCCGTCCCCCCCGCGCCCCTGGTCTCGCCCGCCACCGGTGCGGCGGCCCTGGCCTGGCTGCTGATCGCCGTGCCCGCGGCCGGTGCCGCCGTCCTCCTGCTGGCCGGACGCGCCTCCGACCGCTGGGGCCACCTGCTGGGCCTGGCCGCCTCGCTGACCAGCGCCTGCCTGGGTCTGGGGATCCTCGCGCAGATCCTCCGCCTGCCCGCCGCTGAGCGCGTCATGAGCGTGGACCTGTGGCGCTGGTTCGGCGCCGGGGACCTCACTGTGCGCATCGGCCTGCGCATCGACCCGCTCTCGATGACCTTCGTGGCGCTGGTGACCTTCGTCGGCTTCCTCATCCACGTCTACTCGGTGGCCTACATGGCCCATGATCGGGATCGCCGCCGCTTCTTCGCCTACCTCAACCTGTTCATCGCCGCGATGCTCACCCTGGTCCTGGGCGACTCCTACATCGTCCTGTTCGTCGGGTGGGAGGGCGTGGGCCTGGCCTCCTACCTGCTCATCGGCTTCTGGAGCACCGCCGACGCCGACGCCCCGCAGGCCGAGAGGTTCACCAGCCGGCAGAATGCGACGGCCGCCAAGAAGGCCTTCATCATGAACCGCGTCGGCGACGTCGGCCTCCTGCTGGCCATGATGACGATGGTCTCCTCCCAGGCCCGCTCGGTCTCCTTCATCTCCGTGCTGCCGGCCGCCGAGGACGGTTCGCTGTCCACCGCCCAGTTGACCGCCATCGGCTTCTTCCTCCTGCTGGCCGCCTGCGGCAAGTCCGCCCAGTTCCCGCTCCAGGCCTGGCTGGGCGACGCCATGGCCGGACCCACGCCGGTCTCCGCCCTCATCCACGCCGCCACCATGGTGACCGCCGGCGTCTACCTCATGGTGCGCTCCGGGGCGATCTTCGAGGGGGCCCCGGACGCGCAGCTGGCCGTCGCCGTCGTGGGCGCCATCACCCTCGTGCTCGGAGCGGTCATCGGGTCCGCCAAGGACGACATGAAGAAGGTCCTGGCGGCCTCCACCATGAGCCAGATCGGCTACATGATGCTGGGCGCGGGACTGGGACCGATCGGCTACGCCTTCGCCGTCTTCCACCTGCTGACCCACGGCTTCTTCAAGGCCCAGCTCTTCCTGGGCGCCGGAAGCGTCATGCACGCCATGGGCGACCAGGTCGATATGCGCCGCTTCGGCGGCCTGGCCGGGGCGATGCGCACCACCTGGATCACCATGGGCATCGGCTGGCTCGCCATTCTCGGCATCCCGCCCTTCTCCGGGTTCTGGTCCAAGGACAGGATCATCGAGGCCGCCTTCGTCGGCGAGGGCGCGCGCCCCTGGATCCTCGGCTCCATCGCGCTCCTGGGGGCGGGACTGACCGCCTTCTACATGTCCCGCCTGTTCTTCATGATCTTCCACGGGCGCCCCCGCTGGACCACCGAGAGGGACATCGAGGGTGCCGTCCACCCGCATGAGTCGGGCCCGCTCATGACGCTGCCCCTCATCGTCCTGTCGATCTTCTCCGTCGGCCTGGGCGGGCTGCTGTCCATGAACGACGCCTTCGCCATCTGGCTGGAGCCGGTGACGGGGCGCGTCGAGCACGGCGAGCCCGTGCTGCCGGCCGCGGTCATCATGGGCGCCACGCTCGCTCTCGTCGTCATCGGCGTCCTCGTCGCCTGGCTGATGTACGTGCGCCGCGCCGTGCCCACCGTCGTCCAGACCGGCAGCGCCCTGGTCGAGGCCGCGCGCCGCGACATGTATCAGGACGCCGTGAACGAGGGACTGGCCATGCGCCCGGGACAGGGCCTCGTCATCGCCGCCTCCGCCTCGGATCGCTACGTCGTGGACGGCGCCGTCGAGGGGCTCGCCAGGGCCACCGCCGGAGCGGGCCGGCTCGTGCGGCGCACCGAGTCCGGGTACGTGCGCTCCTACGCCGGCTACATGCTGGCCGGAACGGTGCTCGCCCTCATCGCTGTTCTGGCCAGCAGGTTCTGAGAGGACACGACCACATGCAGCCCATCACCGCATCCATCCCCGGACCGGCACCCGTGCTGACCGTCATGGTGCTCGTCCCGCTCGCCGGGGCGCTTCTCCTGTGGTTCGTGCCCCCGCTGCGCGGCCTGGCCCGCGGAGTCGGCCTCGTCTTCTCCCTGGGGGCGCTCGGCGTCGGCATCTGGGCGATGGCCCTGTTCGACCCGGGCAGCGGCGGAACCGTCCAGCTCGCCGAGACCCGGCCGTGGATCCCGACCCTGGGCATCTCCTGGGCCCTGGGCGTCAACGCGCTCGGCCTGGCCATGCTGCTGCTGGCGGCCTTCCTCGTGCCCCTGGTCCTGCTCGCCGGCTGGGGCGAGATCCCCGCCGAGCACCAGGCCCTCTTCACGGCCCTGGTGCTGGCCCTGGAGGCCTTCGTCGTCGTCATCTTCAGCGCGCGCGACGTGTTCCTGTTCTACGTCTGCTTCGAGGCCATGCTCGTGCCGGTGTACGTCCTCATCGGTCGCTTCGGGGGGCCGGATCGCCAGCGCGCCGCCCTGAAGTTCCTCCTGTACTCCCTGGCCGGAGGACTCGTCATGCTCGTCGGCGTGGTCGCCCTGTTCTTCTACGGCCCGCGCACGGAGACCGGCTACCTCATCGGCTCCCTCGCCGGGTCCCTCAGCGCCCCGCCCGCCGCGGCCCGCTGGATCTTCGCATCCTTCATGATCGCCTTCGCGATCAAGGCCCCGCTGGTGCCCCTGCACACCTGGCTGCCCGACGCGGCCGAGCAGGCCACCCCGGGCACCTCGGTCCTCCTCATCGGCGTCCTGGACAAGATCGGCACCTACGGCATGATCGCCCTGGTTCTGCCGCTCTTCCCCGAGGCGGCCGCCTGGGCCGCCCCGGTCGTCCTCGTGCTGGCCGTCGTCGGCATCATCTACGGGGGCCTGGCGGCCATCGGCCAGGACAGCCTTTACCGGCTCATCTCCTACACCTCGATCAGCCACTTCGGCTTCATGGTGCTGGGGATCTTCATCGGCAGCCCGATCGCCGCCAGCGGCGCCATGGTCTACATGGTCGCTCACGGCCTGTCCATCGCCGGCCTCTACCTCGCCACCGGTTTCCTGGCTCGGCGCACCGGCACGGTCGTCATCAGCGAGCTGGGCGGTATGGGCCGCGTCCTGCCCCTGGTCGCCGGGACCTTCCTGTTCTCCGGCCTGGCCTCCATCGCCCTGCCGGGCCTGAGCGGCTTCGTGCCGGAGTGGATGGTCCTGACCGGAACGTTCTCGCGATCGATGGCGCTCGGAGTCGTCGCCGTCCTCGGAGTCATCATCGCCGCGGTCTACGTGCTCCTGCCCTATCAGCGCGTCTTCACCGGAGCGCCGGCCGCCCGCCGCGCCAGCGACGCGGACCTGGACGGGCGCGAGCGGCTCGTCCTGGCGCCCGTCATCGTGGCGATGCTCGCCCTCGGCCTGGTCCCGGGCGTGTTCACCGACGCCCTCGACGGCGTCGCCGAGCAGATCTCGACCACCATGAGCGACGACGTCGCCCCCGCGGCCGCGTCGCCCGCCGTGCCGGCGCCCGCCACCCCCACCGCCACGGAAGGGATCAGCAAGTGAGCTTCACCGCCCCGACCATCGAATGGGCCGGACTCACCCCGGTTCTCATCATCCTGGGAGCCGGCGTGCTCGGCGTCCTCGTCGAGGCCTTCGCGCCCCGCGCCGCGCGCCCGGGCGTGCAGAGCTGCCTGGCCGTGCTCGCCGTCCTCGGCTCCGGGGTCGCCGTGACCACTCGCTGGACGCAGGTGTGGGCGCAGGCCGCCGGCTCGCAGACCGGCGTCGCCGAGCCGCAGGCTGTGGGCCGCGTGCTCGTCACCGGTTTCAACGAGGACCCCTTCAGCGTGTCCGCCCAGGGCATCATGCTGGTCATCGGCCTGCTGTCCGTACTCGTCATGGCCGACCGGACCACCGCGGGCGACGGCTCCTTCGCCGCCCAGGCCGCTGACCGCCCCGGCAGCGCGGAGGAGAGCGAGTCCCTGCTCCACGGGTGGACCACCACTGAGGTCTTCCCGCTCATGCTGTTCTCCCTGGCCGGCATGATGCTCTTCCCGATGGCCGCCGGCTTCATCTCACTGTTCGTCGTGCTCGAGCTGGTCTCGCTGCCGCTGTACATCATGGCCGCCACCGCCCGCCACCGCCGCCTGCTGAGCCAGGAGGCGGCGCTGAAGTACTTCGTGCTGGGCGCCTTCTCCTCCGCCTTCCTCCTGCTGGGCTCGGCCTTCCTATACGGGGTGTCCGGCTCGGTGTCCTACTCGGAGGTCGCCACCTCCCTGGCCGCGGGCGGAGTGCTCGACATGGATTGGCTCGGCCTGGCCGGCGTGGCCCTGGTGACGGTGGGTCTCCTGTTCAAAACCGCCGCCGCCCCCTTCCACGCCTGGAGCCCGGACGTCTACCAGGGCGCGCCGACCCCGGTCACCGGCTTCATGGCCGCCGGCGTCAAGGCCACCGCCTTCCTGGCCCTTGTGCGCTTCTACTACATCGTCGGCGGCTCCTACGGATGGGATATGGCGCCGTTCCTGTGGACGGTCGCCATCGTGACCATGGTGGTGGGCACCGTCGTCGGCGTCGTCCAGACCGACGTCAAGCGCATGCTCGCCTACTCGGCGATCGCCCATGCCGGCTACATGCTCATCGGCATCATCGCTCTGAGCCGGGTGGGGATCAGCGCCCTGCTTCTGTACGCCCTGGCCTACGGCGCGGCCACCGTGGGCGCGTTCGGCGTCGTCGCCCTCGTGCGCACCGGCCACAACGGCGCCGCCGGCGCCGAGGCCAACGATCTGACGGCCTTCACGGGCCTGGGCAGGCGCAACCCGTGGCTCGCCGGCGCCATGACGGTGTTCCTGCTGTCCTTCGCCGGGGTCCCGCTGACGGCGGGCTTCATTGCCAAGTTCGACCTGTTCGCCGCCGGCATCAACGGCGGGGCCGCCTGGCTGGTCATCGTCGCCGTCGTCTCCTCGGCCATCACGGCCTTCTTCTACATGCGCCTGGTCGTCCTCATGTTCTTCCGGGAACCGCAGGACGACGGAGTCGTCGTGGTGGAGTCGATGGGCCCGTCGGCGGTGGCCATCGGTCTGGCGATCATCGTCACCGCGGCTCTCGGCGTGGTGCCGCAGCCGGTGGCCGAGCTCCTGGGCCGCGCCGCTATGCTCCTGTCGTGATCGGATCGCTGCCTTTGAACGCCCCGCAGCTCGAGGGCCGCCTCTCCCCGGCTCTCGACGCGGTCGAGGCCCGGCTCCTCGAGGTCGTCAGCAACGCCGATGAGACCATCAACCCGCCCACCTCCCACCTGGCCGAGGCCGGAGGCAAACGGCTGCGACCGGTCCTCACGCTCCTGACCGCCCAGCTCGGCGACCCCGTGCTGGCGACCGGGGAGCAGGTGCGCGACGCCGGGGTCGCCGTCGAGCTGACCCACATCGCCACGCTTTACCACGACGACGTCATGGACGAGGCCCCCCTGCGTCGGGGCGCCCCCAGCGCCCAGACCGTGTGGGGCAACTCGGCGGCGATCCTCACCGGCGACGTGCTGGTGGCCCGCGCCTCGCAGCTGGTCGCGGCGCTCGGCCCGCGGGCCGTCCAGGCGCACGCCAAGACCTTCGAGCGGCTGTGCATGGGGCAGCTCCACGAGACCCTGCAGCGGCCGGCGTGCACCGACCCCGTCGACCACTACATTCAGATCCTGGCGGACAAGACCGGCTCCCTCATCGCTGTCTCCGCCCGTTACGGCGCCATGCTGACCCGGGCCGGCGAGCGCACCGAGCGCATCGTGGAGGAGTTCGGTGAGAAGATCGGCGTGGCCTTCCAACTGGCCGACGACGTCCTCGACCTCACGTCCGACTCGGAGACGACCGGCAAGACTCCGGGGACGGATCTGCGCGAGGGCGTGGACACGATGCCGGTGCTGCTGCTGCGCAAGGCTCTGGCGGCCGGCGAACTGGACGCCGCCGGACAGGCGATCCTCTCCCGGCTGTCGACCGAGAACCTGGCCGATGACGCGGCCCTGGCCGACGTCGTGGCCCGGCTGCGCCGGCATCCGGTCCTGGCCCGCACCCGCGAGATGGCCATGACGTGGGCCCGGCAGGCCGTCGGCGTGCTCGCGGGCCTGGAGGACGCCGTCGTCGCCGGGACGCGCGAGCGCCTGGAGGATGCGGGCGCCAGCGCCTCCGAGCGGGAGACGACGCTGGCCGAGGCCCGTGGACGGGTAGGACTCGTGCGCGCCGGCATGGAGGAGTTCGCGAGGCTGCTCGTGGACCGGGCGGCCTGAGCCTCCGCCCCGCCCCCTCCCGCGCCGCGAACGCTGATTCGACTGTGTGTCCGACGCCATGAGAATGAGGGGCGCGCGGCCCATAAACTGGTCTGCGGGCCGTCGTCGGCGTCGTTCGCGTCCCGTCGGCCCCGACCCAACCCGCCGCTTACAGAAACGAAAGACGCAGTGAACGCACGTCCTCTCAGTGTCGCCGTCATCGGAGCCGGTCCCGCGGGCATCTACGCCTCGGACATCCTCTCGAAGTCCGGCCTGGAGGTCTGTATCGACTTGTTCGAGCGGTTGCCCGCGCCCTACGGACTCGTGCGCTACGGGGTCGCCCCCGACCACCCCCGCATCAAGCAGATCATCGTCGCCCTGTACAAGATCCTTCAGCGCGGCGACATCCGTCTGATCGGCAACGTCGAGATCGGCCGCGACATCACCGTCGCCGAGCTGCACGAGCACTACGACGCCCTCATCTTCGCCACCGGCGCCGACACCGACGCCCCCCTGGACATCCCCGGCGTCGACGCCCCCGAGTGCTACGGCGGAGCCGACTTCGTCTCCTGGTACGACGGCCACCCCGATCACCCGCGCACCTGGCGGCTGAACGCCAAGGAGGTCGCGGTCATCGGCGTCGGCAACGTCGGCTTGGACATCTCCCGGGTGCTGGCCAAGCACGCCGAGGATCTCATGGTCACCGAGATCCCCTCCAACGTCGCCGCCATTCTCGGGGAATCCCCGGTCACCGACGTCCACATCTTCGGCCGCCGCGGTCCCGCCCAGGTCAAGTTCACCCCTCTGGAGCTGCGCGAGCTCGGCAAGCAGCCGGACGTCGACGTCACGGTCGATGAGGAGGACTTCGAGTACGATGAGGGCTCGCGGGCGGCCCTGGCCGCCTCCAACCAGCAGCGCCAGGTCGTCAAGGCTCTCGAGGGCTACGCCATGCAGGAGTCCGAAGACCTCACCGCATCCCACACCATTCACATCCATCTCTTCTGGTCGCCGGTCGAGGTGCTCACCGACGACGGCGGGCATGTGCGCGGCTTGCGCACCGAGCGCACCAGGCTCAACGGCGACGGCTCCGTTTCCGGTACGGGCGAGTTCAAGGACTGGCCCGTTCAGGCCGTCTACCGGGCCGTTGGCTACGCCGGCAGCCCCATCGCCGGCCTGCCCTTCGATGAGCGCCGGCACGTCATCCCCAACGAGGGTGGCCGGGTTCTGGGTGAGGACGGCGAGCCGATCATCGGCGTCTACGCCACCGGTTGGATCCGACGCGGCCCGGTCGGGCTCATCGGCTCGACCAAATCCGACGCTCAGGAGACCGTCTCCAACCTCGTGGCCGACGCCGGGGCCGGTCTGCTTCACGCCACCGCCGACGATGACGCCCAGGTCGGTCACGACGCCGCCCTCGCCCTGCTGGATTCACGCCGGGTCCCCTACACGACGTGGGAGGGCTGGGAGCTGCTCGACGCCTACGAGCGCGAGCTCGGCGCGGACTTCGGCGAGGTCGAGGGGGATCGCGGTCCGCGTGAGCGCGTCAAAGTCGTCGCCCGCGACGCCATGACGGCGATCTCGCGCGGCACCGACATCCCCGAGGATCTCATCGGGCAGCCCGAGGCCGACCGCGTCCCGCAGCGTCTCGTCGGCCGGTCCGAGGGCTGAGCGGTCGCGAGCCGGCGCCCTGCCGACCGACCGCTGGCGAGCGGCATCGGCGGGGCGCGCCGGCGCCCGGCGGCGCTTCGAAGGCCCTATGGTGGGCGGGGTATGAGCCCGCGGACGTCGGCGCGCCGCCCGCGGGGAAGAAGCGAAAGGGAGAATCATGAGAGTCGGCGTTCCCGCAGAGATCAAGGACAATGAGTTCCGCGTCGCCATCACTCCGGCCGGCGCTCACGCGCTCACCCGCCGCGGGCACGCCGTGACCGTCCAGGCGGGGGCCGGTGAGGGGGCGGCGATCCCCGACGAGGAGTACGTGGCCGCCGGCGCCGCCATCACCGATGATGTCGCCGCGCTATGGGCCGATTCCGAGATGATCCTCAAGGTCAAGGAGCCGGTCGAGGGCGAGTACCCCCTCCTGCGCCCGGACCTCATCCTGTTCACCTACCTCCACCTGGCGGCGGACCGGCCTCTGACCGATGAGCTCCTCTCCCGTCGGGTCACCTCCATCGCCTATGAGACGGTGGCGACCGATACCGGCGCTCTGCCCCTGCTGGCGCCCATGTCCGAGATCGCCGGACGCCTGGCCGCCCAGGTCGGTGCGGACGCCCTGCTGCGTCCCCATGGCGGGGCCGGGGTCCTGCTGGGCGGGGCCGCCGGGGTCAGGCGCGGCGACGTCGTCGTCCTGGGCGGCGGCACCGCGGGCATGGGCGCCGCGCGGGTCGCGGCGGGCATGGGCGCGGACGTCACCGTCTTCGACGTCGACCCCGCCCGCATGCGACGAATCGAGGAGACGACCCGGGGCGCGGTCCGCACCCGCTTCTCCACCGAGCTCGACGTCGCCCGCGCCTGCGCCGGCGCGGACCTGGTCATCGGCGCGGCCCTCGTGCCGGGGACCCGCACCCCGCGTCTGGTCACCCGCCGCACGGTTGAATCCATGCGGCCGGGCAGCGTGCTGGTCGACGTCGCCATCGACCAGGGCGGCTGCTTCGAGGACTCCCGGCCCACCACCCATTCCGCGCCGACCTTCGAGGTCGACGGGAGGCTCTTCTACTGCGTGGCCAACATGCCCGGCGCCGTGCCGCACACCTCCACCTACGCCCTGACCAACGCGACGCTGCCCTACGTCTCCGCCCTGGCCGACGCCGGGTGGCACGGCGCCTGCCGGGCGCGCCGCGACCTCGCACGCGGTTTGAGCACCCACGCCGGTTTCCTGTACGCCGCCGGCGTGGGCGAGTCTCTGGGGCTGCCCATCGCCGACATCACCGCGCTGGTGGACTGAACGGCGCTTCGGGCCCGCCGCCGCGCCGGGTGACAAGACGCCACGGCGGCGGCCATCCGCGGCTGTTCGCATGCAGGCGAGCGACGGCCGCCCCGGTCGCCGCACAGCGCCCGCCCATAGACTGAGCGGCATGATCGGCACCAATCACCACAACGGCCTCAAGACCGCTATTCTCATGGGCGGCATGTGGGGTCTGCTCCTCCTGTTCGGATGGCTGCTCGCCCGGGGCACGGGCTCGGCGGTCTGGCTGTTCATCATGCCGCTGATCGGCATCGCCCAGACCGCCTACACCTACTGGAACTCCGACAAGCTGGCCGTGCGCTCCATGGGCGCGATCAACGTCACCGAGGCCCAGCAGCCGCAGATGCACCGCATCGTGCGCGAATTGTCGGCTGCGGCCGGTCAACCCATGCCGCGCCTGTACGTCGCACCGACCATGAGTCCCAACGCCTTCGCCACGGGCCGCGACCCCCACCACGCCGCGGTGTGCGCCACCCAGGGCATCCTCCAGCTCCTCGACGAGCGCGAGCTGCGCGGAGTCCTGGGGCACGAGTTGTCCCACGTGTACAACCGCGACATCCTCACCGGCTCGGTCGCCGCGGGCATCGCCGGGATCATCTCCTCCCTGGCCACGATAATCCTGTGGTTCGGCGGCGGCGGGCGGGACCGGCGCGAGGGCAATGGCATCGCCCTGCTGCTCCTGGCGATCCTGGCACCGCTGGCCGCCAGCCTCACCCAGTTCGCTATCTCACGCACTCGTGAGTACGACGCCGACCACGACGGCGCCGTCCTGGCCAATGACCCGTTGGCTCTGGCCAGTGCGCTGCACAAGCTGGAGACCGGGGTGGCGCGCGCGCCGATGGCCCAGGACCCGCGTGTCGAACCGGTGTCCGCCATGATGATCGCCAACCCCTTCGGGAGGGTGCGCAACCTGTTCGGCACGCATCCGCCCATGGACCAGCGCATCAGGCGCCTGGAGCAGATGGCCGGCTACTGACCGGCGCCATCGGCACCGGGCCGACGGACGCGCGACGGGCCGGTGCCCGCTCTCGCCCGGTACCGGCCGGGTACCGGGCGAGAGCGGCTCTTACTCGGGGTTCTTGGCGGCCAGGATGAGGGCGACCTCGTCGTCGGTGAGCTGGTAGTCGAGGTAGGTGGAGTAGAAGTCCTTGACCTTGTCCTCGATGGCGAGGTCCGCGAACAGGTCGGGGTGGAGGAGGTTGGCGGCCCATTGGACCTGGAGCAGCTCCTCGACGCCGTAGCGGTCCCAGCCGAAGACCCCCTTGGGATTGACATGGACCTGCCCGTCCTGGACCGCTTTGACGCCGGCCCAGGTCGGGTCGGACAGGATCTTCTCGTCCTCGCCCAGCGTGCCGGTGATGATGACGTCCGGATTCCAGGTGATGATCTGCTCCATGTCGAATGCTGTGTCGGCGCCGTGGGTCTCCTGGGTGACGGCGTTCTTCCCGCCGGCTGCGTTGATCCAGGTGTCGATGATGGTGCCGGTGCCATCGAGCTTGAGCTGGTAGACGCTGGGGCCGTGTATGACGGTGGGCCGCTGGTCGTCGGTGAGCGCGTCCGTCTTCTCCGTGACCGCGGCGACGACCCTGTCGAGTTCGGTATTGTACGTCTCGGCGATCCCCGGAGCGTCTCCGCCGTAGACCTGGGCGGTCAGGGTGATCGACTGCTTCATCTCCTCATAGGTGTGGAAGAGGCAATTGACCAGCGGGATGCCGACCTCCCCGGCCTTGCCGCGCAGGTTGTCGGAGGAGTCGAAGATGACCTGCGGGTTCAAGTTGGAGACGTCCTCGAAGTTGAAGTCGTCGCCGAAGGACACCGTCGCATTGGACATGGCTGGGCACACCCTGTACATCCAGGGGAACCGATCGGGGCCGCAGTGCGTGGCGACGAGACCCTCGGCCTTGGTGAGCATGATCGTCACCTCGTTGTGCGCGTACCAGCCGTCGGCGTACTGGGTGATGCTCGTGGGGACCTCGACCTGCGTGCCGCCCATATCGGTGACGGTCTGGGTGTCCGATCCCGTCGCGTCATCCGACGACGACGTGGAACGGCAGGCCGCCAGCGAGGTCAGGCCGGCGGCGCTGCCGATGCCGAGGCCGGTGAGTCTGAGCAGGTCGCGGCGGGAGGGGGATGGACGACTGGATGCGGACATGGGGCCTCCGATGCGACAGTGCGGATTGAGCGGCTGGTTCTGGTTCGTTGAACGGGTCGCCGTGACTCTAGGGCTGCTTCGGGGCGCGGTCTCGACATGCGATTCAGGTCGCACGAAAGAAATGCGCGGGGTCACGACCCCGAGGCGTTCAGCGAGGCGCTCAGAACGCTTCGAGCGAGGGGACGCAGGTGCGCGTCGGGCGGCCGTCGTCATCGAGGGTGTCGATCACTCTCACGCGCGTGCCGTAGGCCTCCTGCAGGTTCGCCTCGGAGAGCACCTCGTTCACCGGCCCGCTCAGGATGCGTCTCTCGCGCGTGATGAGCAGGGCGCGGGAGGCGATCATGAAGGCGTGGTCCGGGTTGTGGGAGGTCATGATCACGCCGTGCGACTCGTCGGCGAGGTCGCGCACCGTGGACAGCACCGTCGCCTGGTTGCGCAGGTCCAGGGCCGCGGCCGGCTCGTCCATGACGAGGATCGTGCCGTCCTGGACCAGGGCGCGCGCGATGAGAGTCATCTGCTGCTCGCCGCCGGAGAGCTCGTTGAAGGAGCGCTCGGCCAGGTGGGCGATGCCCAGCCGCTCCAGCGCCGCGCTCGCGCGTTCGCGCTCCTCGGCCGGGGGCGAGCTGAACAGGCCCAGGCGCGAAGCGCAGCCGGTCAGGGCGACGTCGAGCACCGTGAAGGCGAAGGGAGGTTCGTGCAACTGGGGGACGTAGGCGATGGCGCGGGCCATCTCGCGGCGAGACAGGTTCGGGCCCGGCTCGCCCCCGATCTCGATGGTGCCGCGGACCGCCGCCAGATGGCCGAGCAGGGTGCGGAAGAGTGTCGTCTTGCCCACCCCGTTGGGACCCAGGAGGCAGAGCACCTCGCCGCAGCGCACGTCGAGGCCGATGTCCGTCAGAACCGGATCGCCGTGGTATCCGCATGCCAGGCCGCGCGCTCTGATCGTCGCCGGCGCGGAGTCGTCGGGTCGGGGGCTCATCAGCGGCCTCCTCGCCGGCTGCGCAGCAGGATGATGAAGAACAGCGGCGCGCCGATGACGCTGGTGAGAATGCCCAGCGGGACCTCGGAGGCCATGACCGTGCGGCAGGCTGTGTCGACCAGGATGAGGAAGGCGCCGCCCAGGAGGACCGACATCGGGACGACGATCCGGTTGTCGGGGCCGGCGATGAAGCGCACGAGGTGGGGCATGATGAGACCGACCCAGCCGATGACCCCGCAGATGGCCACGCTGGAGGCGGTGAGCAGGGTGGCGCATGCGATGCAGATCAGGCGCAGCGCGGTGACGTTCACCCCCAGCGACTCGGCCTCCTCCTCCCCGAAGGCGAGGGTGTTGAGCCGCCAGCGCAGCGCCACGATGGGAATGATGCCCACGGTGAAGGGGACGGCGTACAGCGCCAGGTCGGCCCAGGTCACCTTGGCGATCGATCCCATGAGCCAGTAGGCGATCTCCGGGAGCTTCGAGTCGGGGTCGGCGGTGTACTTGACGGCCGAGACGAAGGCCTGGAAGAGGGCGGAGACGATCATGCCGCACAGGACCAGCAGCAGGATCTGGTCGGTCCCGCGACCGATTCGGCGCGCCGAGGCGTAGGTCAGCAGCACCGCGATGATCCCACCGGCGAAGGCCGCGGCCTGCACTCCCGGGCGGCTCGCCGAGACGAGCAGGGCCAGCACCGCCCCGAAGGAAGCCCCCGCGCTCGCCCCGAGGATGTCGGGGGAGACCATCGGGTTGCGGAACAGCCCCTGGTAGGCGGTGCCCGAGACGGCGAGCGCGGCGCCGATCGCGGCGGCCGCGACGACCCGGGGCAGACGCACGTTCATGACGATCGTCTTGCTCGTCAGAGCGATGTGGCCGTTGCCGGTCACGGCGTGGTTCAGCACGCCGATCACCTCGCCGGGCCGGAGCATAGCCCGGCCTATCGCCAGCCCGGCGATCACGGCGGCGGCCAGGACGAGGATACCGAACAGCAGGAGCAGGGCGTGGAACAATCGGCGGCGGACTGGGAGCGAAGGACGATTGGCCATGGCTGGTCCTGATGTCGCGATGTCGATGAGGAGGTCCGAGAGGATCGATGGTGAAGGCGCTGAGGGAGACGAGGCTACCGCTGCGGGGGTGCCGTCGGCCTCACGGTATTGCGAGTGGGCGAGACTCCGGGTCGGGCGACGAGCGGCGACGGCTTCGGACGGCGTGTGACTAGGGCCCTACGGGCGGGATTGGCGCGGTCCATCGTCTGCTTGCTATTCTTCCACGGCACCGCGTAGCGTCTTCCCGCAGGGCGAACGCGGGGCACGGCGGGTTGCCCGAGCGGCCAATGGGAGCTGACTGTAAATCAGCCGCGGAATGCTACGGGGGTTCGAATCCCTCACCCGCCACCATGGTCGTCCTGCTCCGGCAGGGGCCAGAGCCGTCCTACGGGACGGTCCCGCAGTGAGCGAGGCCACGAGGAGCGGAGGTTGCAGCAGCGATTCCCGCCCGCTTAGGGTTCCGCTCGGTGCCCCGATAGCTCAGTCGGCAGAGCGTCTCCATGGTAAGGAGAAGGTCAAGGGT
>ERZ773079.521-NODE-521-length-24996-cov-5.000802_pt1 | contig 24996 bp, 31 predicted proteins | sample MGYA00511355_ERZ773079 | MGnify/ENA primary metagenome ERZ773079 (study PRJEB29015, sample SAMEA2737979) | human oral metagenome | biome: human oral; feature: human-associated habitat; material: dental | place: China | collected 2117 ... | reverse complement strand
GGTCAACGTGGGCGATAATCGCAATGTTACGGATATCTTCTCTTAATTTTGTCATGATTTCCTCTAATATTTAAATTTTTATTTCTAACTGAACAATTATACCACAGTCTCATTCAAAAATCACAGTTCAGCTAAGTGTAAATGTTTTCACTCTGCTTTTCTAGTCAAGGCAACTCTTTTCAAAGTCAGAGACTTATGATAAGATAAGCTGGTATGCGTTTAGATAGATTATTAGCCCAAGAAAAAATTAGTCGCAAGGCTATGAAACAGGCACTTTTGAAAAAAGAAATTCTAGTGAACGATTGTCCAGCTCTCTCCCTCGCTCAAAATGTCGATACTGGATTACAGAAATTAGTCTTTCAAGGACGGCAAATCCAAGGATATGAGCACAACTACCTCATGCTTCATAAGCCAAACGGAGTCGTTACAGCTAGCAAGGATAAGAAACTTCCAACCGTCATGGACCTAGTCCCCAAAAATATCCAGTCAGACCAACTCTACGCGATAGGCAGGCTAGACCGCGATACGACAGGACTGCTCCTTTTGACAGACAATGGACCTCTTGGCTTTCAACTCCTCCATCCTCAATATCATGTCGATAAAACTTACCAAGTCAAGGTTAATGGACTGCTCACACCAGACCATATCCAAAAGTTCAAAGATGGGATTGTATTTTTAGACGGAACACTCTGCAAACCAGCCAAACTAGAAATTCTATCTGCAAGCCCAACAGAGAGCCATGCTTCCATCACCATCTCTGAAGGGAAATTTCATCAGGTTAAAAAAATGTTCCTCTCAGTTGGTGTCAAGGTGACCTCTCTCAAACGAGTTCAGTTCGGTGATTTTACATTAGACCCAGAACTGGCAGAAGGACAATACCGTCCCTTGAATCCAGAGGAATTAGAAATCATTAAAAACTATTTAGAGATGAGTCGATAAAACAAAAAAAGCTTTAGGTTGAACTGCACCCCAAAAGTTAGACAGAAAAAATCTAACTTTTGAGGTGCAGTTCAATGTTTAAAGCTTTTTTTATTGCTTATCTAAAAACTATTGCGATGGCTAGAATCCAGTTAAGAACAGAAACCACAAGTCCTACGATATTCAGAATTTTTTCTGTTTTATAGTCTAATTGTGACTCTTTTTGATATGAAATAGCCAAGACCAATCCTACGATCCCCAAAACCAGACCTACAATTGGAGATAACAAACCGAGCACAATAGATAGGATACCTAAAACAAGTGAGTGTTTTTTCTTTTGTTGTGAATTCATATATAAAGTCTCCTTATGTTTAATATAAATGATGATACCTTAAAATACTAGCTTTATCTATCATTCGACAGTTTTTACAGAATATTAGCTAGTTTTGACCTTACCGTTCCAAGAATCCAATCCATAAGAAAGGATATAAATCTCAGAGAAACCTTGTTTTTTCAGATAAAGTGCTGCATTGGTCACTCGTTGTCCACGTTGGTTTTCGTAGAGAAGGACAGGTTTATCCTTACGAAGAGCAGCTAGACTTGACTTCAATTGACTTGAAGGAATATTGCGCGCACCAAGGATATGTTTTCTGTGAAATTCTGCTGCATCACGGACATCGATCAACTGTCCTTTCCGAATCAAGGCTTCAAATTCTGCATTGTCTACAATCTTAGCCGCACGACGAATACGAAGGTAGTTATAGCCCATCCATGCCGCCATCGCCAGAACGATTCCCCAAACAATCCAAATTGTCATAAGTTCTTATCTCCATTTTTCTCTATGTAGTCTAATTCTATCTTGTGCTCTCTACGAAGAACAGCTTCCGCCTCTAGATAGTCTAGCTTGTCCATCAGACCTGCATCATAGATCCGAGAGAGTTCGAGCTTCATCAGTTCAATATCATACAAGCGCTTCCCCACATAAACAATAATGCCAAATTGTTTGAGAAATTGCTGCACATCATAGAATGTTTTCATAGCTTTCATTTTAGCAGATTCTAGACATTTTTTCAATACCAGTTTGGGCCTTTCCTCTCTTCCCTTCATCTTCTTTGCTCATTCTTCCGCAAGTGTGGTACAATAAAAGCATGAGAATTCAACAACTACACTATATTATCAAAATCGTCGAAACTGGCTCTATGAATGAAGCAGCCAAGCAACTCTTTATCACCCAACCCAGTCTCTCTAATGCCGTTCGAGACTTGGAAAATGAAATGGGTATTGAAATCTTTATCCGCAATCCCAAGGGCATTACCTTGACCCGTGATGGGATGGAGTTTCTCTCCTATGCCCGTCAGGTTGTCGAGCAAACCCAACTTCTGGAGGAACGCTATAAAAACCCTGTCGCCCACCGCGAACTCTTTAGCGTTTCGTCTCAACACTATGCCTTTGTGGTCAATGCCTTTGTATCGCTACTTAAGAAAAGTGATATGGAAAAATACGAGCTTTTCCTTCGTGAAACTCGGACTTGGGAGATTATCGACGATGTCAAGAACTTCCGTAGTGAAGTCGGTGTCCTCTTCTTAAACAGCTACAACCGTGATGTTTTAACGAAAATGCTGGATGACAACCACCTGCTTGCCCACCATCTCTTCACAGCCCAGCCCCATATCTTTGTCAGCAAGACCAACCCTCTGGCAAAGAAAGATAAGGTAAAACTAGAAGACTTGGAGAACTTCCCTTACCTTAGTTATGATCAAGGGACTCACAACTCCTTCTACTTCTCTGAAGAGATTCTCTCGCAGGAATACCACAAAAAATCTATCGTGGTCAGCGACCGTGCCACCCTCTTTAATCTCTTGATTGGTTTGGATGGTTATACTATTGCAACAGGGATTTTGAACAGCAACCTCAACGGAGACAATATCGTTTCCATTCCACTGGACATAAACGATCCCATTGAACTAGTCTATATCCAACATGAAAAAACCAGCCTATCCAAAATGGGCGAACGCTTTATCGAGTATCTACTAGAAGAAGTTCAGTTTGATAGTTGATAAACCATCAGACATATTTTATAATATTTCTTAGAAAATAATGATTGGAGAATATCGTTGAAAAAGTTTATATTGGCAAGTGCTGTTGTCCTTTCAATGGCAGGATTGACCCAAGCACCTATCTATGCGGAAGAAAACAATGCTAATCCTCCTGCTACCACCGAACAAAGCAACTCTAAGGAAGATAAGAAAGATCTTTCAACTAAAACTGAAGAGGAGGTTGCAACACTTCCAAAAGACAGGACAGAAGAAGAAGCCCCTAAAAAAGAAGGATGGCAGGAAGAAAATAAGCAGTGGCGTTTCTATGAAAACAATCAGCCTGTCCTCAAATGGAAAAAAATTCAAGATAAGTGGTACTATTTTGACCAAGAGGGAAATCGACTCAGTGATACTATCTTTGATGGCTATGTTCTCAATAAAGATGGGGTCATGGTAGAAAATAGTTGGGTGGCTCTTGAAGGGAAATGGTACTACGCCAGCGAGTCTGGAAAAATCATCCAGCAAAAATGGAAAAAAATCGGAGGAGTTTGGTACTACTTTGACAAAGATGGTATCATGCTCAGTCAGACAATCGTTGATGGCTACCTTCTCACTAAAAGTGGAGCTATGGCGGATAGTGGCTGGGTGAAGGTTGACCAAAGTTGGTATTATGTCACACAATCTGGCAGAATCTCGCAAGACAAATGGGAAAAAGTAAACGGTTCTTGGTATTATTTTGACAAAAACGGCGTGATGCTCAGCAAAACAACCGTTGGTGCTTACCTGCTCGGCAGTAGCGGGGCTATGGCGGAAAACTCCTGGGTGAAGATTGATCAAAATTGGTATTACGCTAATGAATATGGGAAATATAGCCAAGACAAATGGGAGAAAATCAAAGGAACTTGGTATGCTTTTGAACAAAATGGAGTCATGCTTTCCAACAAATGGAAAGGAAGCTACTACCTCAAACCTAGTGGAGCCATGGCTGAAAAAGAGTGGATCTTTGATAAGGCCTACAACAGTTGGTTCTATCTAAAAGCGAATGGAACCTACGCGGCTCGTGAATGGATTGGAGCCTACTATCTCAAGACTGGTGGCTATATGGCCAAGAATGAGTGGATTTACGATAACTCTGACAAAGCACGCTACTACCTAGATGATAATGGACATTATGTTTCAGGAACCTACAAGATAGATGGAAAGGAACACTTGTTCCAAAAATACGGCCAATGGATTTCTGAAGTCTCAACAGAAGGTGGATTTGTAAAAGGCCAATACAGTAAAACTATCTTCCTAGATCCTGGACATGGCGGTCGGGATTCCGGTGCCTTTTATCACAATGTCGCTGAAAAAGATCTCAACATGCAGATTTACCGTAAACTTCGTGCTAAGTTAGAAGAACTAGGCTACAAGGTTCTCACTTCTCGTGATAGTGATATTGACGTTGACTTTGTTACCGAACGTTCTCGTATGGTTAATAAAACCAACTCTGACATCTTTATCAGTATTCACTTCAATGCAACTGGTAGCACATACTCAAAAGCGAGCGGTATTCAAACCTACTCCTATAGAGATGAACCTGATTATCCAAGTAAGATTAATCAATACTGGCACAATCACCCTGATCGTATGAGTGAAAGCAAACGCCTTGCTGCTGCTATCCACTCCTCACTTCTAGCAGAAACAGGGGCCAAGGATGCTGGCTTATTGGAAAGCAGCTTTGCCGTACTACGTGAAACAGCTAAACCAGCCGTCCTACTGGAACTTGGATATATGGATAATTTCACCGAAAGCCAACAAATCAGAGATAGCCACTACCAAGATAAACTGGTGGCAGGCATTGTAAAAGGTATCCAAAAATATTACGCTGGTAAATAACAATAAAGTCTCGAGAAACCTCGAGACTTTTCTATTTGTTTTCTTTTTTATCTTTATCAGGAAAGAGGTAGCCAAGTCCTACACAAGCTAGCACACCGGCACCAATTACCAAACCACTTGAGATTGGCAAAAGATCCAAAATAGCATTTGCAATGATAAAGGCAATGATAAGGCACATCAGACTAGCCTTATAGTCTTTTTTCAACAGATTTTCTAGAGTGAAATAGAGGAACAATCCCACTGGAATCAGTGACCAGAGGTTGACATCCAAACTTGGCCATCCAACAGATCCGAAATACAATACTAGCGCTGCTGCTACTAAAAATACAAGTCCCAATAATTTTTTCATTTTTTGTCTCCATTTTCTTTTTTTATTGACTTGAGTTGTCTGATACTGACCCCTCACATCCCTTACATGAATCATTATAGCAGAGGAATTTTTCAAGAACAAGCTCTTTTGCCTATCTGGTCTATATCTCGGTCTAAGTGGTTGAATAGTGATAATAAAAGAAAAGAAGCTCATTTGAGCTTCTTGATTTTACCAAGTACAAGAACATTTCTGAACTAAGTGAATCTAAAGTTAGATTCTAAACTAGTTTTTCTTTTCCTTAGATTCTAGAGAAGATTTGATTGCTTCACGATCTGCTTGTAGTTGAGCTAAGTTCTTTTCTTCTTCCTCAACTTTATTAGTATCTGGTTTCACACGATAATAAACATCTTCTGGTTTCATTAACATCGCTTCATATTGTTGTCCAGAAAAAAGTCTTTCCTCAGCATGATTACTTTTATCCGTAATCTTTCCATCATCACCAGGTTGCATAACAACTCCACTTGGAACAGCAACTACTACAAATCCTCCAGCAACAGAATCTTTTACCCATGCACTGATAGACGCTGTCTCAGGGTTACGACTATCTTGACCTTTTGATACCTTTAATCCAACTACAGATTCGTACTTTTGATCATTTGTAAACCAAGTCGCATCTACTTCTCCAGAATTCGTAATAATGTATTCATTGCCAGATTGACTACGCCAAGTGCCTTCTAAACTAGACAAATCATTGTTTTTGATTGCTTCAATATCTAGTTTTGGAACGGCAGTTTCTTTCTTTAGCTTGCTAACAAGTGCTTCTGCTTCAGTAATTTTGGTATCCAAATCAGCCAGTTGATTCTTGAGTTTTTGAATTTCCTCTTGTTTATCCTTATCAGTCTCATCCGTTTTTCCTTGGCTTGTAGACGCTTGACTTGTTGTCTCTGTAGTTGAAACTGAAGACGATGCTTGATTTGACTCTTTCTTTCCGATCAGAGAATATGAAAAAATACATATCAAGATGAGAGTGACTGAAGCAGCGAGTGCTATGCCAATATAGATTTTTATATTTTTATTTGGAGCCAACTTTGATTCAGACCGCTTAGGTCCATTGATCTCTTCAAATTGTTTTTCCCGTTCTTTCTTATTCATAATTTTCTCCTTTTTGATTTATATTCAGCCAAGCTTACGAGACTTCATTCGTTACTATCCATGATTTTTTATAATTTTTAGAAAATCTAAGCAAAAATTTCTAGAATAATTAACTATCAAAACATCTCTAGATTGGTATCAAAACAAGTATTTATTACAATACATTATACCACAAAATATAAACTACCGTTTGTAATTATTTTTTCATAAGTCGAAGGTATGTTTTTTAAACAGAAGCCATCTCAAATATTTCATCTTTTCTGTGTTTACAAAAAAGAAACCCATTAGGGCTTCTTCATTCTGCCGATTGCAGAGATAGAAACAATACTAATAAACGTTGATTTATCAACACTTACAAGAATATCTGGTCAATTTTTGGTCAATTTTTTCTCAATCTTTTTTCTTCTTTATTCAACCATCAAATCTCTAATTGTATCATATTCTTTATCAATCACCTCTTGCAATACATGACCATAAGTCTTGATAAGTTGCTGAATATCTTTATGACCCATCAACTTTGCAACTACCCATATATCAACTCCTTGCGCTAATAAATATGATCCGTATGTATGCCTTCCTGAAGTCGCAGACATTTCTTGACTACCAATTCCAAGTTCTGATAAACAAACTCTTAAATATTTATTAAGACCAGCATTTGTAGGTATTCTATATCTTCTATCATAAAAAACTAAATCTTCTTTCTTTAATTCATCACGATCATACAGAACATTGGACTGCTCTTCTTTGAAATCTTTTAAAACTTGCAATAATTTATCATCAACAGGAATCTCTCTAATAGAAGTCTTTGTTTTTGGAGGAGTAAATTCTTGTCGATTTCCTGAAAATCTCCGATATGTTCTTATCGTTTTATTTTCAAAATCAATATCTGACCAACACACAGCCATTCCTTCGCCAACCCTAAAGCCCGTCTTAAATAAAAAATACAGCAAATAAGACATCACAGATTCACGATAATTAAATTTTGAACGTAAATGAGATAGCAACCCTTTATAGTCCGAAATACTATGAAGGTACTTATCCTCAATATCACCACCAGCCTGACCAAATATCTTTGCACCATCAGTAAAATCATTCATAACTAAGCCACTACGTTTACTGAATTTTACAACCGTTCTTATATCTGCATTTAATCGACTGACATGATCTTTAGTAACCTTTTCTCCGTACTCATTCAATCGAGTTTGATACTCCTTATGAGTAATTTGAACTGCTGGAATATCCGAAAAGATTTTTTCTATCATCTTTCCTCTAAAATGATAGCCGTCCTTCGTTGATTTTGCTTTTTCTGACGGTAAAATAACTAACTCATACCAATCTTTCCATAACTCATATAAACTAGCTTTACTATCAAATTTTGCTAAATAGTTAGATTGAAACAACTTACGCTCTTTCTCTTGCGCTTCATTCATTGCTTCACGCTTCGTCTTAAAACCTGAATTTGTCGCAACAACTTTTCCTTGCTTATCAAAAATCCGATAATCCCATAGTTTATTTTTTCCACGTTGTCTGTAACTTGCCACAATAACTCCTTTCTGAATGGCAATCATCACCACTCTATTATATCATTAACAGTATTTTTTGATAATTTTTATCAAAATATTCTCTTGTCTTTCTAGCTAAGAATCTATATGGTGAACCTTTACTCTTTGGATACAACACAAATCCTTCCTCACTTTGTTCAATATCCACCTCTTTTTTAATTGCAGGATTCAACAAAATATCATTTACTAATTTAGTCTTACTAATAGACAACAATTCCTCTACCTTGTCAATCGTCCACCATTGACCGACTTCTTCTTTTTGAATTAAGTCTAAATACTCAGAACGACTAATCAAAACCATATCAGAAGGAATCGGAACTTCAATATTAAACACTTGCTTTTGTAATTCCATTTTTTTTAAACTCCTAAAAATATAATTTACGAACAAAATATCGATACCTGGTTGAACATTTTGACCTCAAATCCGAATCTTAACTCATATCCTGGTTTCTTTATGTTCTTTTTTATCCATAAAATGACAAAAAAAGGCAGGGTTGCCCCTACCTTATCATTCTTCTTCTAATTCAATTTACGTCGACCCAAAATAGTCGCAACCAATCCAAGCAAGCCCCAAATCGTCGCAAAGATTGTACTTGCTGTTCCTGTATTCGGAAGAACTTTTAACTGTCCTTCTTTATCCTTCAAAGCGATTGTACCGTCTTGCTGTTTCACAGCGCCAATTTCATAAGGTTCTTTTTCTTGATAGTCACCTTCACTTGTTTCAACAACTACCTTCCCTTGATTGGTAGATACAACTGTATGACCTGTATTGGTTTCAATAGGCTGTTCCTTAATTTCTTCTTTGGTTACATTCAATGGCTGCGGAGTATCTTTTTCTTTTACTCCAACATTTTCTTCTGCCTTTTGTTTCTGCTCCTTAATTTCAGGAGTATCTTCTACAGTAGGCTTCTTATCTTCTTTTGGTTTTTCTTCTTTCGGCTGTTCTGATGGAGTAGGTGAATCAACCACAATGCCTTTATTGTCCTTCTCCTGCTGTTTCTCAGAATCACCACCCAAATCCAAATTATCATTCACCTTAGGCGCTGGTGTTTCTGCAGGGGCTTCTGCTGGCTTTTCTTTTTCCGTAGGTGTTACGACAATACCACCTGCTTTATCATCAATAGGCTTCTCACTTTCACCACCAATCACAACCGTTGATGACTTGTCTTCCTTTGGTTTTTCCTCCGTCGGTTTTGTTTCTGTAGGCGGAGTTGCTACAATGCTTGTCGTATCATTTACAACCTTACTATCACCACCAAGTGAAAGTGTATCTGCAAAAGTTGTCGTTGCCGAACTCAAGATAGCTACAGACAACAATGTTACTAATTTCTTATTCATATTTCTTTCTCTTTTCTATTTTCCAATTACATAATAAAAATTTCTTGCTTCTTCAGCACTAAATACACGATAATCTGTGATTCCAGTACCTTGTCCACTTTGCACAAAGTTACATTCTGAAATCAGGATAGAGCCATCATCCTTGACATCTTCGACGAAAGCTACGTGACCATAATCAGGGTGACCGCCAGCTTGCCTTCCTTGAAAACTAACAGCAGAATGTTTCGTAGGAGTATTAGAAACTTCATATCCTGACTTATGCGCCCAGTCTTGACCATTACCCATATATGGATCAAACTGTATTCCAAATTCCTTAGCTCGATTAAAGACATACCACGTACATTCCCCGTAAGGATAGGATTGAGTGATATATCCTTCTTTGGTAATTTCCTTGTCAATCGAATATCCGTTTGGTATCTCCATCGCAACAGCTCCAGGAGCAATATCTAAGCTACCAGCTATCGCATTCCCACTAGACGAGCCATCCGATTCAATCGTTCCCTTAAAGACTTCATACCACTTCTTACTATCCTTCTCCAGCTTCTCTAATTTTGTCTGACCATCTGAAAGTGAAACACCTTCATAATGTTCTGACCAATACTTGGCACTTTCAAAAGGGTCAGTTGCTTTTTGCATGTAGTCTTTTACTTTTTTATAGCCATGATTCAACTCATAGGACATCAATTCTAGTTGAACTGTACTATCTAACGTTCGGGAGCTTGCATTCGCCCATCGATCACCATTGATTGTATTTCCATCCCAGCCTGACCATTGAAAATAGCCAGCAACTCCACCTGATGGATTCGTTAGTTTAGGATCAAAGTCACTTTCCCTTTCAGCATTTGCCAGAGAGCCACTAGCACCCTCTAAAGTGAATTTTTCTTTAGAGAGTTGCCAGTTTAAAATCTTAATGACATCTTCTGCACGTTCGACAGAAATATTGGCTTTTTGAGCCACTTCTTGCGCTGTTAAACGTGTTCTCTTTCCAGTCGTACTACCTGACGAACCACCAGCAGAACTCGTAATCAGTCCACCAAGAAGAAGCATCAAAAACAAAAAAGAAAGCAGCGGTAGAAAAAAGCTAAGCAGGGCAAAGGTTCGTCTAGTCTTTTTCATCTACGTAGCTAACCTTTCTTGTAAACCAAGTCTACCTTTTTTCTTCTGTAGTTTGCGGATTCTTTCTTTGCGTTCCAAGCGTTTCAAAGATGGCAAATCAGCCGTTTCTTTCCACACACCATTTTCAAATATTCTTGCCTTTGGTGTATGCCCTTTTATTTCCTGCTTTCTGTACATGCTTTCACGAACTCTATTTTGTAAAGTCGTGTAATTTTCTCTATTTACTCCTTGTTTGTTTTCATCCTTTTCTCCATAGTTTTTGAAATACTCCACTTTCATCTTAGCTCGGTCAAGCATTTCTCGTCTATGGGCCTTTCTCCATTCAACTTTTTTCGCACGTTTTATCTTTCTAGCCATATAGTCATCGTTTTGAGGGATTTCCATTTTGGCTAGATTGCTTCTTTTTTCCAAGCGATTTTCATTCCAATTTTTCCAGGGTTTTGCTTTGTCATCAACCCATCTTTGAGCATTGTTTTTGGTGATTCTTGCTAAGGATTTTACTCGATTAGGAACTCTATCTCCAACCTTCGTCGCCATTGTTTTCACCCTTTGCAAGTTCATCCCATTTCCTAGACGACTTAGTCGCCCTCTTGTCAAGCTAGAAAGAGGATTTCCCTTGCCGTTCATAAAGGATAGCAGGTTGTCTCTATTCCTAAATAGCCAGTAAATCACAATACATTTCAAAAACGTTGCTACAAGACCAGGTCCTCCGCCAAAATCTTCTATGTAACTTGACATATTCCCATAGATGATTGGAACAATGACACTTGCCAAACTGATAGCAGACGAAATCAACAGGAAGGAAATACCTTTTTTAGAAATGCCACCAAAATAATGACTAAATTGTGGGAATAGGCTCAAAATTAAAGCAAATGGTAAAATCAATAACAATACGGCATAAGAAAGCAAAATCACTACTCGACCTAGACCCATTGAAAGATACACAACACCAACTACAACAACATCAAAAATCGAGGTAAAAGCATAAGTGAACTTATCAGACCATTCATCAACCAAATTTTGACCTTTGACATCTTCTGTTTCGTTTTTGTCATTCTTTTTTGTCAGGGCTTTGATTTCTTTATCTGATAACTTGAAATTTCCTTTCCCCTCTTGATAATTGGTTAAATCTTGGAAATCCTCCTCAGAAAGATAATAATTTCCCTCACTATCTTTTTTAGAGTTCATATTCTTGTAAGCAGGGATAATCGTTGAGTTAAAATAGCTTTCAGCCATAGAAGCATCTACAGTCCCCACCTTTTTTACAATCTCCGTCTGAAATTCTCTTGTAATCTCATCCGTGACATTATACAGATGAATGGGAAGATAGCGCTCAGGACTGCCATTGATTGAAATTTTAGTGAAAAAACCACCAACAACCGCAAAGACCAAGCCAAGTTTTAAAGCTGTTTTGAAAACTTGTCCGCCTTTGACCCATACAGCCAAGATATATACAGCCATAAAAACACCTGCGATATATTTTGTCGTTGCTCCAAACAAAACAGAGAAAACAGCACTTGCCATTTCTACAACCTTGTTCAAGAAAGGCAACACATCCGTCATTTTTTCAACTGCAGATACTAGACTTACAATGATTCCAAACAAGAATTTAGAGAACCAGAAAATAGCTTGAACGACTTTATTTATCCAATAATTTCCGACCTCACCAAGACCAAATAGACCTTTGTCAAAATAGACATAGCTAGTCAAGCGTTTCATTTTTGTCTTGAAATTGGCATAACTTAATTTTGTATTGGCTTTTTCTTCCTCTTCCTTCTTTTTCTTTTCTTCTTCTTGCTTCCTTTGAGTTTCCTTGACACTATCAGCAACACCTTGATTGGCATTTGCACCGACAACATCCGAACTTCTTCTCAATGTATCATCAGCAATTTTTTCTAAAGGATCTTTATTTTCAGATGGACTAGGCTTAACAATACTAGAACTTGCACCTGTATTACCACTATTGGGAAGCGTTAAACCATCACTAGAACTAGATGAGCTTGTCGAAGAAGATTTATCCCTTACAAAAGCTGGAGTTTCAGATAATGTACCATTCGGAAGCGAAACTGTTCCTATATCTGCGAAAGCCAACAAAGGAAAGAGAATAGAGAGTAAAAAAACAATCAGAGCTAGTTTCTTCTTCATCTTTTCTCCTTTACTAACCTGTAGACTTCAGATTCGTTGTAACAGTTTCAAACAATGGAGTTATCGAATCATATATCGTACCATCCACTGTAATTCTTTCTCTTCGACCAAAAACGTCAGAGAAAATACATTGACCCATCGTCTGATTTTCAACCCATGCCTTGGACAAATCATCTTCTTTGATTTTAAGATGTTCCAAAATCGAAGACGTCTCACTATCTTCTGAAAAAGCAAAAACTGTACCAAAGCCTGTACCATCATCTTCAGTTGAAACATCTTTCACAGACTGAGTTGCCAACACTAAGAAATTATTAAACGAACGACCTGTACGCTTTATTCTCGCTAGCAATTGGCGACCACTAGGCGTCAACGAAATTTGCCAAGCCTCATCCACATACAACAAGGTTTCTTGTGTTCTATCTCTTTCTCCAAAATCAGCACAGAAAAACGTCAAACCGTACATAACCGCAAGACTTCGTAATTGAGTATCTGTCATATCCTCATAATTAGAGGTCTTAGGCATATCCAAGCCCGCAATTTCAAAAACCGTAATCTTATTATCCGACTGCAAAGACTTATTAGAGCCATCAGAGAAGCACAATTTCAACAAAGTGTTTTCTCCCATTTTTGATAAATAACGACCAATTCGTGCCACATCTTTATCTTTTTCTTCTTCAAAAGTTTTAAACAGATGTAACATTCCAACCAATTCGCCATTTTCTTTTCTAGCCCAGACCTTATCAATATTTTCTAACAAATAAGATTTCAACTTCTTAGAATCCTCTTTGTCTAAAACGGTCGAGATTAAAACCGAAGCAATTTCTGTCAACGTTGTCTTTTCATCAATATAAGCAAATGGATCCAGCACTCCAATATTTCTATCTTCCTTCATATCCAAGGTTACAAAGTGAATAGATTTGATATACTCTTGTACTTCTTTATGAATATTCTGTTCCTCATATTCCTTCAAAATCTTCATATACTGTTTTCTCACTTCAGTTTTAGGATCAATATAAGCCGACTTGATTTTTAAGAAACTATTCAACGTAAACAACAATTTCATCAAAAATGATTTTCCATTTCCAGTAGCTCCAGTAATGGCAACATGAGGATTATTGGTAATCTTATCCTTAATCCCCATTTTATTCGCCTGTAGCAAGTTTGAAAAGACTAGACGATTACTTGCTTGTAAAGCTGCCTCAAAGTCACCTCCCCAGCTCGCAATCTCATTATCTATTCGCCCAATGGGGAAGCCAACCTTGTTTCCTACTTCTTTCGTGACAAAAAACATATTCTGACAGAAACCTTCCAAAGAAGTATATTGCACATAACTTTCACGTTTTTTATCCAACAATTCTGTAAAGCGACCTTTGTAGAAAAGATACAATCTATCCGCATAACCTCTTGCAAGAGAACCTCCTAAGTTAGCTATGAGCTTACTTAAAATATCATATCTTTCCTCAATCTCATCCTCATCATCGCCAGTCACAACCAAGAAATGGAGAAATTCAACCATTTTTTCTTTACTTTCAACTTTTTCTTGATAATCAACCAACATTGCATGAGCTTCTAGCACTTCTAAACGTTGAATATCGCCATCTTCCTCAATTTCAGCAACCACATTCCCTAAATTTTTACGTTTATTTCTTGCTTTCTTTTTAGAAGAAGAAACACCCTTATCTGCCGAGAATGCAACTTTATAGATACTTTCTACAGGGAAATCTAGCAACTGCAATTCTTCTTGTAGATGAATCGAAGATACATTTTGAGGATAGTCCACAATTGGAAAACAAGCGACCAAATTATCATCATCTTTATTCTCCAATCGCAACACTTTGTGATTCTCAAAATAAATATTTGTATCATCGATATTATCGATACAATTCTTAATTGCATCTACTTCTGTTTCCTTGTCATAAAATTGACCTCGTAAGAATTGTAAACGAGCCAAAAACTCCAACTCCGTTTTTTCAACTTCACGAACCCTTAATTGATGCAAGGCACTTTTCAAAGCATTCTTTTTTAATTGCCAATCCTCATACCAATTTAGAGGAGGTAATTCACCCAATCCCAACAGCTTCAGCGTTTCTTTTTTGTAGAAAGACATGCTGTCTTTTAAAGTCGAAACTAAGTCTGGACTGATATTGTTTGATTTCAATGGAATAGAAATATAATGCTTGTACTCAAACAAAAACTCTATCTCATCTTCAATCTTTTCTTGCAGACTATCCATCATCAAGTTAGCCAAAGGCGCTGTACCGCTATCTTGGTCAATATCTTGGCGCAAGAGTTCAAATCGCTCATACAAATCTATTGGAATAGGAATCGTATGCAATTCAAAGTCACCATAAACTGATAGTTGACTAAAAGCTGAAAAAGCGGTTTGTTTAAACCGTTCACGTCCCCTCTTGTCTATCGTAACCAAAACCTCACTAGGAACTTCAAAGACTGCAAAAACACCACCATTTTTACGTAATATCAAACTGTCCGCAAAGTCCCAGTAATTACTCGTAATTTCCACGATAAATCCTTTCTATTTTTACATATCGTTTACCTTTATTTATATAATACTTTTTACCGTATCTTCCATGATGCCAAAAATAAAAAACGTAATCACGTAGATAAATCACTATCGTTTTACCATCGATTTTATTATTAGTCAGAATTTTCCCCAATTGCCAGCCTAAAGCAGAACCAATAACTAAGCACCAACCCCACTCAAGAAAACCTACTGACATCAAGAGAAAAAAGAAAATCGGAGTAAAAAAGATAAAATATAACAAAGTTGACATCTCAACCGCAAAAGGCAAACTAAAATTATCCGATAACTCTTTTACAAATATAGGCTGGTCAAAACCACGCTTATACGAAAATAATTGTTTCTCTTCTTTTTCCATAGCTTACTTGAAAACTTCTAAAAGTTTATTAAATAAAGTCGCAGGAGCTTTCAATACGGTTTCTGGACTTAACAAGAACCATAAAATTAAAGCACCGGTCAAAATGGATACCAAAATCCCCCAAGTCTTTCCTTCCCTCCAAGCTCGAATCGCTTTACTAAATACAAACAATCCAATCAAAGGAACACCCAACTTATCAACTAAATACTGAAAAAAACTCATTTATCTCATTCTCCTTAATTTTCTTTTTTATCCTTCTTCGCATAATCAAATGGAATCTGATGCTCCATTTTATCTACAAAATAACTATCTTTATCTTTCCTTAACTCGAAAGAAAAATTCTCACTATGACTTGTACCCAAAACATCAAAGGTAACTTGCACATAAGCTAGTGTCTTATCACTACCTTTTACAAAATAGGTATAGTCAATACTTTTAACAGTTGCTCCACCAATTGTTTTGATATTTTTTGAGATCAAGTCAAGATTTGATTGACTGCTTGTATAATTCTTGAAGAACAATTCAATAAAAGCAAGCAAATCTTTTCTATCATTTTCACTCAGACCATCATTTGCTGTTAAAATCAGTTGTTTTTCTTTGTCAATCTCCTGACTCTTAAAATCTGTAACAGGAGCAAACCAAGGCAAACCATCAACATAATAGCGACCGTCTTTTTCAACGTATGGGATTGAAAACTCGATTGATACACGTTGAACCTTATTATCAACCTTTGTATCATAAGTCACCGCATAAACTGCAACTCCATCTTTCGCCATCAGCAAACGACCACTCACAATAGACATATCTTGTTTTGATTGCCCTTGGTTTTTGACACTAGGCGGTGTTCCATAGAATTCATTCAAACGCTTTGCGTTTTCTTCACTATCCTTCTCACCTGCCTTGTAAGTGAAATAATAGCTTACATAGCTATCCAAAAATTGCTCCAGTCGTCTATCAATTTCCTTATTATCTACTTTAGCAATCTGATTCTTTTCAAATTCCTTCACTTTAGATATATTCTTAATTGATAAAACTCCAGTAGCACCCATAAAAACTACAAAACCAATCAATAAAGAGCCAAAAACTAAATTCGCACCCTTTTGATTGATTTTCTTAGGAGTGTATACTTTCTTATCAGAAAGTTTCTTTAACCTTTCTTGATTTTTTTCTCTTTTTTTAAATCCTCTTATCATTTCAAATAGATTACCTCAATTTTCTTCCTTCCTTTTTTTAAAATTAAAGAACAACCTTTCTATAAAATCCTTGGGAAGTATTTAAGATTTCTCCTTGATCCACAAATCAAAGAAAGTTTGCGCCTCATCTTTAGAACAAAATCTATAATATGTAGTCACAATTTGAGTTACAGGCACATAGCGCTGCAATTGAAATCTCACAACATAATCATCACCATCATACAAATCAAGGACTGCTTTTTTCAGCAAGTAAACCTCGTCCAGCGACATGATTTTATCAACTTCCCAATCAGTAATACCGCATACGAAGAAATTCCTTTTTTTCAATTCCAAGTTCTTTCAATCTTGCAACAATCTGCTCTTGACTATGCTTCATAATATCTAACTCACAAAGATAATCGAAATTGCCTTCATTCAAAACCCTGATATTCGCTATCATCTTGATACAAAGTAACCTTTATCTACAAAGCTACCACCTTGTGAAAGACGAATATCACGTCCATACTTTTCATAGTCAAAATAGTTTTGTAGTGTTTGTTTTGACAATTCAACACCCATATCTTCTACAATATATAAGCCTAAACCTCTATCAGTTGCTACTCCAGGATATAACAAACAACTATCAAATTCAGCACTTGCCAAATACTTTGGATCAGAACTGTTTGATTCAATAAATGATAGAACCAAATCTTCTTCTACATCTTCCACGTTTTCAGCAATTTCATTCGCTAAATCCAAGGTCAAACGTTCACAATCCAAATCAGGCAATTTTTCAATCGAATCAATCGTGACCTCAATTTCTTGACCTTCATAGCCAAAACGTTCAGCAACTTCTTCACTAGAAATTGGAAACAGGACACGTCTAGCAATTCCTTTATAAATAACTAAAGCCAGTAAATCCATTTTTTTGTTTTCTCCTTACTTAATCAACCTTCTACTTGTCTATTTAACCGTTCCAAATCAGCAACACTAAATAGACCGTAACCAATAAATGCTGAACCCTCATAATCAACAATTTGAATTTCTTCATCATAAGAGCCAGTCAAACCAATATGAGTTAATCTTCCAAAATACAAAGGCAAAACAAACCATGCTTGCCTTCGATTCTTTGGATTCTTAATTAAAACTCTTGAAACCATATTCAGCACCAGCCATTATCTATTGCAAGAAGTACCAGCTATCGCCTTCATGACCGAAAAACACATAAGAATCTCCTAAACGACTAGTAATTTCTTCTTCGTGTTCTTCTACATAAGCTGACAAACGATCTTCATTGACTAACTGCTCATATTCTCCATGATTCAAAATACCTGCAAAATCAATCAATGCTTCCTGCGTATCAACTTCTGTAAACGAATTGATATACACATTGTCAGGATTGCAGCCATCAAATTGTCCAAACTCCACACCGTCAAAGTGTTCATCTAAGCGATCAATAATCTTCACAGGTTCGTCAAGCAACTTTTTTCCAAAAATATAATTTTTACATACATCAGAATAGTTATCGTAAACTACTTTAATACTCATTTTTTTCTCCTTCCAAATAAAAAAGGAAGCCAAACTTGACTTCCTTCACAATTTTAACTAAATTGAAGCACTACGCTCCAAATTGCTTCCAATCGCAAAAGCTCGATTTGCAACTTTATTGTATGCCTTATTCATATCATAATAACTCGCCAAATCGTTTTTAATACACTGAATTACTTGATAAGATAAAGTCAACTCTTCTTCATTCTTAAGAAGCCCATTCAACTCCCCTGCAAGTGACCAAGATTGCGAAAAATCTTTTTCCTTCAATTTTTTAGCAAGTTCATTTGACAATTCAATAACTTGCTTGTCTTTTCCTTGTAATGCCATTTCATTTACCTCTTTATTCATTTTTCTATTTTTTTATAATTTGTCCTTAACTAAAAAGAAGGAGAACGTTTTTTAACTTTCATCTATTCTCTCCCAAGTAAACAATCCAACGAAACTTCAAATAAATCTGCTAACTTAATAAGATTTTCAAAGCTGGGCTCTGTCTTTCCATTCTCCCAATCGCTATACGTATTTCTCTTTATTCCTATTATCTCAGCTAATTCATTTTGAGTAAGTCCATATCGGAAACGTAATTCTCTAAGTCTTTTGAAAAATATCTTTGAAGTTACCATTAAATCAAATCCTCATGCTTATACTTTCTAGGCAAGGAACTAGCATAATGTTTTGAATCATTAACCTTTGCATTATAAAAAATCATATTATTCCCAATAATTTCTTGCCATGTAGGAATTTCCTCACGATAAATGCGATTAAGTCCATAAAAGTTCCTTACAATAAATCTAACGGCTCCAATATGATCTCCTAAACCAACAACACACAACACATCATGTTCCATATCATATACCCAATGACTTTTTGAATTTGTCAGTATTTCCCAAGCAAATTCCCAATCTCTCTCAAGCCAATCATGCCCTGGTCTGTAATAAACTTTTGTCTGACAAGATTCATCATTGAATCCATAAAAACAGTGACTACACAGCGTTCTGTTTTTATCTACCCACCAGCAAGAACCATACATTTCATCAACGCAAGCTGTATTCCACTTACAACCACATCTTCTACAAATATCCTTTTCCATGACACCAATTTAAACCCATCTTTCTAAAAGATATTTTTAAAACCAACAATAATGCTACAAATAATGTAAAATATAAATCCTGTAATAATTAAACCACTAATGAAATCTATCTCTTTAGCTTTTACATCTTCCAGTATTTTTTTAGTTAATAAACTAGGAATAGATTTTTTCTTTTTATTCAAAAATTAAACCTCCTATAAAAAACAATATAAATAATAGAATCGAGATTTTTACATTCCCTATCAGGACATAAAAAAACAAAGATAACGCCAATCCTAAAATAGAGTTTAAAATCACATATCCTACAATTTTAACAATCGTCTTTACTATTCTTATCATGTTTTAACCCTTACATTTCTTTAAAATTCATCGCAAGTCCTCAATCTGTCTAAACGTTTCACGTTTAGAGGGCTAACAAAAACAGTCAAACAGACTGCGCTAGTTTTCCTATTTTTGTCAGCATACATCTTCTAATTCTCTTTCCAAAAACAATAACTACAAATAGTTCTATCAAAGTTCATCCAACGACAACAGCCAAAAATTTCATCGATGCAAGGTTTCTCAAAAGTGCAGCCACATACATCACAAACCCCACCTTTTGATTTTACTGACATTTTTAAAACCACCTCTCTAAATGAAATCGTTCAATCAACTTTAAACATTCCTCTTCCATCTCTTCTTTACTTCTCCTTAACAACCCAAACCACAATAATTTTCTTTTTACATCTACTTCATTTGCTAAATACGTTTCATATTCTGTATTCAAACGTTTCAGTTCATCCCAATCACGCTTTCTCTTTGTTTGGTTGTACTTTTGTGATTGAAATTCAATATAGGCTTGATACTCTCTAGCAACCTTACTATCAATTACTCCATCATAAAAATTTCTTTCAGGAATCAAATAGACAATCTTTTCAATATCTTTATATTCAATCATGTAAGACTCCCTAACTGACTTTGAAGAAATTCTAGTTCTTTTCGCTGTCTTGGCGTAATCTCTCCTGAACTCATTATTTTTTTCATATTCTCTTGCATGAACAATCGATCAATCTCAGAAACATATACTAACGAATTAGAAACCCTTTCAACAAGCCATCGTATCGTTCTTTCTACAGAATAAGGCTCAGGACTAACTGAAAGTCTGATTGCTTCGTCATTTCCAAAAAGACTTTGCCACTTGCTATCATACATTCTAAAACCATGTTCATCAGTACCATCATAAATCTGAATAGCTCCTTGAAATATCGACCTCGTCAATTCAGCAATCTCAGCACCTTCTAAAACTTCTGTAATAAACGACCTTGCCTTGCCTTGTGAAAATCGAACCTCATAACGATTCCATATCCCAAACAACCTTACGCTATCTGATACGCTTATCCCTTCTTTCTTTGCTATCTCATATCTTTTTTCATAAAAGTTAAAATACATTTCAGATTGACGACTACCAAGATAAATTGACAAACCTTGCCTATTTTCTACTTCTAAGGGATTCTCAAAATCAAATCCACCTCCACCAACAAATGAAAAATTTCTTAGATATGGCGAAACAATTTCTTGATTATAATATCTAGTTACTAGAGATGATAAATCAAAGTTATCTTTTGTATCTTCCTGAACCATTTCATCAACTGCAATATCTATCCTAGTAACGCTAAAATCATTTCCATAACGATTCTGAATTTTTTCTATAAAATCAATCCAAGTTATATTTTCATTTTCAAGATAGACTTCTAACTGTCTGCAGCCTTGACCGCTTAATTGAATCGTAATTCTGTTTTTATCTTCTCCATTCTCACTAAACGATGAATTAAAACCAAAAAACCAAATATCACCATAACGATACAGCAATTCATATTTCATAAATGAAGTCGTTTCAGGTTTAGACATTATATCAAATCCAAAAAATTCTTTCGCAACAAAATAAACATCAATTTCATTATGAAGTGTAAACCTGAAATAATCCACCATATATCTTGTAAGACTAGCATCACATCTTTTCAAACTAAATTGATTTTTTATTTCTAAAAAATCTGTTTTTTTCAAAGTTCTGTACCCATTCTCGTAAGCCTTTAAAGTTGAAACAGGAATACCAGTCTTAATTGATAACTGTTTTCTAGTCATTTTTTGTTCTTTTCTAAACTCTTTTAACTCTCTTCCGTCCATTTCTCCTATAAAACTCCTTATTTTTACTAAAAGGGATACAAGAAATTGCAAAAAAGACACACCTTGAAACCACGTGGCTGTAAGTGCGAAGTGCATTTTGTAACTCTTGTTACCCACCTATTAGAATAGGTGGGTTAATTAGTTGAATAGAGCTTACTAGTGACCGCTAGTGACCGCAGGCGCTCGTCGCTTCGCTTCCTCGCTTCTGCTACTAGCTACTAGTAAGCTCTATTCAACCAACTCTTATCTAAAAAAAGAGGAGAATAGCTCTCCTCAATCAATATTCTTCAAAAGGATAGTCTTCTAGTATTTCAGTCCATTTCTGAGTACTAGTTTTCTTCAACTCAAACAAATCTTTGACCAAGGCCATCTGTCTTTTATCTAAATACAAAAAACCATCTTCTCGACTAACAGTTATGACATCTTTTTCTTCCAATTTATTCAATAAATTTTGAACAGATGAAAAACTAACACCAATAGTCCTTGAGAAATCACTCGCCTTCACAAGATCACCAAGATTGTTTTCTCCCTTCTGTCGTTTATTAGCCATCAACTCCTGAACCAATTCAGGACTAGCTTTTTTTATTTTTACCATTCCTTTATCAAGTTCTTCTTTAACTTGCATTTCTTCCTGCAAGGCTTGTTTTTCTTCTTCAGAAAGAACAGCTTCAGGATTTTCTAAAGGATTAAAAGGATTTTCTCGTCTTTCAATCTTCTCATATTCATCATAGAAAGAGAATTTCTTTTCAAGCAATGGTGAATAGAATTCCCTTGCTACTTCACCATAAACACAAGCATAACCTCGACCATAAACACGCTTACCACCTACAAACTTCACATACTTAAATTCTTTATTTCTATTGACATCACCAAACGTTAGATCATAACTGATCTCGTCCAATCGCCCAACAGAAATACGAAAGTTAATGTTAGCTTGCAATTTTGAACCTAAATCTTCCCTTGCAGGCTTCTGCATAGCTATTATTCCAAAACAGCCAGCTTGCCTTCCAAGAAGCAAGAATTGTCCCATAGCATTGTCTAAGCGCTGTCTAGTTTGAAAGTCTGGCATAGCACACAAGGCATTATATTCATCACAAACTAGGAAATAAGGCTCTAAACCGTACTCATAATACTTCTTCATATCCTTATCGCCATTTTCAGCTCGTTTTTGACGAATATAGGCATAACGAGCAAACATAATATCTACCCCTCTTTCGATCATAGCTACTATATCTTCTGCATTATACGAAATTCGCCCTTCAAAAGCCTTCTGTTCTGCCATTGTTACAAAGTCAGCTTGTTTTGGATCACCAATATCTACTACACCTTCTTTTGCCAATGCACGAATCAATGTTCTTAATAAAACAGTCTTACCACCACCAGTACCACCGACTACCAGCAAATGAGGATCATCAATAGGATTCCAGTAAAGATTCTTCATCAGTTGAATACCTTTATCAGAATAGTTGACATCAGTTACCTTGATACGATTCAAGAAAGCAGAATAGGCTAGTTTGTAAGTTTTAAACTTTATATCGTCCTGAACTTCCATAAAGTCCATGAAAAAAGTTGTTTCTAACTCACTACCAATCTTCTTAAACTTTTCTTGAAATTTATTCCCAGCCATCTTAAAAGCTACATCAAGATCATAGCGATTCTGTTTCAAATAGACAGCAGGAAAGACAATTTTATCAATAGTACCTGATTCACGCTTAACCTTCTTTGTATAGGTATAACCATTCTCTTTCAAAAAGAAAGCTAGTTTAGACAATCTTTCTAGCTTTTGAAAAAGAAAGAATCTTTCTTGTGAAAACCACGTTAAATAAATACTTAAAGCAATAAATACCACCAACATGATCACAAGAATAACAATAGCTGGTATATCCAAACCCTTAATTTTTTCAAAGTTTAAATAACAATAAAATACAAGCCCAGGACTAAACAACAAAAAGAAAAAAGAAAAGATATAGTACCTTAAACTTACCATATAAGGCTTAATCTTAATTCCACGATACGTAGGAAGTAAACTCATATCCTCTCTCCTTTAAAAATTATCCCTTGTGTTCCTGATGCTGTTCTTGCTTCTGATTTTGTTTAGATTGACCACCTACTCTTTTGAGTTTATCAACTACAAAAACAAAACGATGCTTGTTAGGCTCAACTTGATTACGGTCAGCCTTGCGCATACCATGATAAGCAATAAGTAAAGTATCAAAATCGATGGCTTCCTGATAGCCAAGATTCAAAGCATCAATTTCTTCTGCTGACTGTTCAGTTACCTTCAAAAATACAGTATCTTCTTGTCCTTCTGAATAGACAAGAACTTCAACTCCATCATAATCACCCTCACCAGTTTCAAGATCAACATTCACAAATTGAGCACCTTCGTTTTTAATGAATTTACATGCTCCCAACACTTCTTTTGGATTCAACAACAAATCATTCAAGATACGATACTTTTTCGAAAAAATTTCTACACGATTCCCAAGTTCAAGTCCATTTTTAGCCATTATTTATTACCTCCTACACGTTTAAGTCCTTTGGCCAATACATTAGTTGAAGCAGAGAAATTTACTCCTTCAACATAATCTTCCATAAAGATAGGCTCAATAGCTTCAACTTCTTCATTCGGTTTGTAAACGGTCATATCTTTTGGAGTAATAATAGAAAACATACCATGTTTTGCATTCATTACAATATGACGTGTCCCATCAAATGGCTTGCCCTCAATAATGGCTGGGGCTTTTTCAGAACGAACATAATTTGCTTTCCCGATTGCTTCAGGATTAAACTTAAATTTTTCAATTTTCATTTTTAAAATTTCCTTTTCCACTTACAATTTTTACAAAAATAAAAAGGTGATAGTTCCTGTTACTCTACCACCTTTTATAACATTAAACTATTTTACTCTGCTTCTTTCTTACGCTTCAAGCCAACTAAACCAAGCATGCCTGAAACAATCCCAACCAATGGAAGCATGCTGGCTGCAGTTCCAGTGTTTGGAAGAGTTGGTTTGTTAGGTTCTTGTGGTTTTGGAGGTTCAGGAGTTTTAGGAGTTTCTGGAATTACAGGCTTTTCCTTAACGTAAGCCTTATGATATTCAACTTCCAACTGTTTTTCTTCAGGAACAGGAACATAAGGCTTGATTGAAACATACGGTTTAGGAAGGTATTTTGGCTCAGTGTATTCTTGGATAGAGATTGGCTTTTCTTTTACTTCTTTTTGCGAAGCACGTCCAAATACACCACCTACGATAGAATACGAAGTGTCAGAAGCGTTTGAATGAATGAAGGTAAAATTAATTTTTTGTCCTTTTTCAAAGCTCCAACCAATACCATTACTATCCAAGACACCTGATGTACTTTGTGACTGAGCAGAATCATTAGCTGTAAATGAGTTCCCACTTTGTGTAATGTTTACACCGGTTGTCACCTTAGCGCCATCAAGATTTGAAACATCAATTACTTGGTTGGAATCTACGTCATTGATAGTCACTTCGCTCACATCAGACGCATCTGTTTCTACTCCTACAGTAACCATTTTGACCCAGCCTTGACGGTCGTTTCGATAAGCGCCTGAGGCACCTCCGCCTCCTTGACCGTCAACGCCACCGCCTCCGTTGGCGGCACCAGCACCAGCGGAAATGAATACTCCGTATCCAATTCCTCCGT
>ERZ773079.520-NODE-520-length-25076-cov-34.497982_pt1 | contig 25076 bp, 18 predicted proteins | sample MGYA00511355_ERZ773079 | MGnify/ENA primary metagenome ERZ773079 (study PRJEB29015, sample SAMEA2737979) | human oral metagenome | biome: human oral; feature: human-associated habitat; material: dental | place: China | collected 2117 ... | reverse complement strand
GGGGCCGCCACCGTTACCCTCATTGCCACCGGGATTTGGGGGATAACAGTGATCTTCGCCTACCTGTGGTCACGCACCGGCAGGCGAGGACCACTAGAGATTCTGCACCGTACCCTCGGATATGGGAGGCTACCCAACGCCAAAACACAGATAATGTGATATGTCATGGGATGTGACGAAAAGGCATCATATGCTTGAGTTTGACCACTGTTTTCTCGTAATGAAATCGGGTTTCTGTCATGAAATCATTATCATCCGTTCGTATTCTTACCCCGGATCTTGCTCGTGGCGCGGCCCTTCTAGGGATTGCTATCGCTAACGGTATTACCGCGTGGAGTTTAAGGAGCGGCGATGTTCCCCAGGGATACCACAGGACGCTCTCCGGGATCATCGTCAATAATTCGCTGTGGGACAAGGCCACCATCATCTTGGCAGACATGTTTGTGCACACCAGGGGCCTGCCCATGTTCGCCACCCTGTTAGGCTACGGGGTGGGCATGATCCTGGTTCGGGAACAACGCAAGGGTGCCACCAAGAAACAATGCCGCGCAATCCTGCTGCGCCGCTATGGGGCATTGATCCTCTTTGGTCTCCTGCACATGGTCTTCCTCTTCTACGGGGACATCATGTTCATTTACGGCCTCATCATATTGGTGTTGGTTATCCCTCTGCGCAACGCCAAGAACAAAACCCTGCTCATCACCGCCGGGGTGTTATTCGTCTTAGCCATGGTGATGAATAGCGCCCTGTTGTCCTACTCGGACATGAACGCAGTACTGCTGCAAGGCTATGGCCACGGCTATGTGCAGGACCAATTGGTTCGGGGTGCTTCCTTGGCCTTTATATATAATTTTTTCCGGTTCCCGTTTGCTCTCCCCCTGGTAGGATCGGTAATCCTCATTGGATTCGTCGCAGGCCGCAATGGGGTGCTGGAGCATCCCGAACAGTTCCGCACCTCCATGCGGATTGCCGCCACCATCACCGTGATTATTGTGATCGCGGTCGGCTTGCCGGTGGGGTTGGCCAGCCTTGGGATTCTTGGGCATGAAAAGTTCTTCTATCTTCTCAACATACTTGTGGGCATGGCCTCGGGGCCGGGAACCGTGGTGTGGATTTCGTGGATTGCCGGCTGGGTGGAACGCCGCAAGTTCACTGATACGCTGCCCATTCGCATGCTCACTGCCTTGGGGCGCATGTCCATGACCGGTTATGTGCTGCAATCAGTCGCATTCGTCTTCATCATGACTCCTTGGTTCCTGGGCATTGGTTCCGGGCAGTCTGTGGCTATGGTGGCGGTGACTGCGACCGGTATTTGGCTGGTCACACTCATCTTCGCCTACCTGTGGTCGGTTACTGGTAACCGCGGACCATTAGAGATTGCCCACCGGAGCATTGGATACAAAAAGAATCGGGTGTATGGTGAAACCCCGCAACTAGCACCAGCTTCGTAACCACCAGTGCCCGCGCCCCAATGATGCTTTCCCCATGAATGTGGGGGAGTGGTTGGGGTGGCATCCCTAGGATTCCGCAAGCTGATGGGTGCTAAAAACATGCGGGTATGGGTAATATGTGAAGATTTGCTGGGTGGGTATCTTCTGCCATGTCCGGTGGATATGCCAAAATATAAGTGACCAATAGGAGAAACATAACTAATGACGTATCCCGACAACCCACAACAACCGCATAGCAATCCTTACGACAAAGCTTACCCAGCATCCCCATTCGAATCCGAACCACAACAACCACAGCAACAGGCGCAACAACAGCAATCTCCACAGCAACCTCAACAGCAGGTGCAGCAGCCGCAGTCGCAACAACAGCCCAATCAGTGGCAGCAGAATCAGCAGCAAGCCCCCTGGCAGGGGCCACCCATGCCACCGCAAGGGGCGTCGCAAAGCGGCGGTATGGGCGCGCAACCTGCGCAACCAAATCCCATGGCTTACGGGCCGAACATGCAGCCGCCGCAGCAGGTCCCGTATACCACTAACCCCTATGCGCCCGCGCCGATGGCGGTGGACCCGCAGAAAAAGAACTACCTGGGGATGGTTGCCATGATTATGGGGGTGCTATGCGTTGCCTCACTGATATTCCTGGGGTGGTGGACGCCCACTATTGCAGTAATGACCCTGGGGGTTTCTATTGTGGCATTTGTGCGCCGCAAAAACTATGTGGAGCAAAATCGCATGACTGGCTTGGCTATTACCGGCCTGGTGCTTTCCAGCGTGTGCATCACCATTTTCGTTGTCATATTAGCCATATTGGTAGTCAAAACAGTCGATGACACCACCTATGACGATTATAATAATTACCGCAGCTATCTCCCCGACAACAGCCTCGAAGACGCCTAACATTTAGCGCAAAGGCGAATGAGCGATAGTATAAAACCACCCCCACCAGTTGGAAACTACAACCGGTGGGGGTGAAAATTTTCCCGCCAATAGCCTGTCGGCTAGTCGAGGTAATCCCGCAGCACCTGCGATCGCGACGGGTGTCGTAGCTTCGACATGGTCTTCGACTCGATCTGTCGAATCCGCTCCCGAGTCACCCCATACACCTGACCAATCTCATCCAGGGTGCGGGGCATGCCATCTGTTAACCCGAACCGCAGCTTCACCACGCCGGCCTCCCGCTCGGACAAAGTGTGCAATACATCCTGCAACTGGTCCTGCAGCAGGGTGAACGACACCGCATCCACCGCAATCACAGCCTCGGAATCCTCAATGAAGTCGCCCAGCTGGGAATCACCCTCGTCACCAATGGTCTGGTCCAGCGAAATCGGCTCCCTGGCGTACTGCTGGATTTCCAACACCTTATCCTCGGTGATATCCATTTCCTTCGACAGCTCATACGGTGTGGGCTCCCGGCCCAAATCCTGCAATAGCTCCCGCTGAATCCGGCCGAGCTTATTAATAACCTCCACCATGTGCACCGGGATACGGATCGTCCGCGCCTGATCCGCCATGGCACGCGTGATCGCCTGGCGGATCCACCACGTTGCATAGGTGGAAAACTTATAGCCCTTGGTGTAGTCGAACTTCTCCACCGCACGAATCAACCCCAGGTTGCCCTCCTGAATCAAATCCAGAAACGCCATGCCGCGGCCCGTATACCGCTTCGCTAACGACACTACCAACCGCAGGTTGGCCTCCAACAGGTGATTCTTCGCCTTCCGGCCATCCCGGGCAATGGCCCGCAAATCCCGCTTCACCGCGGGCGTCAGCTTCGCCTCCTTATCGCCGCTGCTGTAGGCCTTCTCCATCTGCTTCATGCGGTAGTCCGCATACAGGCCCGCCTCGATGCGTTTCGCTAGCGACACTTCCTGCTCCGCATTGAGCAACGCAACCTTGCCGATCTGCTTGAGGTAGGCGCGCACCGAATCCGCGGACGCGGTAAGTTCCGCATCCTTCCGGGCCTGCCGTAGCGCTGCCGACTCGTCCTCATCCCACACCGAGGAACTGTCTTCATCTTCCTCGTCCACGGGTGGCATGGCGTCGTCATCGTCGCTGAGGTGCGGATCTATGACCGCATCCTGATCGTCCTCATAGCCGTCCACATCGGAGTTACTTAACCCATTGGCCAAATCAAAGTCGGAATCCGGCTCCAGCAATGAATCCTCATCATCAATGAGGTCATCATCCATCTTGATCGACTTCGGTGCCACGGTTTGCTTCTTCGCGGCGGTCACCGCGGCCTTGCGGGTAGTTTTCTTCGCAACGGTTTTCTTGGCCGCGGTCTTTTTCGCGGCAGTCTTTTTTGCCGTGGTCTTCTTGGCCGCGGTTTTCCGCGTGGTTTTCTTCGTCGCCTTCTTGGTGGTTTTCTTCGCGGTCTTCTTTGTGACCTTTTTCGCAGTTTTCTTGGCTGGTGCCGTCGGCGTATCGGCAGTAGCTGCGACATCAGCCGCCGCCGTCACCTCGGTAGCATCAGTTGCAGCCGCCTTTTTGGGGGCAGCTTTCCGAGTGGTCTTTTTTGCCGTGGTTTTTTTCGCTACACTTTTCTTCGCCGCGGTTTTCTTGGTGGTCTTCTTCGCTGCTGACCGACGCGCAGCAGGAGCAGCTGTGGTGGACTCTCCTGCACTAGCACCAGCGGCCGTGGCCTCCGGCGCGGCCGGAGCAGCGGTACGCGGTGCTGCCTTGCGGGCAGTTGCCTTGCGGGCGGTTTTCTTTGCAACCTTCTTGGTTGCCCGTTGTGGAGTGCCGCTTGAAGCCGCCCCCTCGGTGGAGCTGCCGCCAATGTGTGCGGTTGCGGAAGTATCTGAATTCTCAGTGGCTGCCACGTACGCCCTTTCGCCTGGAAAAATCATTGACTGTGGATGAAACTAGAACTACTAGATGGGTTGTGTACACCTCAGCAGCCACAAAAAGATTCCCAACCAATTGGTAAAAATTTTGATTGAAAACTACAAAAGGCGCTGAAACCGTGCTTCCCTGTCATGGACAACATGCCATTATAAAACAAGTGCACAAAAAATGCTGACTTGATTAGTTCTCCACCCACCACCCAAGTGGCACTTTTGCTTTACGACGAGCCGAAAGGTGGATTACATCACAAACTTACTGATGGGCCGGGGTGGCCCATCAGGGTAGCACCTTCGGTGAGGAAGATTTCCTAATTTTATGGATGCAAACCGGCCTCCACCGCCATTGCGGCACCCACAATGCCCGCCCGATTCCGAAGCTGGGCCGGTACCACCGGGGTCTCAATCGTCAACAGCGGCACCCACTTATCCGCCTTCCGGGAAATTCCGCCCCCCACCACAAACACCGTCGGGTTAAACAGCCGCTCATATTCGTGCATCACCTTATCCACCCGGGCGGCCCACTTCTTGTAGCTCAACTCCTCCACATCCTTGATGCGGGACGACGCAATATTCTCAGCGTGCTGGCCGTCAATGATGATATGGCCCAACTCCGTGTTCGGGAACACCACACCATCTATCAGCAGTGCCGAACCAATGCCCGTGCCAAACGTCAACATCATGACCGCACCCGACTTCGCCAACGGATCCCCGAAATGGGCCTCCGCCACCCCGGCCGCATCCGCATCATTGAGCACATGCACATCCGTTCCCGGCAGATGCTTGGCGAACAACTCATGCGAATCAATCCCCACCCAAGTGGGATCGATATTTGCCGCCGACAACACCACCTTATTCTTAATCACGCTCGGCAATGTGATGCCCACCGCATCCGGCCATTCGGCAATCTTTATAATTTCGGCGCAGGTAGCAGCAACCGCATCTGGGGTGGCTGGCTGGGGGGTGAATATTTTGATGCGTTCACCAATGAACTCACCAGTGTCAAGATCAACTCGGGCGCCCTTGATACCAGAGCCGCCAACATCAATACCAAATCCAATCCGGGTCATAAGGACTAGTTTACTGAAAATCGGCAGCGCATAACACAAAATCCCTATGACCCAACCGAAAAAATGCCTGATAAGTGATATTTATCACGTTCGCCATGGTGTGGGGTCCATCGGCATAATGGGTTCTATGCCCTTAACCGACATGAACTATCACGATCTCCGGGTTTCCGCAATCACTCAGGCCGCCCACCATTGGGGCGGGCGTCGACAAGCGGAAATATTCGACTACCAGTACGATACCAGCTTCCTCACCGAAGGGTTCGCAGAGCACTCTGAGGAACAACGCTACGCCGAACTTGCCCGCACCGCCGTCACCATCGCCGCCGCCGCGGCCAAGGTCATCGCCGAACGCCGTGCCGCCATCGAAAACCTCCAGGCCGTCACCACCACCAAATCCTCCGACGTCGACCCCGTGACCATTGTCGACACCGCGGCCGAAGAAGTCATCCGCACCATGCTCACCGAGCTCCGTCCCGGCGATGGCATGATCGGGGAGGAGGGCACCGCCACCACCGCCACCACCGGCGTCACTTGGATCGTCGACCCCATCGACGGCACCGTCAACTTCCTGTATAACCAACCCCAATACGCGGTCTCGCTCGCCGCCGAAATCGACCACACCCCCGTCGCCGGTGTTGTCCTCAATGTTGCCACCGGACAACTCTGGGTTGCCAGTAAAAATGGGGGCGCCATCACCCTGGGGCCGCACACCCCGCCGCGGCTGATTACCACATCCACCGAAACCAGCCTGACCCTCAGCCTGGTGGCCACCGGATTCTCATACTCCGCCGCTCGGCGCAAAAAACAAGTCGAAATCCTGGGGGAACTCATCGGCACCATTCGGGACATTCGCCGCCGGGGAAGCGCCGCCCTCGACCTGTGCGCCGTTGCCGACGGTCAGGTAGAAGCCTATTACGAACACGCCACGAACGTATGGGACTACGCCGCGGGGGCGCTGGTCGCGTTGGAGGCCGGGGCCGTGGTGGAAACCCCCCGATATGGCAGCCCTCACCATCATGAGACCGACAAGAATCTGGTGTGGGCGTGCGCGCCGGGGATTGCCCGCCAGTTTGCGACCGTCATGCGAAAAATTCCCACGGCGCTTCCCGACAATCAATACGGTTAACCGGGGATAATACGCATTTTCCACCCCGTGTGAATTTACTATCATAATCGCAGCTAGTTGCCGGTTTTGCGGAAGCGTCATGAGCGGCGCTGGGTGGGGAAATATGACAACATGGCATGTTGTGCCTTAAGATGCGCCACGAAGCCAGTAAAAACGGGAGTGATACCGGTTTTGTACTGTGGGATTGAATGACTCATAGGTCGTCGGCGACGGATAATGATCCGACGATGGTATGGGGTGGGGGTAGTCACCACTCCTACATCACATACCATTGTGAGCGACACTGAGCACATTTAGCCGCATCAGTGATAAAAAGCGTGTAAAACTATCGGCAACCTGACCAATAACGGTAGTGGCACCGCACGACGTGTTGCGCGACGGTGCTACCAGCTGGGTCGCAAGGCTTAATTTATCGTATCCATTATTAATCTGAATAGGAAGCAAAAGTCTTATGGCAACCGACTATGATGCACCACGTCGTCGCGCTGAGGACGAGATCGAAACTGATTCCCTCGAAGGTCTCAAGGCGGCAGAAAACGTCACCAACGACATGGACGACGACGGAGAAATCGTTGAACCCTTCGACCTGCCCAGCGTTGATGTTGCTGGCGAAGAACTCAACGTCACAGTGATTCCCCGCAGGGAGAACGAATTTACCTGCTCGGTGTGCTTCCTCGTGCAGAATAATAGCCGCATCGACCACACCGAGCCCGATGGCTCCATCGTATGTAAGGACTGCGCCTAACTCGCGTTCACCGCTCACGCCTTCACCACCTGCCCCCGCAGTTGCGCAAACCTGATGCGGCGCGAGGGAACCTTGAGGAACCCTACATGAGGATAAGGTGATGAAGGCGGTTATGCGTTACGGGTGGTGACCGCAGCCTGGTCGGCGTCGGACTGTTGCTCTGGCAAAAACGCGGCCAATAACTGTTCTGGGTGCTTAGATGCCACCAACCAATACGGTGTGGGATCCTCCGGGTCGTCGAGCACCAGCATTACCATCTCCGGCACCCACCCATGCGACACCACGAACGCCGCCGGATCCAATTGCCGGCCCATAGCATTCCGTTTAGCTGTTGCCGGCACCGCCAACGACCGCGACACCACCGTGTGCGGCAGATTCGCCTGCCCCGTCACTAACCAGCGGGTACCATCGGGGTCTTCCTCGACCACAACACTCGTGGACGACAACCACACCAACACCCACACCGCAAGCACGCTGAGCACAACCGCGGGAATATAAAGCCATAACGCCGCCCGATTCAAAGCAAACTGGGCAGAGATGAGCGCAACAATAAATGCGGCGATTAACCACCAATACCAGGGCACCCATTGACGCTCTGAATACAAAACCTTAGGTTCTGCGGTGTTCGGCTGTGCTTGCTTGTTACTCACAGTAGCCAAGTGTACTTCAACACCCCAGGTCTTTAATCCACTTTGAAACCCATATATCTGCATGCTTGACGATGCCCAACCATAGGTGGCGACACTAGTAGTCGAGGGTGGGGGCGGGGGAGTAAGAGCGATTTCTTGACTACACTCGATTCACAACTGTATAACCACCATGTCAAGGAGTAACCTCGCCGTGAATAATAACGTCATCAATCACATTCGTATCAAACGAATAGATAAAGAACTCCCCATCCCGGTACGGGCCCATACCGGTGACGCTGGCGTGGACCTATACTCCACCGAAACCTGCGTTATTCACCCGGGCGAACGCGCCCTTATAGGTACCGGCATAGCCATTGCTCTACCTCTTGGTACAGTGGGGCTTATCCACCCCCGGTCGGGCCGAGCACTCCGGGAAGGATTAGGCATGGTCAATGCCCCAGGCACCATTGATGCCGGTTACCGGGGCGAATTAAAAGTCTGCCTTATCAACCTCGATCCCCGCACCCCAATCCAGATCAATCGGGGAGAACGCATCGCACAACTAGTGGTCCAAAAAGTGGAACTCTTCGACTTTGCCGAAGCAGACGAATTAGACGACACGCTTCGCGGCGACCAGGGCTACGGGTCCACGGGAATTGACTAACCAACCATGACATTTCTTGACTAATATTCACCACGCATATGGTCAGGGGAAAACGAAAGGGTGAGAAACATGCCACTGTGGCCGTTCTCTAAGAAAAAAGCCGAGGATAACAACTACGACTACGACGATAGCTACGATGATGACTTTGAAGAAGACATAGTAGACGAAGACCTCAACACCACCAGCAATACCAGCCGGGGCGGCAGCACTCGGCACAGCCACCACGCTACCGCAGGCCGCAGCTACAACAATAGTGGTGATGCGCCGGCGGAGCCAACTGATTCTGCCCCGGATACCGCCCCTGCTACCTCAACCTCTGGTGCCATCCTGGGGGACGAATACGACGAAACCCCGGACCCTGTCCACGACGCTATTGACGGCGACTCCGGCCCCTTCGATGGTGACTCGGTGAACATCGATGACTTCGACTTCTCCGATTTTTCCACCGGAATACTCAACCTGGGATCCATGCTCATCCCCCTACCGTTCAAATCCGAAGTGCAGGTAGAGATGGGCGCCGACGGCCCGAAAATGCTGCACATTTTGACCGAACACGGCCGGTGCACCCCAGTGGCATTCGCCGCCCCCGCCCGGGCCGGCCAATGGCGAGAAACCGTGAAAGAAATCACCCAAGGCATGCGCAATGATGGCCTGGATGTGGTAGTCGAATACGGGCCCTGGGGCCGCGAAGTCGTCGGCTCCGCTCCCGGTGGCGGCGGCATTGTTCGCATCATCGGGGTGGATGGCCCCCGCTGGATGCTACGCATGACCCTCGCCGCCCCGATCGACCACGCGGACGAAATGGCAACACTCGGCCGGGAAATCACCGCCCGAACCTTTGTCATGCGCGGCAAAGACCCCATCCTGGCCGGCTCATCCCTGCCGGTTGCGCTCCCCGGCCCGCTCGCCGCCCAAGTGCAAAAAGAAATGGAACGCCGCCAAAAAGCCGCCCAGGAAGCAGCCCAGGCGGCCGACAATGATACGAAGGAATAACATAGTTGACCAGCGAAAAGCTTATCGACGGCGACCCTAATGACCCCGGCGATGATATCCCCGATGGGCCACCGCCTACCCTACTGGAACAAATGGGCGGACTCAGCGGGCTGGTGTCCTCCACCCTCCCCATCCTGGTGTTTGTGCCAGTCAACAACAAATGGGGACTCAACCCTGCCCTCATCGCTGCCCTGAGCATGGCCACCCTCATCCTCGTGTGGCGACTCATTCGCAAGGAAAACCTGCAACCCGCGATCTCCGGGTTCATGGGGGTTGGAATCGGCGCCGCCATCGCCTGGTACACCGGCTCCGCCAAAGGATACTTCGCCTACGGCATCTGGATGTCGCTCCTCCTCGCCATCGTGTTCTTCATTTCCATCCTGGTGCGATGGCCCATGGTCGGCATCATTTGGAAAGGCATCAACGGCGACGGCATGACCTGGCAAAAAGTTCCAGGCGCCCGTCGTGCCTACACCTGGGCCACCCTAGGGTGGGCGGTGGTCTTCCTCGCCCGATTCCTCGTGAAACAACTCTTCTACCAGGCCGATAATGTCACCGGGTTGGGGGTCGTCAGCATCCTCATGGGTTGGCCGCTCACCGGCCTGGTCACCATCTTCACCGTATGGATGGTGCGCTGCGCTCGCACCGCCATGATCGATGCCGGCTACGAAACCGACGACGACTCAGATGAAACAGACACCACCGATGCCGCCCCCGATCCGGCGTCGACAAGCTCGAAGCCGACGCTTCGGAAGGAACCCACACGTGACCACTAACCTCACGCACGGTGACCACATCACCACCACCATCACCAGACCCGCCCACGGCGGTGTGGGCATCGGCGACCTTGACGGGCGCGTTGTTTTCGTCCGCGGTACCTACCCCGGCGACGTGGTGGAAGCCTGCATCACCCAGGTGAAAAAGAACTACGCCAAGGCCACACTCGTTGACATCGTGACCCCCTCACCATTGCGGGTTCCTAACCGGTGTCCCGCCGCCGCCCACGGCGCCGGCTGCTGCGACTTCGCCGACCTGAAACCCGAAGTCGAACTAGAGCTCAAAACCACCATCCTCACCGGGCAGCTCACCAAGCTCGGCAAACTGGCTGCTTTGCCGCCGATTACCGCCCAAGAGCTGCTCCCCACCACCGGGTGGCGCAGCCGCATCCGCCTCGGCATCGACCGGGCCGGGCGCGCCGGGTTCCGCAAAGCTCACTCCCATGACCTGGTCACCGACCATCGCTGCATCCAGCCCATGCCTGGTCTGCTCGGCGACGGCCCCGACAGTATCGTGGGGGCAGACTCCAAGTATCGTTTCACCCCCGGTGCGGAAGTCATCGCGGTCCTCGATGACGACGGCACCCGGCACGTGGTGGAAGTCCGCAAACCCGCCCGGGGGCGCCGCAGCGAAATCATCACCAAGGTCATTTCCGGCACCGGCGACGTTGTACAGAAAGTGGGGGAGTACACATTCACCCTGCCCCCCACCGCCTTTTGGCAAGCCCACCACCAGGCATTATCCACCTACTCGGACCTGATTACCCAGTGGGTGACCGGCGGCCAATACGGCGTGGAACCAGTCGGCTGGGATCTCTACGGTGGCGTGGGCGCCCTCGTGCCCGCCCTGCACCACGCCCTAGGAAATAATTCGCACATCCATTCGGTGGAATCCGCCCGGATTATGGCCACCAGCGGCCAAGTCACCTTTGGGGATGACGTGCACTTCCATATCGGACTAGTCGGCAACCTGGTAGACACCCTGCCCCAACCCGACGTTGTCGTGCTCGACCCGCCACGTGTCGGCGCCGGCGCCGACGTGGTAACCCGCATTGCCGCACGGAAACCCCAGCGTGTCATACATATTGGCTGCGACCCAGCCACCTTCGCCACCGACGTTCGGGCCTGGTCCCAAGCCGGCTACCACCTCAGCGACATCGTTGTCGTCAACGCATTTCCCGGAACCCACCATTTCGAGACCCTAGGATTGCTACAACCTTGATTTTCTTAAAAGTTGTGGCCCAACAGGGTAGGATAATCTCAGCATCTGGATCGGTGCGGAAGTGAAAAACACGCCACCTAAAACAGATGTTCGTTTCGTTGTTGTCATCGTCCGTTGCAGTGAAAGGGCGCATTTTTAGGCTGATGAATATCCTTCCCACAATTTCCACCCCAGCCGATGTGAAGCGCCTGGACTACCCCGAACTTACCCAATTAGCGCAAGAAATCCGGGACTTTCTCGTGGCCAAAGTATCTGCCACCGGCGGCCACCTAGGCCCCAATCTGGGGGTGGTTGAATTGACCATTGCGATTCACCGCATCTTCAATTCCCCCCACGACCCCATCATCTTCGATACCAGCCACCAATCCTATGTGCACAAAATCCTCACCGGCCGGGCCAACCAATTCGACACCCTCCGGCAAAAAGACGGATTAAGTGGCTACACCAACCGGGCCGAAAGCGAACACGACTGGACAGAATCATCCCACGCCTCCGCGGCGCTCAGCTACGCTGATGGCCTGGCCAAAGCCTTCCAACTCACCGGCCAATCCGACCGCACCATCATCGCCGTCGTCGGCGACGGGGCCCTCACCGGCGGCATGTGCTGGGAAGCACTCAATAACATTGCTGCCTGCCACGACCGTAAAGTCGTCATCATCATCAACGACAATGGCCGCAGCTACTCGCCCACCATTGGTGGCCTGGCTGAAAACCTCGCCAACCTCCGCATCCACAACCGCTACGACCAGGTCATGGAGCAAGGCAAAGCCACCCTGAAATCCCTCGGCTGGGTGGGGGAGCGCACATTCGAAGCGCTCCACGCCTTTAAAGAAGGCGTGAAATCCAGCGTCATCCCCACCGAAATGTTCTCCGACCTGGGGCTCAAATATGTGGGCCCAGTCAACGGACACCACCAAAAAGCCCTCGATGCCGCCATGGCATACGCCCGCGACCACGACGGCCCCCTGCTCGTCCACGTGGTGACGGAAAAAGGCCGCGGCTACGCGCCTGCCGAAAACGACGTGGCGGAGCTCATGCACTCCACTGGGCAAATCAACCCCGAAACTGGCTTGCCACTCCAGGTGAAAAAACCCGACTGGACCGGCGTGTTCAGCGAAGAACTCCTTGCCGTGGCCCGCAGCAGAGACGACATCGTAGCCATCACCGCAGCCATGCCCGGACCCACCGGGCTCACCCCATTCCAGGAAGAATTCCCGCGCCGATTCTTCGATGTGGGCATCGCCGAACAGCACGCCATCGCATCCGCCGCCGGCCTGGCCCTGGGCGGCATGCACCCGGTTGTTGCCGTGTACGCCACATTCCTCAACCGGGCGTTCGATCAGCTCCTCATGGATGTGGGCCTGCTCAACCTACCGGTGACGGTGATATTAGATCGCGCCGGGGTGACCGGTTCGGATGGCGCCAGCCACAATGGGGTGTGGGATTATGCGATCACCGGCATGGTGCCGGGCATTCACGTGGCGGCGCCGCGGGACGGCGACCAACTCAAAGCGCTATTTCATGAGGCCATCGCCATGGATACCCCCACGGTGGTGCGGTTCCCGAAGGGCACCCTGCCGCCGGTGATCCCGGCGGTGGAAACGCTCGACGATGGGGTGGACATCATTCGCTACACGGATGCCAGCGCGGACGAGGACAACGTGCCCGTGGTACTGATCGTTGCCATAGGTGCGTTCATCGGCCAGGCGTTAGCCGTTGCGGACGCCCTGAGCGAGGCCGGGGTGGCGGTGACCGTGGTCGATCCCCGGTGGGTAGTGCCGGTGGCCCCGACCCTGGTGACCCTGGCGGACGCCCACGATCTCGTCATCACCATTGAGGACGGGATCATCACCGGTGGCATCGGCTCCATGATCGCCACGGCCATGTCCGATGCGGGGGTGTTCACCCCGATCCGGCACCTGGCGTTCCCGCAGATCTTCCCCCACCACGCGACCCGCGACGAGCTCCTGGCCGAGGTGGGTCTGGATAATGCCGGTTGCGTGCAATCAGCGGTGGCCTGGGTGGATGAACTGTTCCCACCCGCAGCCAGCGACGAAGACCAGCTAGAGCAGTAACGCGGAGCTTGTCGACGCCGCCAAGGTGGGTGTGGGTGGTCAGAGCACCGTCACGAGGGCTACGCCGTGGCAGAGAGCAGCAATAAGGCCGCCTGCGATCATTCCGGGAATGCGATAAAACCCGCCGATAGCGGCGTCGAAAAGCTGGGTGACAAGGGCGACACCCACGAGGGGGACCACTACGGCTGGATTGGCGCTCAACCAGCCAAGAATGCCCACCATAATATTGAGCGGGATAGATCGGCTGGCGTACACGGCCGGATAATACCGATGTGTGGTGGCATTGCTGCATAACACCGTGGGGTTCATGAGGGCGAGGCCGGCAAACCCCACGGCACCCCCGGCGGCAATGCTATTGATGAGGGCGGCCCACCAAATCAAGATCATTCACTCCTATAATCGTTCAATTTTGAATTAATTCTGATGTTAGCATCAACCCTATGAACAACCAACCACTCATCACCACAGCCAGCTTCAAACTCGGCGTCTTCGGCACCCACATCACCCAAGAATTCAGCACTAGAATCGAAAAACTCGGCCTCAGCCACAAACAAGTAGGACTCCTCGCCATAGTGGACGCCGGACTCGCCAACTCCCAACGCGACATCGCCACCCAACTCGGCATAGCCCCCAGCCTCGTCGTTGCCCTCGCCGACCAACTCGTCGAATGCGGCGCAATCACCCGCGCCCGCAGCACCACCGACCGCCGCATCCAAATCGTGCAACTCACCCCCGCCGGCTCGCAATTATTGCACGAATGCGCCACCATCGCGCACCAACTCGATCAAGAAATCCGCAAGGACCTCAGCCCCCAAGCCCAAGCAGCCCTCGACCTACTGCTCCCCGAAATCCCCTGACCCCAACATCCGCACCAGCTTCTTTGATGCCGTGGTGCGAAACGACTCCTCAATCAGCTCCCCCACCTCCACCCAATCCGTGTCATCCGTCAACCGCAACCCCACCCAACCACGCGGACCAATATAGCCAGGCACAAACGAATCCGGCATCGCCAACACCGCTTGCCGCTCCTCCCTCGGCAATAGCAACGACACCGACGGCGGATGCTGCCACACCCCCGCAGCATCCTTCACCGCCATCCCATACCACGCAAAAACCTTCCGGGTATAAAATGCCGGAAACCCCACCGACACCTTTTCCTGCGCGCCAGGCAGCTGCAACGCCAACCCGCGCACCCGCACAAGCAGAGGATCCGAATGAGAAAAACGCAAAGGTATCGTGGCCATGAAGACCAACCTACCAACTCACCTACTCTATTCGCATCAAATCGGCTACAAGCTGGTTGAAGCGGTGCTCCGTAATGATCGGAATATGATACTGCCGAGCCTTCTTCGCCTTACCACTCATCGAATCGGGATCAGCCGCCACCAACACCACCGTGGCCTTCGTCACCCCACCAACAATCAACCCGGCCGCCACCGCAGCATCCTCACCAGCACGTGTGCCCGTAAACGCCACCCGATCACCCGGCTGCAACGTCAACGTCGACACCTGGGTGGCATCATCACCAGTCGAACCAGTGTTCAAAATTTCCTCCACCACTTCGCGGGAAATCCCCAACGTGTCCGCAGCCAGCCACAACCCATCACGCTCCTGCTGCGTCACCACACCATCACTCATCACCACCCGCACCAACTGGCGAATATACTGCATGTGCACCCGATCAGCATCAGCCTGACTCATACCCAAATTCCGGGCATGTGCCGTCAACTCCCGCCGCTCATGCACCGACAACTCAAAATCCAGCATGGCGAAATCCAGTAACTCCAAATAACTATCAGTATCCACATTCCCGGACGACGGCATCTCATCAATAGCGGCACTCAACCAGTCATCATTCATATACGAATTCCCGCGCTCCATCGTCTCCGTACCCAACGGATACACCTCCCGAGACGGCTGCATAGCATCACCCGTGACAGACACCGACCGGGCGGAATTCGGCAATTCATCCAACAAGAACCGGGTTAACAACCGGCCCGTCGCCCGAGCATCCGACAATGCACTATGCGCCTGCTCATTCGTAATACCCATGAACGCCAAACACGAATCCAACGACCGCGAAGATATCGGCAACGAATTCTGCGCCAACCGCAACGTATCAACATGCCCATCCGCTAACCCGGCCATCTTCAACCCGACCCGATCAAACTCCGACTTCAACATCCGGACATCAAAAATCGCATTATGGGCCACAAAAATCTTCCCCTCCAATAACGCCGCCACGTCATCGGCAACCTGGTCAAACGTCGGCGCCACCGCAACATCCTTCGCGGTAATCCCATGTATTGCCCCATTGGAAATATCCCGCATCGGATTAATCAGTGTCGACCACTCGTAAAGATTCTCGCCATCGTCATCCAACACCACGATCGCCAATTCAACAATCCGATCCGCGGTGGAAAACCCGGTGGTCTCCACATCCACCACCGCATACGTACCCGGATGATACTGCGAAGTAATCTGGCCCACCTTACTGTTTCGCACGTCCAAGGCAACCGGTAGCTGTGTCGGCGTAGTAGAAGACACACTGATCGGTTGCGGTTTATTCTGCGTCTTCAGCAGTTTAAGCGCCTCCGTAAAGTGCGCAGTGACCGAACTGCTCTTTTGCTTCAAACCAAACACCGTCATTGTGGCCCGAATCACCCTATCCAGTTCGGGTTCCGAGGGATCGGCAGGAATTTCCTCGATGAAATCCAACTGAGCCATGGCGTTCCGCACCTCCCACAGGGAAATCTGGTTCGCTGTGCGTTTCCCCTGCGAAGCACGCACCCCCCGCCATTCGTGCGGTACCACTCCCCGGGGCCACACAAACTCGGTATTACTCCGGCCCTCCTTATGGCGCAGATCCTTGGGAATAAGACCCAAAATCCGGCCATTAATATGCTTTGACCCACGCGACCGATTAAAGCCCTTAATGATAAGAACCCGGAGATCATTAAGGCTAATGGGGCCCGCCGCATTCACCGCATCCTCGATGATGCTGCCTAATTCGGCGCGCCGGGCGGAGCTTAATCGTTTCTCCAATTCGTCTCGTTCGCCCAGCTTGGGTAGCTTCACCGGTGAATAGCCCGTGATCTTGGAAATTCCCTTGGCCCCGGCCTGGGCAGTCGCCCCAGCTGCGGTCGCCGGCGGGGTGGTGGGGGCTTCCAACTCCAGCGGCTCCACCGCCAACTCGGGCTTGGCTTCCTCGTTGAGCTGTTCCGTTGCGGCTTCCCGTTGCTGGTCCAGCCGGTTCTTAATCTCCTCCAGCTGGTGCTGGAATCGAGCGTCGCGGGCTGCGAGTTCTTTCTGTGCTGCTGCCAGCTCGTTCTCCAGCTTGTCAACCACCCCATCCGGGTTGATTGCCCACTCCGGGAGCCACACCCGGGTCACCGAAGCCCACTGCATGATCGGTTTCAATAATTCCGGCACCAGATCCCGGTCGCTCACCGTGGGCAGGTGATACCACTTCGGCCCATCCAGGAGCACCCCCACGTGCCACCGGTCATCGTCCTGCGGGCGGATCACCAGGTCCAAGGTGAAGCTAGACATGCCATAGTCGGTTTCGACCACCCAGCCGCGATCCCGCAGCCGCTGCGCCACATCGTCTCGAACATGGTTTTGATTGATGGTTTTCTGGGTGACCTGCGGCAGTGCTAACTGTTCCCCATGGGTGTCATCACTGGCTGGTGCCCCGGCCGTGGTGAGGGTGGTGGTGAGACTATCGACGGCGGTGGCGGCAAGCATATAACCGCGCAAATCCGCCATACCCTGCGACTTTGTCCGGGAAAGATCAATGTCGACGGCGTCGAAGCTGGCGAACATCACCACTGATCGGCGGGCCCGGGTGATCGCCACATTCAGGCGTTTCTCACCACCGGTTCGGGTGATCGGCCCGAAGTTGAGCGGCAGCGGACCGCCCGAAGGCTGTTTCGAAAACGCCACGGAGAACAGGATCGTGTCCCGCTCGTCGCCCTGCACATTTTCCAGGTTTTTCACGAAGAGCGCGTCGGTTTCCTGGTGGAGTTTTTGGTGGATGAGTGGATCATCGCTGGCCTCCAATAGGTCCAGGATGAGGTTGCGCTGCTGGGTGTTGAAGGTGACCACGCCCAGGGATTCCTGCGCCGTGATGGGGTTATTGAGGCGTTCGCTGATTTCGGCGACGATGGCGTGCGCCTCCACCTCGTTGGTGCGGTGCAGGCGTCCCGGCTGCCGGTTGAATTGGCCGTCGACTCGTTTCAGGCTCACGCCGGCGGCAACATGGCCGCCGGGGGAGGGGAGGCTGGCGAGTTTCCCCTCGTAGTAGCGTTCGTTGGAAAACGCGATCAACGACTCGTCCTGGGAGCGGTAATGCCAGGTCAACCACAGTTGTGGCAGGCCGGATTCCACGGCCTCCGTGAGGATTGATTCCAGGTCTTCCACATCCGCCATGTCGTCGTCCCCAACAAGTTCATTGTCGTTGGGGGAGTCCAGGATGGTTTTGCCGATACGGGTGGGGGGCATTTGTTTGCTGTCGCCCACGATGACGGCGCTGGTGCCGCGGCCCAGGGCCCCCATGGCCTGATCCACCGTGACCTGGGATGCCTCGTCGAAGATCACCACGTCGAAATGCACCGACCCGGGGGCCACAAAGGTGGCCAGGGAGGCCGGGTTGACCATGAAGCAGGGCGCCACCGTGGTGATTTCGCGCGGGAACTCCTCCAGCAAGGACCGGAAAGAGCGGGCGCTGCGCTTGGCGTCCAGCAAGCGGCGGAGCTTGGCCACACTGCCGGTGATTCGCCCCGGCTTGTAGGGGCGGCGTTGTAGCAGCCGGGCCGGCAGCGCGAGGCGGGCCTCGTCGTGAATGCGCTGCATGGCGGACTGGAGTTTGGTGAGCTGGTCGGCCTTAATGTCCGGTCGGAAACCATCGAGTTGGAACGTTTCGATGCGTTCCTTGATGCTGGCCTCGGCAACGCCTCGCAGCAGGGCGGTGTTGACGTCACTGAGACCGATCTTGTGGCGAAGCAGCTGCTCCACCAGGTCGTCGAAGCCCGCGTCCTTGAGCACCTGCGCGTAGGCGTTGAATCGGGCGATGGTGCGTAGCGCGGTGAACCCACCGGCTTTGAGGGAGGCCTGCCACCGGGGATATTCCAGCAACAGCACGTCTAAGTGATTGCTGTTGTAGAGGTACATGAAGGATTTTTCCTGCTCGGGGGTGGTGCCGAGGCAGTCCAGCCAGGCGGTCCAGGCGTCGCCGATGACCGAAATATAGTGGGGGAGTTCCTTGAGCTCGGCCTCGTCGGCGTCGATAAGCTCGGGCCAGCGTTGCGCCGCAGCCAATTGGAATTGGATCTGCTGCTTGCGCATGTTGAGCTGGTTGACCAGCTCCGGCATGAACGGGCTGAGCGTGGAAAGCCCGTCAGTCCATTCGGATTCTTTGAGTTTTGCTTTGAGCTCTTCGGCGCTGGTGCGGAGCAGGGGGATGCTGCGTAGCACCGGGATGAGCTGTTCTGGGGCGTGCTCGCCGGTGACGTCGATGACTGCGTTATGCGGGTCGGGGGAGGCGGCTTTCACGGCGGCGGCGAACCCTGCCAGTCGCTTCTTCCGACCCAAAAATCCCTTGTTGACGGCGTTCGCTTCCGCCAGCAGCGCATCAATATCGCCGTTGCTTAAGAAGGCGGGGGAGAAGATTTCCAGGAGGCCTTCGGCCTGGTTGAGGAGCTGTTGGGCCTCCATTTCTACCGCCGCAATGTGCGGTTCGGCCTTGGCGGCGGATTCCCGCAGCGTGGGCGGAATATGGTCGCGCTTGGGGATGGATCCGATGGCGGTGACGGCCTCTTCGACCTCTAGAATTGGCAGGTCAATGACCGAGGAGATGATGTCGCGGTGCTTACGCAGAATGGTGTAGGCCTCGGTAACCTGCTCCCAGGCGTCGGTGAAAGCTTCGTCGGTGGTGAGGCTGGCGGAGGGGCCAAGCAGCTGCCAGAGCGCCACGTGTTTAGCATCCAAACCTTGGGCGTAGGCGGCGGCGTTATAGACCACGTCTTCGATGTATTCGAGGCTGTCGGTGGGGTTTTTCACGAACGAAACCGGCACTGGTGCGGCGATCACGTCGTTGAGGTTGCTGAGCAGGCTGGTGGCGGACCAGAGGGAATGGTCCAGGGCGTTTTTCGCGTGGATGGCCTCGGGGTATTCCAGGAATGGTTGCAGCCGGGCCTTGAGGTTGGCCTGGAGCGCGGCGAAGCTTTGCAGGTCGTATTCGATTTCGGCGTCGATGGTGGATTTGAGCTGGTGGCGGATGCTGGTGGGGTTTTGGTCCTCACCGTGCAGGTCGAGCACGAAGGGGCCGAGGCCCACCGAATTGAGCCGGGTTTTTACCACGTCGAGGGCCGCTTGTTTCTCCGCCACGAACAACACGGTTTTGCCCAGGTCGAGGCAGTGGGCGATCATATTGGTGATGGTTTGGGACTTGCCGGTGCCGGGTGGGCCTTCCAACACAAAGCTGCGGCCCTGGCCGGCGGCCACGATGGCTTTCAGCTGTGCCCCGTCGGCGGGGATGGGCAGCGCCAGGGTTTCCTCGGAAACGTCGATGTCTCGAATGTCGGAATTGTCTAGCGGTGCGGGTTCAACGAAGCTTTCCCCGGATTGCAACGCAATGTGGCGGAAGATGGGGGAGGAGAGGAATTCCGCCCAGTGCGAGTGGATATCTTTCCACATGCCATAGGTGGAGAATTTAGCGATAATAATGTTTGCGGTTTCGGTGACCGTGAACGGCAGGTTGGCGGCCAGAAGCTGCCGGGAAATCTCCGCGACGGTGTAGCTGATGTCCAGCCCGGATTCGTCGAATCGTGGCGTGGAGAGCGCCGGAATATCCAGGTTGTGGGCCTGTTTTAACCATTCCACCAGGCAGTAATTGGGGCTGGCCTCGTGGGTGGAGTCCACTTTGATGTGCACATGATCGTTGCCGCGCGTGGCCAGCAGGGTGATGGGGATGAGGAAGAGAGGGGCCTCCACCACGCGATCGTTGCGCTCATACACCAGCCCGCCGAGGGTGAGGTAAAGGTTTGCCGACCCGGTTTCCTCCTTGAGGGTGCGCACGGTGCGCCGCAGATTATTGAAGTAGCTCTTGTATTGCTGCTGGGTAATGTCCGCATACACCCGGGACATGTCGGTGAGCGCGGTGAGCAGGTAGTCGGCGGATAATTCCTTGACGGATTGAATGCCCTGGAGGCGGCGATTTTCGGTCACGTCATTGTGGGCAAACACGGTGAGCGGCTGGCCCTGGTGAATGATGTCATCGAGTTCCGACAGCATGCCGGGCCGGAGCTGTAGCGGCAAAACTTCCCGGCTGGCGCGCATGTTGAGCAGCCGGTTACGGAGCGACAGGTCGAGCAGTTCCCGCTGCCAGGCGGCGATCCGGGCCGGTACGTTTTGCGGTCGTGCTTGTCGACGCCCGGGTCCGGCGGGAATGCTGCCGGTTGGTGGATTATGCGATTCCATGTTGGCGAGAGTACGAGGAAGAGTGCTTGTCATGCCGCCGGCAATGCGGATGGCACTCACATTCATGTTGTCCGATTGTAGGTCGGTGGGGAGGGCGAACTCGTCTGATAATGATGATGGCACCTTCCGCATGGTGCCGGTGGCCGGGTATGCCGGGAATTCACCGGTGCCGGCGGTGGGGTTCGGTAGGGGACGCATCCCATCCAGTCGGGCATCGTGCACACTGACTAGCCCCAAACCGGGGTGCTGTTGGAGGGTATTTTTGGCCTCCATAACCGCATCGCGGAAGGTTGCGTTCGGGGTGGTCATTAACACCGTTTCAATGGGAACCAATTCGCCCGATTGAATATAGTTTCGAATGGTTACCGAGTTATAGATGACGGGGTGCGCGAGGGGCTTCTTGCTGGCCAATAGCCCTGCTAGGGCATGCCCATGGATGATAACGATCACCGGATGCAGGCCAACCTGCTCCAGTAGGGCTGCGTAAGTTATTGCCAGGTCAATGCAGGTTCCATTGCGGTTGTGAAGCACCTGGGTGCTGGTCCGAACTCGTTGGCCGGTATGTTCGAATGATGCGGGTGGCTCAGAATATATTAAGTTCCGGTCTTGGAGGGCCTGAAATGCCGCGGCGGCGATCTCTAGGGCACGTTCGCTGCCGGCCTGGTAGCCATTGAGGGCGGTAGAGCCTGTTGCCGCACCTAGAATCTCTGCTGTGTCTCGTTTGAGGGGTTCGATAACCTCAGAATTGGGCTGCACAAAAGCTGCTAAGGATTGGTAGTAAGCAGGGGCGTTAAACCATTCGTTTGGCGCTAAAATCCGCAGTTTGGCGGTTTTGGTGCGGGTTTGTCCGCCCACCGTCACGCTGATGGTGAGATCGCCGAAGGTGGATTCGTCGTGGTATTGCAGTAGCGTGGGGTTGATGCGGGTCTGCGCGGAAACGTCATTGACGAGGGTTTTTGACGTGAGTTTCTCTAGCCGCGGTATGGGTGCGGTCAGCGGGGTGAAGAGGTCATGCCCGTTATATTTAGCAGAAATGTTAATGGTATTTTTATCTTTGAGGACGGCCAGGAGCGCCGGCGTGGAGGCGTCGATAGTAACCTCTACATAATGGACCAGGGGAATCTTATTATGTGCTAGCGCAAAATTCGTGGCATGGAGGTAATACACCTGAATAACAAAACCCGGGAAATCAAAGGATACGTGTTCATACAGTGATTCATGATGCATGTGAGTAAGCTCCAAGCTAAACCGAAGATAAACATTCAGCATTATCTTAAAGGAAGATAGGAGCTTTAAAAGAGTCGCCCAGCGGTAGCTGAATTTCTGCCTCAGGTTAAGCAGGCAAAAAGTATGAAGCCGGGCGAGCTTCAGAACCCCTCATTATGAGGTAGCGGGACTACGGCAATAGGATAGAAGTAAAAATCGGCAGGCATAATTTTTGCTGCCATGGCCGAACCTGTAACCTCTGCAATAACTCCAGCAATTCCGTGGCGTCCGTCACTTCTTTGAGTTCTCGGCTGCGCCACACGATTTCGTTCGTATCGGACGACTGGATCATATTTTCCACCGGAATACCCACCTGGGTGGCAACGCGCGCCAACTCTTCCCGCACCATCGTTAACGCCGGGAATGACTCCGGGTAATACCGCGACCACGTGTATCGAGATGGTGGCTTGTCGCGGTAGGTTGGTATCGGAAACGGCTCCGGCCACCGCTCCCGTGAGGTGCGCAACGCTTTATCCACCTGGTTTGCCCAATAGCGAGCTTTACGACGCAGTCTCGGCGGGTAGCCCGTGGTTTTCATGACCTTCGGCACGGTCGTCGGCAACTCCGTGGCTAACGCCACCAATGTTTTGTCCGGCAGCAGCCGCGAAACCGCAGTGTCCGAGGCCTGGGCCAACTTTTCCCGCACCTGCCATAACCAGCGCGCCACCTGAAGCTGCTTGCTGGTTCGCAATCTGCGTACCCCCTTGAGGTCCTCCCAGGATTTCGGGGTGGGGGAGTAGCCCCTATAGACCCGGGTTAAATGGTCGCATTCCTCCGCCACCCATTCGTCCTTCGGGTGTTGTTGCGTGAGCTCGCTGCGCATGGCGTCGGCAAGCGGCAACAAATACTCCACATCTAATGCCGCATAGTCTAACCACTCGGACGGTATCGGCCGCCGGGACCAATCCTCCCCGCCATGATTCTTCCGCAACCGCACCCCAAGGTAATGCTCCACCATTGCCGCCAAATTCACCCGGTGAAACCCTAAAAACCGGCCGGCTAACTCGGTGTCGAAAAGCTGCGCTGGTCGCAGCCGTAACTGTTCCAGGTATGGCAAATCCGACGTCGCGGCATGCACCACCCAGCCGGTGTCGGCCAAAACTCTACCCATGAAATTCGTGGTGGCCTGGGGGTCGGATTCCACATCTATCAGCATCGTGCCCGCACCGGCCCGCCGAATCTGAAGCAAACACACCCGGTTGTGATACCGAAACCCGGATACCCGCTCGGTGTCAACTGCGCACCAACCCGTGCCCTGCGCCAACCGGTCGGCAGCCTGCCTGATCGCCGCGGCGCCGGCAATAAGCTGTGGTGTGCCCTCCGGCGGTGCGGTCACGAATTCAGACATTAACGCCATTATTCAGCGCGGTCACGCCCTCCGGCGGTAACCCAGCCACATGCGCAAGTACTTTCGAAAACGCCACCACGTGGGGTGCCAACTCTACCGATGCCGCCGTCCACGAGGCCCGCATCTCAATCTGATAAGCGCTCGGTGGACCGGTAATCTCCCCGAACCTAACCGACGCAGTAGACGTCACCGTACCCCCCAGATTCGAATACTCGGCGCCGCCTTCGCTCAAACCTTCGGTCAACCAATCCCAGGCAACCTCCGGCAATAACGGATCTCCAGCCAGTGAATGATCCATATCCGCCTGAATATAAGCCACTAACCGTAATGGGCCTTCCCACACATCATCCGCACCCGGATCGTGTAATAAAATAAGTCGACCGAAGGCGTCACCTTCGGCGTCGGTACTCATCGGCTTGATGCTTTCCGGTCGGGTAACCTCCAAACCAATGGCATGGCTAAACGGCGCTAACCGTTGCGGTGGTCGAATGATTCCTAACGTAATCTCTGGTCGTAACACAGCTTCATGCATAGACGCCATTGCGCGGGAAAAATCCACTGGGGTATCGGTGTCCGTAACCGGAGATTTCTTGGGAGATGTAGGGGTGTTAGTCACACCCGCCAAATTAGCGAAAGATTTCGCCAAAAGCACAGCGCCACGCCGTTGCAGCAGGCCCAGGCGAACCCCGACCATGGAACTGTTATAGGCCTGTTACCTGCTTGTTATCGGTTAGTTACCAAACTTGCTATTTGTCAACCACACACAAGGGGTAAACTCGCAACGGATGCCCCACCAAACGGTGGAAGCAAAACATAAACCAAAGATTATGGGAAGGAACCCACCCCCACATGGTCAACAAAATCGACTACGAAAAACTCAACAACGTTCAGTGCTACTGCCAGTGGGCCACCTTCAAAGCCATCCCCGGCGCGCTCGGCACCGACCGTGGCAAAGCCATTACCCAAGCCCAAGAATTCTTCGCCGCACTCGAAGCCGAAGGCAACGTTACTGTCCGCGGCATCTACGATATTACCGGTGGCCGCGCCGAAGCCGACTTCATGTTCTGGTGGCATGCCGAAGAATTTTCCGACATCAAAGACGCCTACAACCGTTTCCGCCGCGACCTTATCCTCGGCCAATCCTCCGAAGTGTTCTGGCTTGGCAACGGCCTTCACCGGCCCAGCGAATTCAATAAGAGTCACCTTCCCAGCTTCATCATGGGTGAAGAACCCGGCGACTGGATTGCCGTCTACCCCTTCGTCCGGTCTTACGACTGGTACGTCATGGACCCGGCCGAACGCCGCCGCATCCTCGCCGAACACGGCCGTACCGCCCGCCCCTTCCCCGACGTCCGGGCCAACACCGTCGAGGCCTTCGCGTTGGGCGAC
>ERZ773079.513-NODE-513-length-25232-cov-67.247488_pt1 | contig 25232 bp, 25 predicted proteins | sample MGYA00511355_ERZ773079 | MGnify/ENA primary metagenome ERZ773079 (study PRJEB29015, sample SAMEA2737979) | human oral metagenome | biome: human oral; feature: human-associated habitat; material: dental | place: China | collected 2117 ... | reverse complement strand
AGAATCGGTGACCGACTACAATCAGAAGGTGTTCGACGACGCCGTCGCCACGTACAAGGATTCGGGAGACTTTATAGCCGTGGAGGAGGCGGTCGCCGCTCAGTGCAGGACCAACGGGTTCTTCGCCGGCGCTGCAGGATATCAATTTGTGAACGACGCTCAGCCGTTCAATGAGGATCAGGAGTCCAGTGCGAATTCGCGGGCCAACGACATGAAAATGTGGCGTTCATGCAGAATTATGAGCAGCTCACCGCCTCCCTTCTCAACAGCGGTCTGTATGATTCGGATGATCTGCTGGGAGCCGTCCGCGACAGCGGGAAAGACCGTCAGACGGATCGGGTGGTCGACGAGGATGGGAACCCTCTGACGGTAGGCATGGATCCATCCGAGATCGGAGATAAAGACGTCAAGCGCGGTCTCGACCAGGTTGGTGGTTACCTCTACCACCGCGCCGACGGCACTCTTGATTTCAGAGACTCAAGAGACGAGCAGTTCAATAACGGCTATGAGACGGCCAAGCCGTCTAGCGGTGGAGCGCCGGGACGCGCATGGGGCGGGTGATAGCGGCAGTGGCGGATAGCCCGGTCGATCTGATCCAGTCCGCTTCCGCACTGCTATGAGGTCACGCGCGGTTCGCACCGGTTACGGCGTATCCTGCGCTCTTCCATCCGCTGGTGTCGGGTGGGGACGTGAGCCGGAGCCTCCTCACCCGCCGGACCCCGTACGTGCCAAGGACGGTCGGCGTTGAAGGCCTCCGCCGCCGCCAACCACGAGCTCGTCCGGGAAGGCCTGCTCATCGCAGGACCGGCCGTACCTGAACCCGACTGTACCTGGACCCAGCCGTACCTGAACCCGGTCACCGGAGCCCTGACGGCCGAGGCTCCCGCGCACGCCTCCCGACGAACATCATCGTCTCGCGGTCCCCGTCCTCGGCCGGCTGCGCAGGACCCGCAGCACTGTCCTCCGCTGCATCGATCCCGTCGATTCAATCGTTCATCGCCGATCTATCCTGGTTCGGACAGAGCCTCGGGCAGGGCCGACGATTCGAACAGTCCCACTCACTCGACTCCCGTGCGGGCCTTCGGGACGGCGGACGCCGTCGTGCGCTCCGAGCTCGAGGCCGGTGCCCATCGGCGTCGCCACGGCCAGCGCGGCGACGAACCGGCACCGACGTCGTTCGCAACCGCCCGCACGGGCAGTGCAGGCGGTCGGGACATGAGCCGATGACCTCCGGCCACGGCGGGAGGCGCACGGAAACGCAGGGTATCAAGTATAGGAACAATAATAGCAAGACGCCCTCCCGCGCCACCCCCGGACGCCATCTAAAACGTTTCAATCACCTTCATCGCCATCTGCGCGGGGCGCACCGTCGCCGGTCGGGGGAGTGCGGTGATCGAGGATTCCGTCGCATCCCGCAAGTTGAATCGTTACAATTGAAAATGACGCTGATAGGCTCTACCTTATTTCGTCGATCCGCTTATCACTCATACGTTTCAGTGGGGGATGTTCCGGCATCCTCCGTACCTTCTCGATTCTCTCGAAGTGAGAGTCAATCTACGTACCCAGTTTTTAGATATTCGGTTAAGAACCATCTTGTTAATCGAGGCGTCGCGTCGATGCGGCGATGGTCGTGTGCGTCCTCGTCACACATCCCCGACCGGGTTGATGTGGAACGATTGAGCATGACGGTGACAAACGTGGACCATGCGGAGCATCGGGCCTGGATAGCTAGCGGCTGCAGCGCTGGCGGGCTCTTTGGATGATGTACGGATCAGAGCGAACCGTCGACGTCTCACCGGCTCCCGCGGGCCGCCGCCTCTCCGGCGGCCCGCTCCGAGTCCTCGCCCGTCTGCCCCACCGGATCCCCGAGATTGCAACAGAAAGTCGGTGAGCCGGGGACGGGGAGCGATACTCCCCGACCCCGGCTCACCGACAGATCTTATAGACGCTCAGGCGTCGTAGGATTCGACCTGCGGCAGCTCGGGCTGGTCGGTTACGCCGTTAGCCTCCGCGATGTTGTTGTGGTTGTTCGCCACATCGCAGGCGGCGCTGGCCAGGACCTGCTCGAACTGGATCAGCTTCGGACGGAACTCGTCCCAGGCCGACCGGAAAGAGTCGGCGTTCGGGCTTTCCCACACCGCGGATGCCAGTGAGGTGTCGGTGCCCGAGACGATCGAGTGGGCCGAGTCGACGTCCCCCGACAGCGTGCTGTGCAGGGTCTGTAGAGTGGTCAGATCTGATGAAAGTGGCATAGGTGCTCCTCGTTCGCAGGGATGGCGTCCGGTCTGACGCCGGGACCGCACCGCAAGGATGGTGCGCCCGCTCGGATCCAGGCTTGCACGTCATGACGCGATCCGCAAGCAAAATCTCGTTTTTCGTCGAAATCGCCCGATCAGCGGACGGATCGGGCGAAGGGGGTGGCGCTCCGAGATCAGTTCGGTATGTTAGAAGACGACCCTGCCGTCCACCCCTACCGGACCGAGATGACCTCTCCAACCGATATCCGTACGTCCCGCCGTCGTGATCGCGATGCCAGAGCCACCGGCTCCACCCGCGCCCAGGAGGAGAAGAAGTCCCGCGGGCGCCTCCCGTCGGCCCCGCGCGAGCGCCGGCCGCTGCTCGCTGCCCTCGCCGTGATCCTCATCGTCGGCGGAGCCCTGCTGGCCGGCCTGCTGGCCGCGCGGATCGACCAGCGCGAGGAGATGCTCATCGTGGTCAAGCCGATCGAGGCCGGCCATGTCATCGCCCTCGAGGACCTCGCCTCGATGCCCGTGGCCGCCAACAGCAGCATCCTCATCCCCGCCAGCCGCGCCAACGAGATCGTGGGACAGACCGCGAAGGTCGCCCTCGACAAGGGCGAGCTCGTCCAGACCACTCAGATCACCGACTCCTCCCCCACCCAGGACGGGCGGAGCGTCGTCGGGCTCTCGCTGGAGGCGGGGCGCTTCCCCGCGGCCGGGCTCTCAGCGGGAGACGTCGTCAGCATCGTGAACGTCTCCGCCGACGGCTCGACTCCGATCTCGGGCGCCCAGGTGCTCGATGCCGTTCCCACCTCGGGGAAGGACGGCAATTGGACCTCGGGCGCCACCGTATCCGTCCTGGTCCCCTCCGCCCAGGGATCCAGCGCGGCGGCGCTGGGAGCCTCGGGCAATGCGGCCGTCGTCGTCACCGCCGCCGGCCAACCGATCGGTGATCACTGATGCTTCTCTCCCTCGCCTCCGCCAAGGGAGCCCCCGGCACGACGACCAGCGCCCACGTCCTAGCCGCGGTGTGGCCAGTCCCTATTCTCCTGGTCGACGCCGACCCCGCCGGCTCGGACCTCATCTACCGGCTGCGCGCCGACAACGGCCTTCCTCTGGACGCCGAGCGCGGCCTGCTCTCATTGGCCGCCGCCATGCGCAACAACCCTGACGCCCCCGTTGAGGAGCACACGACGCTGGTCGACGGCGGCCTCGACGTGCTGCTGGGGATGCCCCGCCCCGAGCAGGCGGCCGCCGTGGCCTCCAGCTGGGGCGCTATTGCCGGGCGGCTGCGCACAACGCGCGATGTGGTGTGCGATGTCGGTCGGCTCGTCCCCGGCTCCCCCAGCCTGCCCGTCGCCCTGTCTTCCGACGCGCTGCTGCTGGTGGTGAGGGCGGGCGTGGATTCTTACGCTCATTTACGGGACCGTTTGCGCTGGGTGGCGGAGGAGACCGCGCGTCGCGCTGAACGGCCCGATCTGGGGGTCCTCCTCGTCGCTCCGTGGAGGCATCGTCATGAGGCCGGTGATCTTCAACGGTTGCTGCGTTCCAGCGGTGTTGACGTGCCGGTGGTCGGCGCTCTTGCTTTTGATCGTGATGCCGCTGATTCATTGGCCGGACGTCGTCCGCATTCGTTGCGACGAAGTCTTCTGGTGCGTTCGGCGCGGAGTGTGGTGTCGTCTGTTCGTCGTCCCGCCGATGCGGCGCTCTGGGAGGTTTCGCGATGAGTGCTGATCAGAATCTGGTGCGGCAGATGCGTGAGGAGGTCGCCGATCTCCTCGCTCAGCAGCGTCATGACGACGCCGCCACGGGTATCCCGCCCATGAGTTCGGAGGATGAGCGCCAGTTCGCCCGCGCTCTTATCAGCCGGGTGCTCGACCAGCACGCCCGAGCCGAAATCGCTGCGGGGCGCAGTCCGTTATCGGCGGGGGATGAGGATGAGGTCGCCCAGGGGATCCACGCCGCCTTGTTCGGGGTCGGCCGTCTTCAGCCGTTGCTGGAGGATCCCGAGGTGGAGAACATCGATATCAACGGTTGCGACAATGTGTTCGTCCAGTACGCCGATGGACGCGAGGAGCGCGGCACCCCCGTGGCCGATTCCGACGACGAGCTCGTCGAGTTGGTCCAGGTCCTGGGCTCGTACTCGGGACTCGTCTCGCGTCCTTTCGATTCCGCTAATCCCCAGTTGGACCTGCGGCTGCCCGACGGGTCGCGCCTGTCGGCGATCATGGATGTGTGCGCCCGTCCGGCGCTCTCGTTGCGTCGAGCCCGGTTGGACAGGGTGGGTTTGGATGAGCTGGTCGGGCTGGGCACGCTCAGTCCCCGGCTGGCCGCCTTCTGCTCCGCGGCCGTTCATGCCCGCAAGAACATCATGATTGCCGGCGCAACGAATGCCGGCAAGACAACCTTTCTGCGGGCCCTGGCCAATGAGATCGCCCCGGAGGAGCGGCTCATCACCGTTGAGCGGGCTCTGGAGCTCGGTCTGGGGGAATTCAGCGAGCTGCATCCCAACGTCGTCGCTTTCGAGGAGCGGTTGCCCAACTCCGAGGGGGCCGGAGCCATCACGATGGCGGACCTCGTGCGCAGATCACTGCGCATGAACCCGTCGCGCGTCATCGTCGGCGAGGTGCTCGGCGACGAGATCGTCACCATGCTCAACGCCATGAGCCAGGGCAACGACGGGTCTTTGTCGACGATCCACGCCAACTCCTCCTCGGAGGTCTTCAACCGCATCGCCACCTACGCCATCCAGTCGCACGAGCGTTTGCCCCAGGAAGCCACGAATCTCTTGATCGCCGGCGCCATCGATTTCGTGATTTTCATCTGCCGGGAGAATCGCTTCGGCCAGGGTGGGACGATGCGTCGCTACGTGGCGTCGGTGCGGGAGGTCAACGGGGTCGATGAACGGATCCTGTCGTCGGAGGTCTTCGCCGACGACGGTTCCGGCCATGCTCAGCCGGCCGCTCCGATCTCCTGCATCGATGAGCTCGCGGAGGCGGGATACGACCCCGCCGTCGCCTACGCCGCCGGGGGCGTGTCATGATCGGCCAGTCGACGACGGGATCGGTCGCCATTCTCGCCGGCGCCTTGATCGGCGGCGGCCTGTTCCTCCTGGTGGCCTACGTCGCGGGCGTGGATATGCCCGGTGGCGGTGGCGGCGGTGCGCGTTTAGTGCGCATCACCTCCAGGCGTCTAGTGGTTGCGGCGGCGGTCGGGCTGGCCGTGCTGTTGCTGACTCGTTGGGTCGTGTTGACCGCGGCCGCCGCCGTCCTGGTGCTGGTGTGGCCGATGCTGTTCGGCGGTTCGCGTCAGGAGCGAGTGGCTGCCGCTCGTATTGAGGGACTGGCTACATGGGCCGAGTCCTTGCGCGACACTATTGCTGGCGCTGTTGGCTTGGAGCAGGCTATTCCGGCGACGGTGTACGCGGCTTCTCCTGTTATTCGTGGTGATTTAACATTGCTGGCTGATCGTATGCGCGTGCGCGTTCCGCTTCCTGTGGCCCTACGTCAGTTCGCTGACGATCTTGATGATCCCACGGCTGACTTGATCATTTGCGCTCTTATGATGAATTCTCGGTTGCGAGGGCCGGGGCTGCGTCAGTTGCTGGGCAATCTGGCGGCGACAGCTCGGGCTGAGCTCGATATGCGTCAGCGCGTGTCGGCATCTCGCGCCGGTACGCGGCGTTCGGCTCAGATCGTCGTGGTGTTCTCGATCCTGATCATCCTGGGGATGGCGGTCTTCAACCGTTCGTTCGTGGCGCCCTACGGTTCTGCGCAGGGTCAGATGGTGCTGTTCGTGGTGGTCGCCCTGTTCGCAGTGGGTCTGATGTGGATGCGGCGTTTGGCCGGTGTCACTCTGCCGCGTCGTTTCCTGACCGCTCGCGGCGCGTCGTTCCAGGCCATGGGGGAGGACCGCTCATGAGTACGTGGATTCTGCTGGGCGGGGCCTTGTGCGGTGCGGGGCTGGTGCTTGCAGGTCTTGTCATCGCTCCGCCCGCGGTTCAGCCGGCGGCTGCGCTCGCCGAGCTCGACTCCCAGCGCGATGAGCGTCAGCTGCGCCGCGACGCGCGGCGGTTGAACTCCCACGAGCGGGCTCTGCCGGAATGGCTTGATGGCGTGGGGTATCGGGCTGCTGCTCTTCTGCGTCGAACAGGTGTGGATCTGACGGGGCTGTCCAGTGATCTTGCTGTTGTCGGCCGGTCTTTGGAGAGGCACCTGGTCGCCTCCCTGCTGCTCGGGCTGACGGGTTTCGCCGCCCCGCTGGTGCTTGTGGGCCTGTCCGCCGTCGCGGGTCAGCCGATGGGCTCCTCACTGTCGACGCTCGCGTGCGTGGTGGCGGGGGCGGGGCTGGCCTCCCTGCCCACGGTGCGCCTGCATTCGCAGGCTGAGCAGGCCCGTCGGGATTTCCGTCATGTCGTGGGATCCTTCCTGGATCTGGTGTCCATGTCGTTGTCGGCCGGTCGAGGCGTGCCCGAGGCGCTGGATGCGGCCTCGGGCCTGTCGGACGATCCGTCCATGGTCCGTATTCGCGACGCGTTGGCGACGGCGCGCCTGCGCGGGGAGACGCCGTGGGCGGCCATGGGCCGCCTGGGTGAGACGCTGCGCATCGACGAGTTGCGCGACCTGTCGGCGGCGCTGGCCCTGGTGGCCGAGGACGGGGCCAAGATCCGCGAGTCCCTCGGCGCTCGGGCGTCCTCGATGCGTCGTCGGGAACTGGCCGACGCCGAGGGGAAGGCGGGTGAGAATTCCGAGTCCATGCTCGTGGCCCAGCTCGTCATCGCGATGGGATTCATCGTCTTCCTCGTCTATCCGGCCCTGACCGGGATCATGGGGGGCATGCAATGACCCGACTCTGCTCTTCCCCCGTTCTTATCCTGTGTTGAAAGGAGATAATCATGCTGTCATTGTTGTGCGCTGTTCGGATTATCGCGGGCCGCGTTGCGGACCGCTTCCGGAACCGCCTGGTCGGGATCACCGATCGTGTGTGCGGCGAGGAGGGGGCCTCGACCGTCGAGTGGGTCATTATCACGGGTTTCCTCATTGTGCTCGCCGCTGTGGTGGGACGGGCCATCTACGGTCTGGTCCAGAACGCGAGCGACAACCTCGAGGTTCCGTCGCTAGATGGAAACACGTGAGAACGGAGGGCGTCATGCTGATGCGGCGTCGTCGGGGCGAGGAGGGGGCGTCCTCGCTCGAACTCCTGGTCTTCTTCCCGCTGCTCATGCTGATCATCCTCGTGACTGTTCAGGTCGCCCTGTCCTGGTACGGCAACGAGGTGGCGATGACCACGGCCCGGCAGACGGTCCGGAATCTGCGCACCGGTGCTCATGATCCGGCCGCTCTCGCCGCGGCGGAGCGGTCGGGAGCCGACTACGCGGTCTCGACGGGGGGCGGAGGCCTGAAAGATGTCGAGATCGACGCCCGGACGGACGGCACCCAGGTGAGCGTGACCGTTTCGGGTCAGGCGATGGACATCGTCGCGGGCCTGGCGCCGCGGATCAGCGCGACGGTCTCCTCGCCCGTCGAGCAGTTCCGGGAGGACACGTGAGATCCATAAGCGCATTCAGGGTCGCCGCCACCGACCCCGCCGTCGCCTCCGCGCGCAGGATCGTCCGCGTCGTCCGCCAGGCTGGAAGCGGGGGAGCCGAGCGGGGGTCGATGTCGGTGGAGATGGTTGTGCTCGCCCCCGTCCTACTCATGGTCGTCCTCATCGCCGTCGCCGGCGGCAGATACGTGTCGGCTGAGGGGATGACTCAGGCCGCCGCCCGTGATGCGGCCCGTGCCGCGTCCATGGAGCGCTCCGCGGCTACCGCGCGCGCGGCCGCCGACGACGCGCTCGACGCCGCCCAGACCGCTTCCGGCGACTGCAGCGCCACGACCTCCACCGCCAGCTTCGGCCGTGGCGGAAGCGTGGATGTGGAAGTCCGTTGCCGGGTGGGACTGTCCGACCTGGGGCTGGTCTTCCTCCCGGGGGCGACCACCATCTCGGCACGGGCCACGGCGCCGGTCGACACACTGAGGGGAACCTCGTGATGACCTCCCTTCTGCAACGCCGTCCCGGGCGCCCGCGGCCGCACAGCCGCCCGCTTCGGCCTCCGCGGCTTGCTCCGTTCTCTTCTTCCTTTCCTTCGCAGTTTCTTCCGCGGTCCCGGATTCGGGCCCGACAGGTCGGGTCGACATCCGTTTTCGCGGTGTGCGTGGTCTCGGTCCTCATGCTCCTGGCGGGTCTGTGCATCGACGGGGGCAGGGTCCTCAACGCCAGGACGACTCTGACCGATGAGGCGGAGCAGGCGGCCCGGGCCGGCGCCCAGGAGGTCCAGATCGGCGGGATACGCCGGACCAACGAGGTCGTGCTCGATCCTGCGGCGGCGCGGGCGGCCGCCCGCGAGTACCTGGGGGCGGTGGGGGACGCCGACGCGGCCTCGGCCACCGTGACGACAGCGGGCAACACGGTCACCGTGACGGCTGAGACGGACGCTCCCACCTTCATGCTTTCGCTGGTCGGCGTATCCACTGTTCACATCACTGTGGTCGGCTCCGCTCAGGCGGAGTCCGGCATCATCTAGGTCAATCAGGAAGGAACGACTACTCGTGGTCTCCCGCCAGTCGGAGTCAGCTGCTGTGTTCGGGCCTGAGCGGTTTCGAGCATCGGAGTCGGGTCGTGCCGGGACGGTGGGGCGTTCGCTGCTCGCTGTTGCGGTGCTGTTGCTCGTGGTTGTCGGTGTGCCGGTTGCGATGCTTACGCTTGCGGGGGTTCCGCCTATTCCTGAGAGCGTGTCTTTGTCCATGGTTACTCGGGCGGTGTCGGTTGAGGTTGTGCTAGGCGTGCTCGTGTGGGTGGTGTGGCTGGCGTGGTTCCAGTTCACTGTGTGCACGGTGGTTGAGCTGGTTTCGGCGGTGCGTGGACGGGGTGTGCCTGGTCATGTGCCGGTGTCGGGCGGGGTGCAGGTGGTGGTGCGTCGTCTGGTTATCGCTGCGCTGCTGATCTTCTCGGCGTCGGGCCCGGCGGTCGCTGCTCCGGCGACTGCGGCGGCGCCCGCTCCTGCTCCTGCGCCCGCGGCGGCGGCGCAGGTCGTGTCTGGTGGCGGCGGGGTGCCGTCGGATACGGGTGCGGCGGATGCGGGCGCGGGTGCAGCGGACGCGGGTGCGGATCAGCAGGATGGAACGGTGGTCGGTCATGTGACGTACAGGCTCGGTGGTGCGGTGATTGATCCACAGGTGGGGGCGCAGTTGGTGGGGCGGCGTGTTTATGTTGTTCAGCCACCGCAGGATCATTATCATGACAATTTGTGGGATATTGCTGAGAGGTCGCTCGGTGAGGGGCGGGACTATCAGCAGATCTATGATCTGAATGCGGGGAGGCTTCAGCCCGACGGGCGGACCCTGGAGCTGGCTCGTTTGATTCAGCCGGGGTGGTATTTGGTTATGCCCGAGTCGGCCACTGATGTGCCTCGCGTCGAGGCGGTGACAACGACCGCTCCGGCTGCTCCCGCTCCTGGTCCTGTCTCTGCCGATCAGTCGAGTGGTCGGCAGCAGGAGCAGGGCGGTCGGCGGATGCCTGATCGTTCTGACGACGTGGGCGATATTCTCCCGGCCGATGTGCCAGCACTCGGTGCGTTGACGGCGGCATCCGTGCTGGCTGTATTGGCGCGGTGGCGGCGTTACGGGTCGTGGGCGGTGCCTGATGCTGGCGCCGGTGAATTGGAGAGGCTGCTGCGGGTGGGGGCCGACCCCGGGCGTATGGCGCGTGTGGATGCGGTGCTGCGGTGGTTGTCGGGTTTGGAGGATCCTCCCGAGTTTTATGCTGTGGGAGTTGATGATGATTCGGTGTCGTTGTTTTTGACCCGTCGGGTTCCGCAGGCTCCGGCACCGTGGCGGGTGCGGGATGGGGGTGCGGTGTGGAATGTGGAGCGAGGGGTGGATATTCAGGTTCCCGATGGTCCTGTTCGTGTAGGGGCGGGACTAGTGACTGTGGGGCGTGATGAGCGCGGAGCCGATGTGCTTATTGACTTGAGCGTGGTTGATGGTGATGTTGTGGTGAGCGGGGCGCCGTCGGTGGCCGCGGAGGTCGTGTCGGCTCTCGCTGTGGAGCTGTGCACGAATCCGTGGTCGGCGCAAGTGCGGGTTGTCGGCGTCGGGCTGCCGCCCGCGCTGAGTGCGGTGTGCGGGGAGCGGTTGGAGGTCGCGTCCGATGTCGCTGCAGCCGTCGGTTCCGGTTCGACCGACGGGCCTGACTCCGGGGAGGCCGGGTCAGCCGGCTCTGGTTCGGCCGACGCCTTCGGCTCGGTCGGTGGAGTTGGTGGTGTGCTGACGGGGCGGAGTGGCCGAGGTGATGTGTGCGTCGTGTTGGCCGCTGGACAGGAAGAGGCTGCGCCGGTGTCGCCGGTCAGGGGCGGGGCGACGCTCGTGCGTGCGGGTGGTGGTGGAGGTCGGTGGCGGATCGAGGTGGATTCGACGGGGTCGGCGCGGGTCGAGCCGTTGGGCGTGGGCGTGCGGGTGACGCGAGCGTCCGAGGCGGATCTGGAGTCGTTGGGCGAATTGTTCGCTGCTGATACGAGTGGGCGCCCGCCGGCGCCCGAGCCGCCGTCGCCGCCGAGTGCGGCGGCACTGCGTAGCGCGCCTGTGCGGGTGCGGGTGCTCGGGCCGGCTGTTGTTTCCGCACCCGGTGTGGTTGAGCCCGAGCGGCTCGGATTGTTGACGGAGGCGGTGGCATGCCTGGCTTTGCACGAAGAGGGTCTGCATCCGCGGGTTCTGGGGTCCATGATCTGGCCGTTGGGTGCGACGGGGGATGTAGTGACGTCCTCGATTGATCGGTTGCGCGCGTGGCTGGGTCGTGATGAGGCGGGGGCGGATCGTGTGCGCGAAGATGAGGAGGGACGGTTGGTGCTCTCCTCGGATGTCGTTGCGGATTGGTCGGTGCTGCGTGGTTTGATCGCTCGGGCGCGACGTGCGCGCGAGCGCGGGGATGATCGTGAGGAGTTGCGTTTGCTTCAGGAGGGCTTGAGGCTCGTGCGCGGTCCGGTGTGTCAGGATGCTGAGCCGGGTCGGTACGCGTGGTTGGCCCGGGTGCGCGCGACTCGTGAGTCCGAGGTGCTGGTGGCGGATGCGGCTCATCGTGTGGCGGTTCTACTGGGTGATCATGATCCGGATGGGGCCGGGCGTGCCGTGGAGGTTGGTTTGCGGGTGGTTGAGCTCGACCAGCGGCTGTGGCGTGATGATCTGCGTCTGGCCGCTGCGTGCGGGCGTGACAGGCTCGCTGCTCGTGCAGAGGCGTTGCTCGAGGCTGCGGGAGCTGATGATCTGGCCCAGGTCGATCCTGCGACTGCTGCCCTGGTTGAGGATCTGGCCCCTGGTGCCGGGCTGGGGTCGCGGCGTCGTCCTGCCTGAGGCACGGCCGACGGGAGCCCGAGGAAATTCAGGACGTAAGAAGGGTTATGGAGATAGCGATGGATCTGCTGCTCACCGTGGTTCGTTTCGGGCAGGACGCCGAGTCGGGCGAGGACGTGCTGGTCTCGGCGCCGGAGGAGTCCACGGTCGCCGATCTGGCCCGGAGCCTGGATGAATATCTGGGCCCGGCCAACCGGGCATCGGGTCCCGCCGCCGACGCGGCCGAGAATGGTGCCAGCGCCGTCGGTGCCAGCGCTGCCGGTGCCAGCGCCGCCGGGGATGCTACGGGTGTTGTTGTTGGTTTGCGGGGCGGGGGCGCTCCGGATGTGTGGCGCGGTGAGACGCTGCTGGATTCGGGGGCTCGGTTGGATGAGGGTGTGCTGCGTGATGGGGCTGTCGTGGGCATTGGCGGGCCTGTCGTGGGCGTTGGCGGGCCCGTGGTTGGCGGGGCGGAGCCGGGTGGGGTGGTTGAGGTGCGGGTGATCGGTGGCGAGGGGGCTGGATTGGTTCGTCGTTTGGGTCTGGGTGAGTATGTTGTCGGGGGTAATGGGTGTGATGTTGTGCTGCCGGGTGCGGAGAGGGCTTTGGCGCGTGTGATTGTGGAGGTCGATGGGGTGGTGAGGGTGGAGCCGGTGGGCGAGTCGCAGGAGTTGGACGCGCCTGTTCGACCGGTGCGGGCTCATCCTTTGCCCGGGCCGCTTGTTCTTGCTCGGTGCGGTGATGGGGATGAGACCGGGGATAGCGGTGGTCGGTGGTGGCGGCGTTCGCGTCGTGGTCGTGGTGGGGACGTGGTGCTGCCGGCGCATGAGGAGAGGGATCCTGATGAGCGGCGCGGGTTGGTTGAGCTTGATCGTCGTCGATTGGTGGAGCGGGCGGTGTGGGAGCCGGGGACGGTGTTGAGTGCGGGGGCGAGTTTGTTGGTGGTCGGGTCGGTGCCGGTGGTTGATGCGGTGGTGAGTGCGTCGGAGGATGGGGCGGGTGTGGACTTTAACCGTCCCCCTCGGTTGGCTCGTCCGGGGCGGGCGAGGTCGTTCTCATTGCCGCGTCGGCCTCGTGAGTCACGTGCTCAGGCGTTCTCGTGGTTGGTGCTGGCGGCTCCGGTGGTGATGGGGGTGGTGATGTTCGCTGTGACTCGTCGGGTGGCGTCGTTGCTGTTCGTTCTGTTCTCTCCGGTGATGATGCTGGCTAATCGGCGTACTGGTGCGACTAATCGTAAGCGGGCGCATCGGCGGGCGGTGGCTGATTATGAGCGGGCTAAGCGGGCTGCGGAGGGTGCTGCTTTTGAGGCGTTGGTTCGTGAGCAGGGTCAGCGTCGGGATGAGCAGCCTGATCCGGCTGAGGTGTTGTTGCGGGCCAGCGGTCCGCGGGCCGGGTTGTGGGAGCGGCGTGCGGACGATGAGGACTGGCTCGATATGCGTGTGGGCACGGCTGATGTGCCCAGCCGGGTGGAGTTGGGTGTGCCCGAGCGGGCCTCGTATGAGGAGCCGTTGAGGTGGGCGGTGGCTGATGTGCCCGTCAGTGTGCCTCTGGGCGGGTTGGGGGTTGTCGGTGTGGCCGGGCCGCGGGCTCGTATGACGGCCCGGTGGATGGTCGCTCAGTGCGCGGGCCTGCATTCCCCGGCTGAGTTGGACCTGATGGTTCTGGCTGATCCGGCCGACGCGGTCGGGGCGGGGCGTCGATGGGACTGGGTACGGTGGCTGCCTCACGTGCGTACCGGGGCGGGTGGGGTACGGGTGCGTGCGGGTGTTGATGAGCGTTCGGTGGCTCGTGAGGTGAATCGGATTTTATCGGTGATCGAGGAGCGGGCCGCGGTCCGTGGTCCGGGTTCGCGGCCCGAGGGGCGGACGATGGTGGTGGTTCTTGACGGGGCCCGGGCTCTGCGGTTGGTTCCCGGCATGGTTCAGGCTCTGCGGCAGGGTCCGCAGGTCGGGATCGTTTTCATTTGCGTTGATCACGACCGGGTGAGTCTGCCCGAGGAGTGCCGGGCCGTGGTCTCGGCCCAGAACCCGTTGGCCCAGGTGTGGGTCGCTGGCGCTGACCCGGTCGAGCAGGTCAGGCTCGATGCCCCGTCGCTTGAATGGGCCGAGCGGATGGCCCGGTGCCTGGCGCCGGTGCGCGACGCTTCCGCTCAGGGGGCCCAGGGCGCGATTCCCCGCGCTTCGCGGCTTTTGGATGTGATGGGCGTGGACGGGCGCCCCGATCCCCGGCTGGTGGCCGGCTGGTGGGCGTCCAGTGGTGGGCGTTCGACTCGCGTGACCGTGGGCGAGGACGCCGAGGGCGCGTTCAGCATCGATCTGCGCGCTGATGGTCCTCATGCTCTGGTCGCGGGCACGACCGGCTCGGGCAAATCCGAGCTCCTCCAGACTCTGATCGCGGGACTATGCGCGGCCAACACCCCTGAGGCCATGACCTTCGTCCTCGTGGACTACAAAGGCGGAGCGGCTTTCAAGGACTGCGCCCACCTGCCCCACACCGTCGGCATGGTCACCGATCTCGACGGGCACCTGACCTCCCGCGCTCTGGACTCCCTAGGAGCCGAACTACGCCGCCGCGAACGCCAACTGGCTCGCGCGGGAGCCAAAGACGTCGACGATTACGCCGCTACCGCCCACGCCGCTACCGATCCTATGCCCCGGCTCGTGCTGATCATCGATGAATTCGCGGCTCTGATCACCGAACTGCCCGATTTCGTCACCGGCCTGGTCGATATTGCTCGACGCGGTCGATCCCTGGGCGTTCATCTCGTTCTGGCCACCCAACGACCGGCCGGCGTCGTCTCAGCCGATATCAGATCCAACACCAACCTGCGCATCGCTTTGCGCGTAACCGATGAATCCGACTCCCAGGACGTGATCGAGGCCCCCGACGCCGCCCACATCCCGCCCGCCCTGCCCGGCCGGGCCTACGCCCGGCTCGGACACGGCCGCCTACTGGCCTTCCAAGCCTCCCGCATCGGAGGACACCGCCCGCACACAATCCACCAGCCCCGCCCCCGCGTCCATCCCCTGCACCTGGCCCTTTTGACCCGCCCCGCGCCCGCCGCCCCCACCAGCACCCAGGACACCAACGCCCCCACCGATCTCGCCGACCTCGTCACCGCCACCACCACCGCCCACCACGACACTCACGGCCCCACCCCCCACCAACCCTGGCTCCCGCCCCTGCCCGACGCCATCACCCTGACCGCCCTCACCACTAACACCACCGACGGCGAGGCCGAGGCCACCGACACTGACGGTGAGGCCGAGGCCGACGGCGAGGCTGAGGCCGGGGCCCACACCGGCGGCGAGGCCGGCGGCGGGGCCGGGTTCTTGCCGCCGCTGATCATCGGTTTGGAGGACATCCCCTCTGAACAGGCCCAGCGGCCCATGACCTGGGACTACACGCGCACCGGCCACCTGGGCATAGCCGGCGCCCCCCGCACCGGCCGCACCACCTTCCTGCGCGCCCTGGCCACCGGCATCGCCACCACCGCCTCCCCCGCCGACGCCCACATCTACGGCATCGACGCCGGCTCGGGCGGCCTGCTGCCCCTGATCAGCCTGCCCCATACCGGCGCCATCATCACCCGCGACCAATCCGACCGCCTGCGCCGCCTCCTGACCAAACTCACCACCCAGATCACCACCCGCCAGCAAACCCTCGCCGCCGCCGGCCACACCTCCCTGGCCGAACAACGCGCCGCCGCCGACCCCGACGACCGCCTGCCCTACCTCATCCTCCTCATCGACCGCTGGGATGGCCTGACCACCGTCTACGAAACCGTCGACGGCGGCAAAATCCTCGAACAGATCCGCATCCTGCTACGCGAAGGCGCCGCCATGGGGCTGCGCGCCGCCATCACTGGGGACCGCACCACCTTCCGCTCCCACATGGGCATGCTCCTCGAAGACCGCCTCATCTTCCGCATGCCCACCCCCGACTCCTTCGACCTGGTCGGCATGCGCGCCCGCGACGTGCCCGCCACCATGCCTCCCGGCCGCGCCTTCCGCACCGGACCATCCCATCCCCGAGAAGTCCAAACCCCCCTCCTCGACACCACCCCCACCGGCACCGCCCAAACCACCGCCTTCTACCACCACGCCCGCACCGCCACCACCCGCTGGCCCACTCCACCACCGCACCGCCAACCACCCCACATCGACGACCTCCCCCTGACCATCACCACCCCCGAAGCTCTCGCCCTGGGCCCCACACCACCACCCGACCACCTCCCCCTGGGCATCGGCGGCGACACCCTCCACATCCACACCACCACCATGGAAGACGCCGGCAACGGCATTCTCATCACCGGCCCCCGCCGCTCCGGACGCTCCACCGCCCTCACCTTCATCCTCCACACCACCCTCGCCCACCACACACCCACCATCCTCATCACCCCCCGCCGCACCCCCCTCACCGACTACGCCCACCACCCCGCCATCACCGCCACCCTCGACACCACCAACACAGCCGACGACCTCACCACCCTCCTGAACAACAACCACAACACCCTCCTCATCATCGACGACCTCGACACCCTCGGCAAAACACACGAACTCGCAGAAGCCGCCCATGATTACATGCTCGCCTGCCGCGACCACCCCGGCGGCGTCATTATCACCTGCAACATCGACGACATTCTAGGCACCTACCGCGGCCTACTAACCGACGTACGCAAAAACCGCACCGGCCTCATTCTCGCCCCCCGCTCCTCCGCCGACGGAGACATATTCCACACCCGCCTTCCCCGCTCCATCGGCGCTCCCGTCCCACCCGGACGCGCCATCCTCACCACCCCCACCGGCTGGACCTGGATCCAAATCCCCCGCACACCACCACCCCAACAAAACAAATGAACACAACACTTGAACGCGCCCACCGCATCGAATACACTAACCATAGCCCCTGAAGGAGAGCCCACTATGACCGACGCAGTCGCATCAGGACCCGACGAAGAGGTCCCCGATACCAGCACGCAGGACGACGCCCCCGCTGACGGTACGGTCGAGGAGCACCCCGACTGGGTGGACAATCGCAAACTCGGAGCAATCCGTGATGTCAAAGAACAAATCGAGAAGTCCAGAACATTCCTAGTCGAGGACTGGACGACCTCCACCCAGACGGTCCCCTCGGCCACCGATCCCGACGGCCTCAACCCGACCGTCGTCGGCGGCGCGGGCCTCGACAGCTTCAGGACTGCCCTGGACGAGGAGACATGGAACTCCGACACCGCCGTGGAGTATCAGTACCGGATCAACTCCGCCATCGACTCGATCACCGCTGTGCTCGATGCCCTCGTCGCTGTCGTGACCAGCGCCGAGAACACCCAGAAGCGTGACCCCGGTGAGAAGGTCCCGCCCCACAGCGACGAGGCCAACTGGGGACAGTACTAGGTCAGTATCTCGGCCGTCTGAGAGGGGCCGGCGCAGACCACTGAAACAGCACGCTGACCGACAGGAGGAGTATGTATTTCATCACATTCAATCCCGAACTCGTGCTAGTGCTCATTCGCAATCTGACCGCATACGTCGAGGCTGCTGAGAGTGAACGCTATAAAATCTGTTCATCCAGCGCGGACGCCCTCGATCCCGTACCCAGCGTTGAAGAGGCCACCCACATCCCATTCGTTTACTCTGCTCCCATGATAGGCGCCGCGTCGCAATCCGGAACCCTGTCCGGAGGCGAAACCTACGTCCCTGAATTGGGGTCGGCCATCAGTACCCTCTACGCGGTCATCAACGACCTGTCCTACCGACATCAGCAGATCATCGACCTCAACTCCAACGGGTTGACCACCACCAATGCCGACGGAACAGTGAACTACTGCCTGCCCGACGGAATCTCCGACACCGCCGCCAACATCGGAACCTACAACTTCGAGGCCGCCGCTACCGCCCGAGCCGACGCCGACGCCCTGACCCAGGCCACCAACTCCAAAGACAGAAAAGCTGACGACGGCCGCACCATCGATGACATTATGGCCTCCATGACGGACAACCAGGGTAATCCCGTCTACGCCAACGCCGTCATCACCGAGATCGGCCCGGAGAACTTGACCAGCCTGCCGATATCCGTCAGTTCTTGGGCCGGTTCCAGTAGTGTTGAGGAGGCCGATCGTATAGCTGATGCCTTGGGCGGAGTGCTGGCCAGTGCGTCAACCATCTGGGATGAGGAGCGCTCTCAGGAAGTCGCCGATGCCATCTCCGGGTCGGTTGACGAGGAAGGCGAGTACGGACGAGTCACAGCGCTGAATGCGATCCTCAGCCGTGATGACGACGGTAATGGTGTCAACGACCTGGACTTCGGCTCCAGCTTCCTGATCGATCTGGCCAACAAGCTCGACGACATCGACTACAAGACGATCGGGCGGGCCACCGCCTACCCGAAGTATGATGGTGGCGACGTGGTATTCGGATCAGAACCGGTGATCGGGTTGGGACAGGCCGACACCCGTGCAAAGATCCTGGGCGACAGCATGGATTGGCACTCCTTCGATCCTATGACCGGGGTCCTCAAGGCCATGGGCGGCAACCCTGACGCCGCCCTGGGCTACCTGGCGCCAGCCGGTGGTGACGGTTCGGTCGACACTAGTCGTATTGATGACCTGTCGGCCCGCGACTGGGACGAGGAGGGCCTATCCGGATTCACTGCGGCCCTGGCAGCGGGATCCTCTCTGCGCACCAGTGAGGGCGACGACCAAGCCGCGCGGGCCACGTCCCTGGCCGATTATGGTATCCACGACCTGGCCCAGAACACGAACGCCAAGAATTACACCGACGACACCAAATCTCATATCGGAGTCCTTCTGGCCAACTGCCCCAACGAGGTCACGGCTGCCTGGGGGCAGGATATCCACGGTACCGACGCGGAGAATCCGGATGCGTTGATCGATCATGACGGCACCCAGTTGGGGACGGCCACAACCGGAGACCTGGATACGCTGGCCTATCGGGTGGCGGACTGTGCGAACGCGACGGGCAGTATTGCTGCGGGTATCGCCGCTCATGCCTCGGATCGCTCCGCGAGCGGGGTCGCGTTCAACGAGGGCAGTCCCGATCTGCAGCTCAGCTCGATCAGCGGCGTCTACAGTGATGGGGCGCAGGCGGTATCTCACCTGGTGGGGATCGCTGACTCCCGCGCCAAGGACAAGACTATCAAGGACATCGACGAGACGGAGGAACTGAACGGGAATGCGAAGACGGTGATTTCGGCGTTCACCACGGCGGCGGCCGGCGGGCTATCGGCACTGCCGCTCCCGGCCGGGACCCTAGCGGCGGCGGCAACGGCGACGGGAGGCACACTCCTAGCCCCGGCCGCCGCCGATGCACTGGTCGATGACCCGCAGGCGGCCAACTCACCGGTGTCCTTGACTCTGACCGACGGCATGCGAGCGGCCGCCGTTCAGGACGCCGCCCAGGCTGGGCTGATCAACCAGGATTCCTACCAGGTCGGTCCCACTACCGATCCCGACAAATCAGATGTTCCGACTGCGGCGGATCGGTATAATTGGATTGTTGATGATGGACAGGGCGGTTACACCATCGACCTGTCCGGCACTCCCGCAGGGGGAATGAGTAGTGTCTCCACCTGGGTGAGCCAGGTCACCGATGAGTCTCGCAAGGATAGCGTCCCGCCGGATGCCAGCCTGAGCACGATCAACGAGAGCATTAAGAATGCGACCGGTCAGGGCTATGCTTCCGGTTCGTCGAGTACGGTTTCTCACAGCGGTGGTGGGGGGAGTAGTAGCGGTGGCGGGGACGATGATGGGTGAGTCTGTGAGTATGCGGGTGGGTCGGGGATTGGCTGCCGTGGTGCTGGCGGTCGTGCTGGTGGTGTGCATGTCGATGTCGGGGTGTGCTCGTGTGCAGCAGTGGCGCCAGGACAGGGCCACGGCCGCTGCGTCCGCCGCGTCCGCGGCGTCCGCTTCGGCGGCTGATGCCGCCGAGGACGAGGATTTGAAGAACTTCGTGACCGACGATGTCAACGTCTGTGACATTATGAGCGCCGGGGACATGGAGGCTATCCTCCGGGGCCAACAACTCAAGCGGATCAGTTTCCATCGCAGCACTCTCGATGACGGCAGGGTCGAGCTCGAATGCCTGATCGATCTCGTTGCGAAGACACCCTACGCCTACTTCCCTGCCGACCAGTTCGACATAAGCTATGGGAGTTCGCCGCGGGAGCGGCCTCTTATCGATGATGTCAACGCTATAGGCAGTGTCAGAAACGTGCGCGAGGTCAGTATCGACGGCATGGAGGGCCAGGGAGTGGCTTTCTTCTCCTTATCTTTACCCTCCTACTACCTGAAGTGGCGCTATCCTGATGGTTATGAGCTCTCCGTGCGCATGATCGGGGGAAATAGACTTCAATGGTCCGATGACCCAACCGATACGATCCTTACTCCCATGCTGAAGGCTGTTGCGGGCACTATCCATGCCGCTGCCTCCGGCCCGCCTGAACAGGAAGCGATCTACCCGCCTAACGGGACCGCCACCGCCTCGCCCACCGGCTGACGATGATAGGCTGAGAGGAGGATTAGTGTTCGAGCCGGGACGGGCCGATGTTCGTGCGAAAGACACCGACCTGATCGACCAGGCGGAGCTGGCCAAGGCGGACTCGGACTACGACTGGATCACCCAGGATCCCGACACCGGCAGGTACACGATCGACCTTGATGGAGCGGACACGCAAACGTACCGGGACGTCAAGACTTGGACTGATAGGCAGACTTCGCCGACCTCCACCTCCAATCACACCACTCTCGATGCTCTCACCAAAGATCTGTCAGGTAACTACTCAAGCGGAGATATTAATGGTGAAAGAGATGCGAAGAATTACTAATGGGCGGGGGCTATGAGTAAATCGTCATCGCGAGGTGGGCGTGTGCTGGCGTGTCTGGCCTGTGCGGTGCTGGCCGTCTCGGCCGGCTGCCGCAGCACAAGGGGAGCGGGGACGTCCCCGACCCCTCTGGATGGGGAGGTGTCCGTATGCGGCCTGGCCACGGTGGACCAGATCCAGCAGAACACCGGCCGTCAGATCGAGGAGTTCACCATCAACAACTCATCCCATCGTTCTGGGATATTCGGGTTTGAATGTCAGATCTACATGGTTAGTCAGAGAGGTATCGACACTTTCGCTCTGGAGGTCAGTACGACATTTTCCGATAGCGTCAGAACCGTGCCGGCTGCATCGACTTTTGAGAAGGTGGCCGCCGCTCCGAATGCCGAGCCGGTCACCCTCGACTCGGTGCCGGGGCAGGGGGCGGTCATCCCCGATGACGACGGCCGTGCTGTTCTTGTATGGTCCTACCCTGACACCGATACTGTCGCCACCCTCAAAAGAACCCATCCCAGGCCGCCAGCGGGCCCCAGGTTGTTCCAGGACGTCGCGGATCTGGAGGACCTGTTCACCCTGATCGGGCCGGCCGCTCCCCAGGCCGCCGACGGACCAGAGCAGAGCTGGAGCATGTACCCCACCGACGACCGCAATTCCGCCCCCACACCATGATGGATAACTCATACCCGATGCGCCACCGCGTCCTTCCCGTCTTCGGCCGGCCAGCCGGCGCGAGGCGGGCGCGGGGCGGGCGTGTGGTGGCGTGTCTGGCCTGTGCGGTGCTGGCCGTCTCGGCCGGTTGCCGCAGCACGGGGGAAGCGGGGACGTCCCCGCCCCCTCTGGATGGGGAGGTGTCCGTATGCGGTCTGGCCACGGTGGACCAGATCCAGCAGACCGTCGGCCGTCAGATCGAGGAGTTCACCATCAACAACGACTCATCCCATCGTTCTGGGATATTCGGGTTTGAATGTCAGATCTACATGGTTACTCAGAGTGGTATCGACACTTTCGCTCTGGAGGTCAGTACGACCTTTCCCGATAACATTAGCACCGTGCCGGCTGCCTCGACTTTCGAGGATGTGGCCGCCGCGCCGAATGCCGAGCCGGTCACCCTCGACTCGGTGTCGGGGCAGGGGGCGGTCATCCCCGATGACGACGGCCGTGCTATTCTCGTATGGTCCTATCCCGACACTGATACCGTCGCCACCCTCAAAAGAACCCACCCCAGGCCGACGACGGCCCCCAGGTTGTTCCAGGACGCCGCGGACCTGGAGGACCTGTTCACCCTGATCGGGCCGGCCGCCCCCCAGGCCGCCGACGGACCAGAGCAGAGCTGGAGCATGTACCCCACCGACGACCGCAATCCCGCCCCCACACCATGATGGATAACTCATACCCGATGCGCCACCACGTCCTTCCCGTCTTCGGCCGGCCGGCCGGTGCGCGGGCGCGAGGTGGGCGTGTGGTGGCGTGTCTGGCTTGTGCGGTGCTGGCCGTCTCGGCCGGCTGCCGCAGCACGGGCGGAGCGGAGCCTTCCCCGTCCCCGACCCCCTTGGATGGGGAGGTGTCCGTATGCGGTCTGGCCACGGTGGACCAGATCCAGCAGACCACCGGCCGTCAGATCCCCAGCTTCGCCATCAACAACAACCCCGACCCCCCGGACCACGTCTCACTGTGGTGCGCTATCGGCGTGGCCGACAGCAACGACACCGGACGTTTCGACCTGAGGGTCACCACGACCTACCCCAGGAACATCGACAGCGTCCCGACGGGCTCGACTTTCGAGGATGTGGCCGCCGCGCCGAAGGCCGAGCCGATCACCCTCGACTCGGTGCCGGGGCAGGGGGCGGTCATCCCCGACAACCGCGGCCATGCCATTCTCGTATGGTCCTACCCCGACACCGATACCGTCGCTACCCTCCGCAGAGTCTATCCGTCCGGAGACAGCCCCGCCCCCCTCACGCAGGACGCCGCGGACCTGGAGGACCTGTTCACCCTGATCGGGCCGGCCGCCCCCCAGGCCGCCGACGGACCAGAGCAGAGCTGGAGCATGTACCCCACCGACGACCGCAATCCCGCCCCCACACCATGATGGATAACTCATACCCGATGCGCCACCACGTCCTTCCCGTCTTCGGCCGGCCGGCGCGGGGCGGGCGTGTGGTGTCGGGGACGATGAATGGTTATGAGCTCTCCGTGCGCGTGATCGGAGAAGATAGACTTCAATGGTCCGGTGACCCGACCGATACGGTCTTCATTCCCATGTTGAAAGCTGTTGCGGGCACTATCCAGGCCGCTGCTGCCGGCCCGCCTGAACAGGAGGCGATCTACCCGCCTAACGGGACCGCCGCCGCCTCGCTCATCGGTTGACGACGATAAACGGTGTCCGCCATTATCCCCGCACCCCCATCGCAACCACCGCCCTCGCTGCCCGCGTCCGAGGCAGAGCGACGGAGAAACCAAGCCCCAACCGGAACAGTCGCGACCCGGACGATGCGTGCAGGCGGCGCGGAAGGCGCGGAAAGAGCAGATGCGACGCAGTCTCACGGGTTGAAGAACAAGCGGGCCACTGATAGGGTCGTCATCGTCCTGATATATACGGCAGCCGTCATGGCGGGCCGTCCCCGTGGGGAGATCGTCCTCCGTGTCGTCTGCGCACCCTGAGACGGAGGTTGTGCATGAAGACTTATCGATCGGCCGTAACAATACTTTTCCTGTCAGCCGCATTGCTCGTAGGATGCTCTTCCGGCGGTGAGAAAGCGAACCCGTCGGTTCCCGCCTATACATCGGACGCCGACAGCGGGGGCACAGCAGCGGCGGAAAGCGCACCGGCGGACGACTCCTCCGCAGAAGCGTCAGCCTCCAGCACGTCGGCGACGGACGGACCTCTGACGGCGGAGGGTCTGTCCGACCCGGCAACGGAGTACACGGTTCTGTCAATCCCCGACGACCTCGACGAGCTCCAGCAAGAGGCTCTCCGAGCATACATAGCCTATGATCGCGCCACATGGGAGGGATACAGAACCGAGGACGGTGACCTGAGTGCCGTAGAAGCCACAACAAGCGGGGACGAGCTGGAGAGTTACAAGAAATCTTACGATGAATACATGTCGGCCGGTCAGCACGCCGAAGGGAGCTTTAGCAATTCGATTCTGTTCGTTGACATGAGTAACGAGGATATTCATCTGACAGCAGAAGTCACTGCATGTGTGGACTTCCGATCATCCAGGATCGTGGACAGCTCCGGTAATGATGTGACGAAGGACGGTTGGAAAGTGCTGGCGCTTTACGACCTAACCCTCGTCCGAAGCGGTGGCACGTGGACCGTAACTTCTTCGTCTAAGGATAAGGCTAGTAAACTGTGCACATAATAATGAAACGACATTACATAGTCCGGAACTCCTCGCTCACGATTGCATTCATGTGCCTATCGTTATTATTCGCGCCCGCGCGTGCAAATAATAGCGACTCTGTCGGCGCCTCATCCGTCAACAAGGCGGATGGCGCCTCAACGATCTCTGTCAGTGTATCCTATACCTCCGTCTCCAACGGGGGCGGTGGTGGAAACGGAGGCGGCGGAGCGACGACCTCGACCACCGCCACGGGGACCGTCGCACCACTATGCGACTACTTGCCGGTGGGAACCGGATCTGACGTGGCCCATGATATACGGAGAGCACCATCCCATCCGGGCGCGCGAGTGCCGGAGGAGGTGTATCCCGACTGGGAACAGCATGAGAATGAGTCCGGGCAATGGTACTTCTTTGGCTGCTATCGTAGTCGTGCATCAAGCGAGGAAGAATACATTAAGGCCCGCGACGACGCTAAGAGTCGTCCGGATGTATGGGTTCCCGACGGGGAGGATCCTCCAGCCCCGGAGATCGACGGTGAGATATTGGCGCAGGCGGCATGGGACGCGGTCGACATTCCGACCCCGTCGATCGGGACGAACCCGGCCCTGGGGGACTCGGGTGCCACCGTCGTCGGCCTGGACACGTGGGTGTGGGCCGACGGCGACACACCGGCAACAGTGACCGCCACCGCCACAGCGGGCCCCGTGACGGCGACAGTGACCGCCACCGCCTCCGGACTGTCATTGTCGGCTCCCGACTCCACACCCCACTGCTCGGGTTTCGGCACACCATGGCAGCCCGGCATGGCAGAGGGGTCCAGCGACTGCACCATCGTATTCGGCCGCGCCTCCGCCCACCGGGCAAGCCAGACCACGCCGCTGCGCACATCGGCGACCTACGACGTCTCCTACACCGCCACCGACGGGTCCTCCGGCGCACTCGATCCGGTCACAGTCACATCCACCACCGAGCTGCCCGTCACCGAGATCCAGACCGTCAACGTCCCCACCCCCAACCACTGACCAGCGCCCCTCGCCATTGCCGGCGGGCGCTTCGTCGCAGTGACGCCGCGACGACCCATCTCCACGGGTAGTGGTGGGTGGTGCACGGGTAGTGGTGTGGTTGTCCCCATCGGGGTTGCGGGGGTGGGGTGGGTATGGTGATCGGGTCAGTGGGTTCGTGTTGTGGTAGGGGGCTCATTCATGGTTGGTAAATGGTTCAGTGGTTTTTCGTCTCGGTTCTCGTGGCTGGTGTCGTCGATGTCGTCGCGTCGTTCTTTTCTTGCTCTGGCGGTTCTGTCCTCTGCTGGTGCGGTGGGGTGTCGGGGGCGGTCCGGGTCGGGGGTGGGGGATTTTGCGGGTTCTGGGGGTGCGTCGGGGTCGTCTTCGGCTTCTGTTCCGGTGGCGGGCGGTGGTGTTCCGGTGGGGTTTCAGGAG
>ERZ773079.512-NODE-512-length-25267-cov-3.686419_pt1 | contig 25267 bp, 15 predicted proteins | sample MGYA00511355_ERZ773079 | MGnify/ENA primary metagenome ERZ773079 (study PRJEB29015, sample SAMEA2737979) | human oral metagenome | biome: human oral; feature: human-associated habitat; material: dental | place: China | collected 2117 ... | reverse complement strand
GTAGGTGTTTTGCGCGACCTGCACGAAGCGCGGAATCACGCGTGGAATTCTAATCATCCCGAAATGCACCGACTCGGGCGCGCCCTCGTCGCAGAGCTTGACTGCGAGGGAGAAGCTGAGATTATTTAGATGCGGGAACGGATGGGTCGCATCCACTGCGATCGGGACGATGACGGGCATTATCTGCGAGAAGAAAAACTCGTCCGCCACCGGCTTTAGCTCGGGCAGTAGCTCGTCGTAACTTTTGATAAAAAGCCCGTTTTTGCAAAGCTCCTTTTGGATGCCGAAATACTGCTGCTCAAGCTCGGTTTGTTCGTTTCTTAGATAGGAGCGGATCGCGCGTAGCTGCTCAAGAGGCGTCATCTCGTCATCTCCGCTGGTTATAACGCCGGCGGTAAAAAGCTGCTTCAAGCCCGCCACGCGGATCATATAAAATTCGTCTAAATTCGTGCTGTAAATCGCTAGGAATTTTAATTTTTCAATTAGCGGGATATCCTTTTTGCATTGTTCCAGCACGCGAGTATTGAAGCGTAGCCAGCTTAGCTCGCGGTTTATAAAATTATTTTGTGTTTGCATAAAAACTCCTTTTTGAATATTAATTCTAAGATTATAGCCCAATTAAGATTAAATTTTAAAGTCCGAATTTCATGAGCTTGCAAGTGGGGCAATTTAGTATTTAAAATTCTGCCCTAATTCCCTATTTTTCCTAAATCCTTGCACATTTGCGTATCACCATCCTCGCAACCTAGCTTTAAATATCGCCTCAAATATAAAATTTGCTCTTTCTCCTCCTCGCTCATATCAAGCACCCATTTGCACGCCTCCTTTACATTACCCTTATCGCAAGCCTTCTTGCAAAAATTTTTGCCTTTATTTTTATCTACTTTAGCCCACAATAGCAATCCGTAAGCGTAGCACGAAGGGTAATGCTCTCCATTACAGCCGATTTCATAAAATTTTGTAACCTCGTTTATATCTTTGTCCTCTCTGTTTAACGATGTAGCAAAGTGCCCGCATCCTGCAGGATTTCCCGCATCGCAGGATTTTTTAAAATACTCTTTTGCCGCAAGCTCATCCTTTTTTACGCCCTCGCCGTAAAAATATAAAAGCCCGTAATCGTCGCAAAATTTCGCGTCTAGTTCGCAAGCTCTTTCGTAATATGTCTTGATTTTCGCGTGTTTTTCATCCAAAGACGTAAGCGAATGCGCTCGCCCCATAAAAATGCAACCCTTGGCATATCCCAAACTACATGATTTTTCAAAAAATTCTAATGCCAAATCATCGTTTTTTCGTGTGCAAGATCTATTATTTAGAATTAAAGCCGCCAAATAGCATGCTTCGCTGTCGCCGCTACCGCATTTCTTTAAATTTAAATCGTAAGTATCGCACGCAGGCGCTCCTAGAGAATAAATTTCGCTTACGCTCTCAGCCTTTAAAAGCAGAACCGACGCGAGTATAAAAAATAGTACTTTCATTTTAATACTTACGAATGATATAAATTTAAATTTAGATCGGCAGGCGACGTAAATTTTATCTTTTTACTAACGGCTACGCTTTAGTTGCGCTCTGCCGCGACCGGCATCATTAAGATCAAAAGCGCCAAAATTACGGGATAAAATTCTTTCATTATCGCTCTTTGCCCTTCTTTGGATTTGCCATCTTTTACTCCTTGGTTGAATTTGCGTCGTATTTATCGCTTATTTCCCAAAAGGCTTTTTTCGCACACTTTACGGGATCGTGCTCCTCCTGATCTCGTAAGCAGTTTTCTAAAGCCGTCTTTAGCGCACAAGACTTTAGTTTAAATATTCTTTCTTTTTCTAGATGCTCTGAATATTTTTCGCAAGCTATAGCATAATTATGCGCCGCTCTTTTGACATTGCCTCTTATCGCAATATCATGAATTCCTAGGTTAAAACAAGATGCTGCAATACCTGCCTTGCAAGATTTTTCTAAGGGCACAAAAGCCGCTTCTCGCATACCGAGCTCTAAACCCATAACATAGCCCAAATCATCGCATTTTTCCATATTACCGCTATCGCATTTTTTAGATAAAATTTCTATTAGTTTGGTGCACGAGCTATATTTGCCTTTTCCTTTGTCGCATTCGTTATAAAGATTTTGTTCCTCTGCCGTAGATTTGGCGGATAATGGACAGGACAATATCATAATCAATAAGAATAAAACGCTAATACTTTTCATTTTAGCTCCTCTGCAGTTCTTTTTAAAAGAGCTTTGCCCTTTATTATCGGATTGCATTCTTTATCTTTTAAACAGCTCTTTAATTCCTCATTCATTCTACAAAAAGGCTCGCTATCCTTCAGCTTGCTATCGCAGACTTTTTCAAAACTCCTAATCGCTCTTTGTATATTGCCGTTAAATTCTATATCTTCCCAACCTAGCCCCATGCAATATTCGATAAGGTTAGCATCGCACAGCTTAATCAGATATTTCATAGCCTCTTCTTCTCTATATAAAGATTGTAAAAAATCGCTTTGCGTAGCACATGAGTCCATATCGCCGCCGTCGCACTTTTTAGATAAAATTTCAACAAGATTATTGCACGCGCTATATTTTCCCTCGCCGTAATCGCAGGATTTAAAAAGCGTCCTTTGCTCTTCGTTATTAAAATCCTCTAACTTTATCAAGCTTGTCAAATGCGATTTTGCCGCAGCAGGGATCGCCGCGAATGCCGCTATAAACGCAAATAACGAAATTTTAAGATAGAATTTTTTCATTAGCACTCCTTGTTTTAAGCGGCGATTATATTTAAAAATTTTTAGCTGGCTCTTAAATTTAAGGAGCGCGGCGGCACGATAAGTGCGCCGTAATCCCACCCGCCTGCACTTAGATGAAATTTTAAAATTTCGCCGTGTGTTGCGCAAGCCTCGCGTATGAAAATTCCATAATCTACCGCCAAATTTTACTCGCAACGGGTCTAAATCTCGCTGCATGTTCATGCAGGATAAAATTTTATAAAATTCCTCGCTCGCTGCGCTGTTTATTGCGCATCTGCTACGCTATTCGTTTTGTGCCGCCTATTTTTTGCCGCTAGTTTCGCTACTGTTTCGCATCTACCGAACTGCCTACCGAGCCGCCCGTTTTGATGCACGCCGTCCGCCGCCTGCGCTTAGATTAAATTTTAAAATTTCGCCGCCCGCTACGCACGAAAACTCCATAATCCGCCGTAAAATTTCGCTCGCAACGGGTCTAAGTTGCGCGGGCATAATCCGCTGCCCTACTTTCCGTCTAAATTTAAAATTTCACTCGAAATTTCATCTATCGTCGCGTTGAAATCCTCCGCCAGCGCGCGCTTTAGCTCCTCTTTCGCCGCCATCATATCGCGCACGATCGCAGCTTCAAACTCCTCTCGATTGAGCGCCTCGTCGCCCTTGGCAAACGCAAAATCCAGCCCAAACCACGTAGCCACGGCAAATGCAGGCACGCACACCACCGCGCCCGGACCGCACACGAGCCCCGCACTACCGCTAGTCGCGCTGGCGCCCGCCTTGGTAAGGGTCTTCGCGCCCGTTTTAGCCGCAGTTTTAGCGAGGCTCTTGCTTATCAGCTTTGCGCCCAGCACGCCGCCAAGCGCCCCTAGCCCCGTCCCGCTCGCGCGATACGCCTTGCTTTTTAGGCTGAAGCTCTGCGTGACGTTGAGATCGATTTTCGCGCCGTATTTTTTGAGCGTAAAATTTAGTGAGCTCTCATAATTTTTGACGTTTGCTGCAGCGATTTTAGCGATATTCTCGCCAAAATCTTTCGGGAAGCTTTCGCTCACGAAGCCCGCAAATTTCTCATTCAGATACGCCCCCGCGTCATCGTCCCACACGCCGTGCCACAGCACCAGATAATCGCTCAGAAACGAGTAATTAAAATCCGCCATTTTCTGCGCGCTAAGCCTCGCGCCCTCGTCGTAAACGGCGTCGATGTAGCTATTTAGCGCGGACGCGGCGTTTGCTTCCGCGGCGAAGCGCGTAGCGTTTAGCTCGCCTCTTAGCGCGTCCGCCTCGCGCGCGCTTAAGATCAGCCGCTCGCCGCTTTGCAGCACGATCTGCACGCTCGTCTCGACCGCGCTTTTAGGATGTGCGCCCTCCGCTCCGCTGCCTGCCGTGCGCGTCTGCGCGGCGCAGATCAAACACAGCGTGACGTAGGCAAGCGCGAAGATCGTGCCGCTAAATCTCCCTATTTTGGGCACGGACGTGGCTCGCGGCATAAAAAGCACGAAGGCGCAAAGATGCAAGATCGCGCAGTAAAAGAGGAAATCTCCCGCGCAGATCAGAAACAAAAGAGCGATTTTTAGCGCGCTAGGGCTCTGCGACAGCGCCAGCTCGAACAGCGCGTTTTTGTAAAATTTCAAAGCGTAAATTTCATTTAGCAGAGCGGATCTGAAGTGCGCTTGCGGCGCGGTAGATTTTAAAATTTCAAAAATTTCGACTACCGATGCGGGGCTGGTCGCGGATTTTTCAGCCAAATTATCGGCGGACGCGTTCGGCGTGGCAGGAGTTGGAGCTAAATTTAAATTTTGCGCTGCGGCTGAGCTAGTCGTAGAATTTTTAGCGAAGGTCTGCGGCGCAGCGGCGGTATTTGCCTTATAATTTGCAGCCGAGGCGTGCACCGCTCTGACGGAGCCCGCTTTAAAATTTGCAGGCAAAGCGGTAGGTTTTTTGACAGCGTCCGGTGCGGACTTGACGGCATTATCAGTCTCGGAATTTCGCACAACCATGGCGGCGTTATTCGTCGCGGAATTCGTAGCGGATTTAGCGGCGTTATTTGTTTTAAAATTTCCGACGGGCGCGGAAGCGTCGTTTGTCGCGAAATTTCCCATGGATGCGGCGGTGCGGACGGGCGGAGTAAAATTTATCGCGGAATTTTGAGAGTGCGCGATAGTATCTGCGCCGTCTGCGAGCCGCAAATAGGCTAAATTTATAGTGAAATTTACCGCTACGGCAAGCGCGGCGAGCAGCAAAATGCTAAGTTTGAGCGATAAAATTCTAGGATTTTTAATCTCTTTTAGGCTGAGCTTCAGCACCGCTAGGCGCATCAGAGCAAGAGCTGCAGGCAATGCCGCGAGCGTCACGAATAGCTCCGCGCCGCGCAGATCCGCTAGGCCTAGCGCCAAAGTGACGCTCAAGAGGATCGCGCCCGCGCAGGCTAAAACCCCGCTTATCAGCCTGCCTCTAAAAATTTTAATCAAAGTCCCGCTGCTGCGAAATAGTGCCGCATTGGCGCGCTGCTTCGCCTCGTAAAAAAAGCTAAATAGCACCTGAAATAACGCATAAGCCCAAAACGCCGCCAGCGCGCAAAAGCCTGCGTCACTGAAATCCTGCGCGTAAAGCGCGAAGCAAAAAACGCTAACGATCAGCGCTAGCCTAAGCGCTATTTCACAGATCCAGCGGCGCGTCGTCGTCATCGAGCCTGTTTGCCTCATTGATCTTTGGAATGCCCATCTCTTCGATATTTAAAGGCGGCGCGGGTTTAAATTTCGCCTCGTCCTCTTGCGCTTCAAAAGGCGGCTTATCGCCATCGCCTCTTTCAAAATTTGGAACATCGATTCGCTGCGCACTCCCCGCGCTTTGCGATACACCCTCTGCGCCTTGCTGCGCGCCTTTCGTGCCCCGCGATGTGTCTTTTACGCCCTGCGGAGTGCCCGATAAATTTTTATGCACGTCTGTTTCGGGCGCGACACTGCCCGCTCTTGCATCATCTAAATTTTGCTCCTCAAATTCTTGCTTTCGCGGTGCGTCCTGTGCCGCGCGACGCACCTCTGCTAAGCCCTGCTCTGCGCTAAGCTTAGACTCGCCGTCTATCTCCTCGTCGTCCTGCTCACTGCTTTCGCCAAAGCTAGGCATCTCATCAAAATCGATATTTACCCCGGAATTTCGGGCGCTAGCGGAGCTTTCGTTTAAGCTTACGCCGCTATTTTGCGCTTCGTTAAAATTTTGAGCTTCATTAAAATTCTGCTGCAAATTCTGCGCCGTATCGAGGCGCGGCGCAGTAGGCTCCTCAAAGCCTTGATCTTGCAGCTGCGAGACGTAGTCGAGATTGTCATTTTCGTTAAAGATCGCGCTCTCGCTGGGCTCGCCGCCGAAGCTCGTATCGACAAAGCGGGTAAATCTGCCCTGAAAGCCCACCTCGATCGTCCTGCCCGCCTCGCCTGAGCGGTTTTTACCGACGATGATTTCGGCTTTTTCCTGATAGTCGTTGCGCCTAAACACGGGCTCGCCCGCGTCCTTGCCCTCGGCCTCCAGCCGCGAAATGCGCTCGCGCTCCATCTGCTCTTTATAAACCTCGTCGCGATAGACGAAAAGTATGATGTCTGCGTCCTGCTCGATCGCGCCGCTTTCGCGCAGATCGCTTAGCATCGGGCGTTTGTTCGAGCGCGCCTCAAGCGAGCGGTTTAGCTGCGACAGCGCGATGATCGGGATGTTTAGCTCGCGTGCTAAGAGCTTGAGTCCGCGTGAAATTTCGGCGATTTGCAGGTGGCGCTCGGAGTAGTTGCTCGTGCTCGTCATAAGTCCGATGTAATCGATCACACAAAGCTCGATATTGGCGTCTGCGGATTTGAGCTTGCGCAGCTGGGTGCGGACTTGGTGGATGTTCACGTAGCCGCTGTCATAGACGAAAAGCGGCATATTTAGCACCGCGTCGCAAGCGTCGTTGAAGCGCGTCCAGTCGTCGTCGCTGAGCTTGGCGCTCATTATGTCGCTTAGCGGGATCGAGCTAAGCGCGCTTAGTATGCGATACATCAGCTGCACAGAGGGCATCTCGAGCGAGAAAAATACGACGCCTTTGCCGCTTTGCAGCGTTTTCATCATCAAATTTAGCGCAAAGGCGGTCTTTCCCATGCCTGGGCGGGCAGCGATGATGATGAGCTCGCCAGGTTTCAGCCCCTTCGTGCAGTCGTTTAGGAAGCGAAAGCCGGTATCCAGCCCCACGAGCTCCGAGCCTGCGAGCGCCTTTTGGCGCTTCAGCTCCTCTACCACGTCGGCGATGATCTCGTGCGATTTTTTGATGCCGCCGTGGCGTTCCTCGTCGATGAGCTCGTAAATTTTGGAGCTGATTTTATCGGCGGTGTCTTTGCTACGCACGGCTTCGTTTACCATCGAAGGGATCTCGTGCGCGACCTTGATTAGTGAGCGCTTGATCGATTTTTCGCGCAGCTCGAGCGCGTATTTTGGGGCATCGACCACGCCGCTGGTGGCTACGACCTCGGTAAATGCGCCATCGTCGTAGCGCTCGGCTAGCCATTTTTTAACGAAGCTCGGCGCGATCGGCTCGTTGTGCGAGGAGCACTTGACGATCGCCTCGTAGATGTCGGCGTGCGGCTTGTAGAAAAAATCGCCGACCGAGATTATCTCGCTAAGCTCGCCGTATGCGTCCTCGTTTTGCAAAAGCGAGCTTAAAATCGCGCGCTCCATATCCAGATCGTATAAATTTGCAGGCACATTCTGCTTCGTTGCCATCGCTTCCCCTCGTTTCGCGCGCTTTTGCGCGTCTAAATTTTAAGCTCTATAAAATCGTAAATTTTAATCCACAGCCCCGGTACGCGCTTTTGAAAAGCGATGCGGCTTTGAACGCTCGTCGCGAGACCTTAGAACTATCGCAGCTTTGAAAATTTCGCGCTTCCGAAAGCCTGCGAAGCTCGGAGCCTTGCAACCCAAAACCTCGCTAGATCAAACAGCTTGCGATCTTAAAAGCTCGCGCGATTTTAAAACCGCTGCACTCTTATGCCGCACACACACACCGCGGCTATTTAAAGCTGCGCCTAAAGGCAGCCGCGGCGGATTTAAAATTTTGAAATTTCATAGAGCTTGAAATTTCGCTAAGGCTTAGAATTCTTTAAAATTTTAAGCCCGCCCATTAAAATTTAGCGCTACAAGCTCGGGCAGTAAATTTTGCACCCGAGCTGCGGCGAGCGAACCTTTCTAAACTTAAACCGAAGCGTCACGATTTGAAATTTTTCAAACGCCTTAAACAATGAGCCGAATGCCGTGGCATTTAAATTTAACGCTCGCTCGCTGTTTCGCAAACGGTGCGTCCGTCACGCTAAATTTAATGCGGCTCGACTTCCGCGCCGTGCCTTGAAATTTTACGCCGCTGAGCTCTATGGTTTAAAATTTTACGTATCGAAATTTCACGCCGCAAATTTAGCGCCCAATCGCGAGGCTCAAATTTTAAAATAAAATTTCACGGCGAATTGCAAAGTTAAAAATTTCAAAATGAAATTCCAGAGCTAAAATTTAAATCCAAAATTCCAAGCCGCATTCTCAAAAGCTCAAATTTAAAAACGTTGCCCTAAGGATGAAATTTTAAAATTTCACGCCTCAGACGCGCTGTACCGATAAACCTAGACGAACCGCAGTGAGCCCAGCGCGACGAAACACGAAACCGCAGAACTAAGCCACGCGCCGTAGCGGCTTTTAACCACTTTAACCGGCTAGGCGCCCCGCAGCTCTCACGCTTCTTCGCGAGCCCGCACCTCGTCCTCGACCTCTTGCAAAAACCGCTCCACGAGCTTGCTCTCATCGAGTTTGGCGACCACTTCGCCGTGGCGCATCACGATGCCGCGCCCGTTGCCGAACGCGATCGCCACGTCCGCGCCCTTCGCCTCGCCGATCGCATTTACGACGCAGCCCATGACGCTGATATTTAGCGGCGTTTTGATGTGCGCGGTTTTTTCTTCGACGATTTTGATCGCGCTTAGCAGATCGCTTTGCAAACGCCCGCAGGTAGGGCACGAGATGATATTGACGCCGCTTTTTTGCACGCCCGCATCCTGCAGGATCGCGCGCGCGACGCGGATCTCCTCCTCAAGCTCGCCCGTGATGCTCACGCGCATCGTATCGCCGATCCCCTCCATTAGAAGCGTGCCCAGCGCGATCGCGCTTTTGATGCTTGCGTGAAATTTAGTCCCCGCCTCAGTCACGCCCAGATGAAAAGGATACTCGCATAGCGGGCGCAGCGCACGATACGCAGCCACCGTGCTCGGCGCGTCCGAAGTCTTAAGCGAGATCGCAATATCGCTAAAGTCCTCATCTTCAAGCAGCGCGGCGTTATACAGCGCGCTTTGCACCATCGCCTCCACGCTGCGGCCGTACTTTTGCTCGAACTGCTCCTCGAGTGAGCCCAAATTTACGCCGATGCGGATAGGTAGGCTGCGAGCTTTGCATGCGCGCACGACCTCTTTAATACGCTCCTTGCCGCCGATATTGCCGGGATTGATGCGGATGGCATCGACAAACTCCGCGACCTGCAACGCCAAGCGAAAATTAAAATGGATGTCCGCTACGATGGGAAGCGGCGAGCTTCTTTTGATACGTGCGAGCGCATCCGCGTCCGCCTTATCGAGCACGGCGCAGCGCACGATGTCGCAGCCGGCGAAATACAGGCGGTTTATCTGCTCTAGCGTGCCCTCCACGTCTTTAGTCTTAGAAAAGCTCATCGACTGCACGGAGATGGGCGCGCCGCCGCCGATTTTGACGGAGCCGACGGAGATTTGGCGGGTCGGATAGCGATTTTTCAAATTTAAGCCTTTAGAATTTTTTGCGCTATTTTATTCAAAACGGGGTTAAAATTTAATAATTCGCACTCGCTAGCCGCCGTAGAATTTTGCCTGCAGGATTTTACCCACTAAATTTTGCTTTCGCACTTACGAAAAATTTCATTTCGCTGCGAAATTTGAGCAAATAGAGTTCTATAAAATTCCGCCATCTAATAAAATTCTAAAAATTCCAGCAGCAAGCGAAACTTTACAAAATTTGATGGCAAGCGAAATTTAATAAACCACGCAGCTAAGCAAAATTTCGCGAACTTGGCAAGCAAGCGAAGTCCTGCGACGTAAAATTACAAAATTAAGCTTTTGAAATTTCCGCGAAATTTTACTCGCAGTATCGTCGCAGCGCTCACTCGCGCAAAACGAGTGCAGTATGGTTTATCCTAGCAGCGCGGCATGCAGCCGTGAAATTCAAAGCAAGTAGATGAAATATGAACATTCTATCTTTAATTGCAGCATTAGGGCATTGTTTCGCACGGCGGCAAAGCCGAAAAACATCAGCGTTCGTGTTTTTGCAATGCAAGCGCCTGTATCGCGATCTTATAGAGGCAGCAAAATTTAAACCGCCTACGCATATAAATTGCGCCGGCGTGCCGCCTAGGCTAGCGCACTAGCTCCATATTCACCTTGACCCTGCTCATCTTGTCCTGCAGCATATCCATCACCGACTCATTGCGCGACGAAGCGTCATCCGTCGGGGCTTCGTGCTGCTGCCACTTACTTTTCGGCGCGGCGGGGCCCCACTGCGACGAAAATATCAGCCCGCGCTTTTTCTCGGTCTCAGGCGCAGGCTCGTAAGGCTGTGGAGCGGGCTTCGCCCAACGCTCATCATAACGCATCGCAGCACCTTGCCCTAGCGCATTACCCCGCTTTGGCGACGACATCTTACTAAGCGCGCTACCGCCAGAGCGCCCTATCGCACGGCTAGAGCGAGCAGATGTGGGAAGATAGGGCGCGCGAGCATTTTGACGAGCCGTATACTTCGTGGCGCTCGAATGAGATGCAGCTGTATGCCCCATAGCGCCAGAACGAGTTGCACTATAGCCGTAGCGAGCTTGCGGCTGTGCAATTCGAGTCGTCGTTAATTTTCGAGCTTGTGCGTCTACGGTTTTGCCGGTCTGCTCATCCGCGCCTCCGTGAGTTTGCGCGCTTACGCTTCTCCGCATATCTGCGCCTCTGTAAGTTTGCTCCGTATCGCGGGCGTTTGGCACCTCATCCTCATAAATACGGGTCTTTGGCAAACGCATCAGCGTCGCGACTAGGCTCTTGCTAGCTCCATTCTGACTGCCTGATTGACTAGCCGGGCGCCTAGGTGCTTTATTTCTCGCAGAATGCGATGCGAAATTTTGCCCGGGATTTTTAGTAAAATTTTTCGTACTTTTTCGCGTGGAATTTTTAGTAGAATTTCCAGATGCGCGCGTATTTTTTGTGAGCTTGGAATTTGAAAGACTTTTAGCATTTGTAGGTTTTTTAGCATGTGGCTCGGCAGAGGATCTTGCCGCTATATTTTTACTCGAATGATCTTTGGCTCGCAGATTTTGAGATGAAATTTTAGATTTATGGTTTTGCAACGCGACAGGCAATTCGTGGTTTTGCTGCGCAGCAAAAACGCTAGAAAAGCTCGTCAAAATGAACGCAATTAAAAAAATACGAGCTAAATTTTTCATCGTTTTCCTTTCCATGGATTTTAGGCGAAATTTAGCAAAGCTTAGATTAAGCCGCGTTAAATTTAATGAGTGAGGCTATGAAATCTCAGCTCTAATTCAAAGCCGTATCGCCAAACAAAAGGCTAAGCTTTAAAAATTCCGCAGCTAGGATTCTGTTTGGCAATAGAATTTTATCACACTAAAAATATGACGCCACGAAAAAATTTTATCTTGTAAGTGTTTAAGAAGGAGAGCTAAAAAATTTTAAAGTTTTAGAATTCTGCGCTTAGATTTTGAGTGGCAAGTCAGAATTTAAGGTAAAAAGCAATCTCAGATAAAGCTTTTAAATTAAGGGGTAAAGCGGCAAAACCGTAAATTTGCGGTGAGATACGAAATTTATAAGATCATGCAGTGACTAAAAATCACACCGCTTAATCGCTAATTCATAATAAATCGCCGCGCTTCAGACGTATCTAAAAACGCGGCGCATATCATTTTAGCGGCGTGTAGCTACAATATCGCCGCACAAAGGCATTGCGGGGGCACCGTAAAATCTCACCACGCCGTTGCAATGGCATAGGAGCGCCGAATGACGCTCCTATGAGGGCTACATCATTCCGCCCATGCCACCCATTCCGCCCATATCAGGCATTGGAGGCATTGCAGGTTTCTCCTCTTTAATCTCGCTGACGGTCGCTTCGGTCGTTAGAAGCAGGCTTGCGACGGAGACCGCGTTTTGAAGCGCGATACGCTCAACCTTGACTGGATCAATGATACCTGCCTCAAACATATTGACGTACTCGCCGTTTGCGGCGTTGAAGCCAAATTTTTTGTCTGAGCCCTGCTCGACCTTATTTGCTACGACACCCGCGTCAAATCCCGCATTCTCTGCGATCTGGCGAAGTGGAGCGAAAAGCGCGCGCTTAACGATGTCCGCACCGATAAGCTCGTCGCCGCTTAGAGCTAGCTTTACGCTAAGTCCAGCTCTGATTAGCGCAGCGCCGCCGCCGATTACGATACCCTCGTCTACGGCTGCTTTGGTTGCGTTTAGAGCATCGTCCACGCGGTCTTTTTTCTCTTTCATCTCGGTTTCGGTCGCAGCGCCCACCTTGATAACCGCAACGCCACCGCTAAGCTTAGCCATGCGCTCTTGAAGCTTCTCTTTGTCGTAATCGCTCGTAGTCTCGGCGATCTGAGCTTTGATCTGCGAAACGCGCGCATCGATATCTTTTTTCTTGCCCGCGCCGCCCACGATAGTTGTGTTATCTTTGTCGATCACGATGCGCTCGGCTTGTCCAAGATCAGCCATGGAGGCGCTTTCTAGCGTTCTGCCAAGCTCTTCACTGATGACGGTGCCACCCGTTAAAATCGCGATATCTTCAAGCATCGCCTTTCTGCGATCGCCAAATCCTGGGGCCTTAACCGCGGAGATGTTTAGCACGCCGCGAAGTTTATTTACGACCAAGGTCGCAAGCGCCTCGCCCTCGATATCCTCGGCGATGATTAGAAGCGGTTTGCCGCTTTTTTGAACCTGCTCCAAAACCGGAAGTAGATCTTTTAAATTTGTAATTTTTTTGTCAAATAGAAGCACTAGTGGAGAAGCTAGCTCGACTAGCATTTTCTCGGCATTTGTAATGAAATATGGGCTTAGATAGCCGCGGTCAAACTGCATTCCCTCGACTACGTTTAACTCATCGTTAATAGATTTTGCCTCTTCTACCGTGATAACGCCATCCTTGCCGACTCTTTCCATAGCGTCTGCGATCAGATCGCCCACCGCGCTGTCGTTATTAGCAGAGATCGTAGCGACCTGAGCGATCTCTTTTTTGCCACTTACTTTTTTAGAGGATTTTTTTAGCTCCTCGATAACCGCAGCGCTAAATTTATCCATACCGCGCTTAACTTCGATCGGATTTGCGCCCGCAGTTACGTTGCGTAGGCCCTCTTTAAAGATCGCGTGAGCTAGCACGGTTGCTGTAGTAGTACCATCTCCTGCTTGATCGTTGGTTTTACTCGCTACTTCGCGCACCAAAGAAGCGCCCATATTCTCGAGCGTATCTTTTAGCTCGATCTCTTTAGCCACGCTCACGCCGTCTTTTGTGATCGCAGGAGCGCCGAAGCTCTTTTGGATTAAGACATTGCGACCGCGAGGTCCCATCGTAACTTTTACAGCGTCGTTTAGCTTCCTAACGCCCGCGTAAAGCTTGTTTCTTGCGTCGTCTGAAAAAATAATCTCTTTTGCCATTTTCAATCCTTTTTATTTAATTATGCCTAAAATATCTTCTAAATTTAAGATAAGGTATTTCTTATCGTCTAAGCTAATCTCGCTGCCTGCGTATTTTGCAAACGCTACGGTATCGCCATTTTTGACACCTTCACATTCGCTGCCGACGGCTACGATTTTACCGGTCGAAGGCTTCTCTTTTGAAGCATTGTCGGGGATGATGATGCCCGAAGCGGTCTTTTTAGTTTCCTCCTCGCGCTCGATTAGAACGCGCTTGCCAAGTGGTTGAAATTTCATTTCAGTCCTTTCTTTGATTTGTGATTTTCTAAAATTGGCACTCAATGTGTTTGAGTGCCAAGATTATATGCAAAATTTATATTCTTGTCAATAGTTTATGAAAAATTTTTATAAAACTTTAGTGATTTAAACTCAAGTATTGAGATTTCAAACGTTAAATTTTAAGGGCTATAATACCCTCAAATTTTAAATTTTAAGGGGACGAAATGAAAATTTTCGGCATAATCGCAGGAATTTTAATCCTGCTTATCGTAGGCGCCGGCTGCCTATTTTTCAGCGATTTTGGCAACAATCTTACCAAGCCTTACATAGAAAATTTGATCAAAGAAAAAAGCGGCCTTGACGTGAAGCTCGATAAATTCGATCTAAATTTCGGCGATTTGGACATCAGCGCCAACGTAAATGATGCTGTGAGCGTAAACGTAAAGGGCAAATACTCGCTTTTTGCGCGCTCCTTCGATCTTAGCTACGACGCAAACGCGCACGATCTAGCCAAACTCGGCATAAAAACGAGCGAAGGGCTAAGCCTCAAGGGGCAAATTTTAGGCGATCTTGGCAAATTCGGCATCAACGGCAGCGGACGGATTTTTGATAGCAACGTAAAATTTTTAGCAAATTTAAAAGACCTCAAGCCGCTTGATCTGCAAATCGACGCTAAAGCTCTAAACATCGAAAAAGCTCTTGCCGTGGCTTCGCTACCGATCTACGCCAAAGGAAATATCGATGTGCTCTCGGACATCAAGGCTGGAGGCAGCGGCGCAGAGGGCAACGCGAGCATCAAAAGCTCAAATTTGATCCTAAACGAATCTGCGTTTAAAGATATGAATATCTCCATCCCAAAGGGCGTGCAGATCACGCTAAACTCGGACATCACGGCGCAAAATGACGTCCTGCGAGCAGCAAGCAAGATCGATTCGACGCTAGGCAAGATCAGCGCCGAAAAGTCGGAATTTGATCTGAAAAACAAAACTTTAAACTCAGATTTTAATCTGAATTTGCCCGATCTAGCGAAGCTCGAAAGCCTTATCGGGCGCAAAATTTCTGGCGACGTTAAAGCAAACGGAAATTTAAAGACCGATTTTTCTACGCTTGAACTTTCAAACTCGCAAATTTCAGCGTTTAAAGACGCACTTAAAGCGGATGCGGAGGCTAAATACGATCTGAAAAACAAAAACGGCGAGCTGTCCGCGAAGCTAAACGCAAACGATCTGGCCGCGCTGCAAAACGTCCTGGGAGTGAAGCTGCAAGGCAAGGCAAACGGCGAGCTTAGCGCGGCTCTAGCGCAAAATGAGCTTAAAAATCTAAGCTTAAATCTAAACGCGATGGGCGGCAACCTGAATGCGAGCGGAAATTTAAGCGATCTAAAGCTTAAAGCGAGCAATCTAAATCTGGCTGTGCTTTCGGCTCTGTTTTATGGCAATGCGATCGGAAACGGCGCGATAAACGGCGATGCGAAGTTAAGCTTAAAGGACGGTATCAACGGCACGGCGCAAATTTCGCTCGCTAACGGCGTGATTTTTAAGAAATTTTTAGACGGCGCGACGGACAAGAACTTCCCGAGCGATCTAAAAGCGGACGCGCAGGCGCAGACAAATATCAAAAATTCCATCGCGACCTTTAGCGCAAGTGCAAACTCCGATCTGGCGCAGCTTCAGAGCTTAAACGGCACCTACGAGCTCAAAAACAAAGCGCTTAAGGCAAACTACGCGCTGCTGATCCCGAGCTTGCAGCGACTAGAATTTTTCTTAAATCGCAGACTAAACGGCAAGATTGCCGCGACGGGCGAGCTTTCGCACGACGGCAAGAGCCTGTTTGCGACCATAAATTCCAAGATCGCGGGCGGCGAGCTGAACGGACAGATCGCGGGCGATGAGGCAAATTTTAAAATCCAAAATTTCATCGTAAAAGAGCTTACGACGCTTCTAAATATCGATCACGTCTACGACGGCACGGGCAACGCAAATCTTACGTATAACACAAACTCGCACAGCGGCAAATTCGACGCGATCATCAATAACGGCCGCCTTCCTAGCGGCGGATTGATCGATAAAATCGGTAAAATTTTAGGCCGCGATCTAGGCGGCGAGGTCTATAACGACGCCAAAGTAAACGGCACGATCAAGCAAAATTTAATCAATTTCAACGCCGATATGAGCGCGCAAAAAAGCAAGCTAAACGTCACCGGCGGCACGCTGGATAGCAAAACGGGCGCGATTTCGGTGCCGGTTAAGGCAAACATCGAAAAAACCGATCTTGAAATAAACATCACCGGCACGATTAAAGAGCCGAAATACAATATCCAATCGGACTATCTAAAGGGCAAGCTCGACAAGCAGATCGGCAAGGGTATCGACAAGCTTTTCGGCGTGAAAAAGGACGATAATAGCAGCAAAAACGACGCGAAAAAGGAGCAATCAGACGCGATTAAAGGGCTGATAAATGGGCTGTTTTAGCCCATTCGCTCCCATTTGGCGTTTGAAATTTATGGATACTGCTAAACGAGCGCGAGATTTGAAATTTTGAAATCTCGCGCAGTTTAAATTTTCAAATTTAGCGCTAGCTGGCGCAGCTAGAGCCGCAAAATTTCAAAACTCGGCGCACGCTATTTATCAAAATTTTAAATCTCGTTTCGGTCTGTATTTTAATGACGCTCTGAATTTATCGCCGTAAGCTTATCCTGCTTGCGCCGCCGCTATCCGCAATGAAATGCACGCCGCAAGCCTAGCCCCTTTTAAAATACTTCGTATCAATACTGCGTGCCGTGTTTTCAGGTTATCCAATGCTAATTAAAATTTCGCGGCGCAATGTTTATTGCAGTTGGCGCCATGCTTGATAAAATTTGCCCGCCATTATCGCAAGAAAAATGAGCGTCAAAGCTCCAAATATCGTAGCTGTAAATTTATCATCCGTCGTAGCGTATTTGTCATATCTGAATTTCATCAGATACTCGCGCTGCGGCGGATCGACGCTCGCATTATAATCCAAAAATAAAACTTGATATGCCGTGCCGCGACCCCGAAACGGAAACGGACGGCTTTGATACCAAGCTTTAACTCGCTTGCCTTCCAGCCATTTGTATGCGATTAGCGAGATAGAAGGCTTGATATTTACGCCTTGCCACTCGTCCGCTCCTGAGCGCTTAAAATTAGCTTCAGCAATTGCTGCATTGAGCAAAATTTTATTTTTATAAAAAGAGGTTAAGTTATCCGTATCGCCATTTAAAAAGACTTTGATAAATTTGCGCTCATCCGTAAAAATCTGCATATATTCGCGCCCATCATCGCTTCTGACATCCATGATTATTCCATTTGCGATTTTCAGATCGTCTAAGCTTTTCGGATTCAAGCTAAAAAGAAATCCGTACCACATCGCCGCCAAATAAAATGCGATCATAAATAGATCGAACTTGCGATCTAAGTTATACCAAATTTCGCCGAGCTTCATCGATCATTACATTGTAAGTTTCGCTGCAAGATACGGAATTTTACGGCTTTTATTATCGCGGGCTATATTCCTGCATCATCACCACGGGCAGAAACAGTACCGTTCCCACGATTATTATCGGCACAGCTACGATGGTGCTTATCGTATACAATAGGGCGTTGCCCTCGCAGCGTTCAGGCCTAACCTCGATGTTTGCCGGAATCGGAGAGCGCAGCCTATCGCTTGGCTTCATTATTTCGCTAAGATTTTTGATCTGCACTACTCGCGCATCAAAGTTAAAAATAACCTCGATCTCGCCTTTTTTCTCATCGATTTCGATGCGATTTGCTAGAGCTTTGATTTTGGCGACATCTGCACCGGCTGCGGAATTTAAAAACGCACTGAAACTGCCGCGCGCCTCGCCATTTTTCGCATCCGTCACTTCGATCTGCACAAACTCGCGCTTAAGCCCCTTGGCGTATCCGCCGTCGTAAAATTCCGAAATTTTCTTAAGCGACGAGCCATCCGTCAGCACATAGCTGAGCTTCTCGCCTACGATGTATTCCTTGCCGTCGTTTACGAAAAATGCCGTGATCTTTTCTGGCGTTTCATTCGCCCCGGGCGCTACGTTTTGTTTGCACTGGCACCCCACAAGCAGGACGGCTAGTAAAACCGCGATAAATTTTTTCATGATAATCCTTTAAAATTTTAAATTAGCGTATAAACTCCGTAACCAAAATTCTATCCCGAAAGAATTTCGGCCGCAAAATTTTGCGCCGATACAATTTAGCCGCAACCGAACTTAAATTTAGCCCCAAACGCAGGCTACTTCAGTGCCGCTTTGACCGCCTCGCTTAGGCGCTTGCCGTCCACGCTTGAGCCGAGCGCTTCCTTGGCGGCTTTCATCACGCGCCCCATATCCTTTGCGCCGCTCGCACCGAGCTTGGCGATTAGCGAGCTAACCGTAGCGGCAAGCTCGGCATCGCTTAGCTGCGCGGGCAGATAGGACGCGATGATCTCGATCTCGCCCTGCTCTTTTTGCACCAGATCGTCGCGACCGCCCGCGCGATACTGCTCCACAGAGTCGTTTCGGCGCTTGATCTCGCTTTGAAGTATGCTAAAGACGCGCTCGTCGCTAAGGCTGATGCGCTCGTCCACCTCGACCTGCTTAAGCGCGGCGTTAAGCATCCGCAGGCTGTCTCTGCGGAAGTGATCGCCGCTCTTCATCGCCGTTTTAATGTCTTCTAAAATTTGCTCTCGCACACCCATTTTCTACTCCTTGAGATTGAAATTTCGGCGGTAATTGTAGCAAATTTAAAATTTGGCTCGGGTAAATTTAAGAGGATGAAATTTTAAAATTTTAAAGATTTAGCGCGATTTGCGGCTAAGCTTAAAGCTCGCGCGGATATCGTCCGCGGCAAAAGGCTCGCACGGTTCCCCTTTGCAGCAAAAAGCTCACGTACAAAAAGCTCGCGCGAAGTGCGCTAAATTTAAAAAGCCTCGCAAGAATATAAAATTCCTGCGAGGCAAGCGAACGATAAAGGCTCGCGAAGGCTCTATTTAGCGCGTGAGAATATCATTCGCACGATTTGAAGCAAGAAGCACACGCTTCCTACCAAAAAGATCGTATCGCCGATGATGCGCGCCCAGCGGAGCCCGTAGAGGCTGTCTTTTTGCAAAAATTCCGCGCTTCTTGCGTACCACATACCAACGTCGATCGCCGCGAATGCCTGCAAAATTCCGACAGGCAATAGCGAAATCAGCACCATTAGAAGCAAACCTGCGTTAAGCGCCCAAAAGCCGATCTTCATAAGCGTATCGTCGAAGCTTTTTTGCCTGTAGATATACAGCGCCACGAGCCACACGAAGCCGAGCGCCAAAAAGCCGTATACGCCAAATAGCGCCGTATGAGCGTGCACCGCGGTGGTGTTTAAGCCCTGGATGTAAAATAGCGCAAGCGGCGGATTAATTAAAAAGCCGAAAACGCCCGCGCCTAGCATATTCCAAAACGCCACGGCGATAAAGCAGTAAAGCGGCCATTTTAGGCGCTTAGCCCAATCCTGCGCGAATTGAAGCTTGTAATAGTGAAACGCCTCTGAGCCCAAAAGCACCAAAGGCACGACCTCAAGCGCCGAGAAGCTCGCGCCCACAGCCATTATCGGCGTAGTAGTGCCCGCAAAATAGAGGTGGTGGAAGGTGCCCGGAATTCCGCCGATTAGGAAAATCGACGCGCTAGCAATCGAGGTGTAGGTGGCAAATTTCTTGCTTACTAAGCCCAAGGACGCAAACACGAACGCCAAAGACGCCGTTGCGAAAACCTCGAAAAATCCCTCGACCCAAAGGTGCACGACCCACCAGCGCCAGTACTCCATCACAGGGATCGGCGAGCGCTGTCCGTAGAATAGACCCGCGCCGTAAAAAAGCCCCACGGCGATGACCGAAGCGGTAAAAATCGCTAATAAATTCTTATCGCCCTCGGCTCTAAAGCCCGCGATAAAGCCGCGCAGCACGAGCACCATCCAGATCACAAGACCCACGAACAGTATCAGCTGCCAAATTCTACCGAGATCTAAATACTCGTATCCTTGATGTCCGATCCAGAAGCTGCTGCTTGGATCCATCTTGCCCGCAATCGCCATGTATTCGCCCGCGAAGCTGCCGACGACCAAGAAAAGAAGCGCGTAAAAAAGCACGTCCACGCCGAGCTTTTGAAATTTAGGATCCTTGCCGCCGTTGATGATCGGAGCTAGAAACAATCCCGCCGCCAAAAAGCCCGTAGCGATCCAGAAAATGGACGCCTGCACGTGCCAGGTGCGAGCTAGCGAGTAAGGGATATATTGCGAAATATCAAGCCCGAAAAAGGACTGACCCTCGATCGTATAGTGCGCAACAAAGCCGCCGATGAAGGCCTGAAATGCAAACAACGCAATCGCTACGAAAAGGTACTTGCCGAGCGCCTTTTGCGACGGCGTAAGCGCTAAAGCGGCGATCGGATCTGCATTTAGCTTCGCAGGAGCCTCGAAATCCTCGTCCTTTTTGCCGTAGAAATTTCCAAACCACACTAGCAGGCCGATGCCGGTAAGCAAAATAACGAGGCTTGCGATCGTCCAAACGACGTTTTCCGTGGTAGGGACATTGTCTATTAGCGGCTCGTGCGGCCAGTTATTGGTATAGGTCGCCTCTCCGCTCGGACGATCCGTAGAAACAGCCCAAGCGGTCCAAAAGATGAAATCCATAAGCTCGGCGCGATGTTGCTCGTTTGCGAGCGTGTTTTCCTTCATCGCGTAATCCTCGCGAAGCTTTTTAAAGCGCGGATCGTTTCCGAAAACGCCCATGTACTCGTCTTTTACTACCGCCATAGCCTTTAAGCGATCATCGCTTAGCTTAACGGTGCCGTCTTTTACGGTGTTGGTGCGGTACTCGGCCTTTGTAAGCGCTTTGATCTGCGCCTTTTGCTCGTCATTTAAGGCGTCAAATTTCACGCCGAAACGCTCCTGCGCCTTGATATCCATAAACGCAACCAGCTCCTTATGTAGCCAATCCGCGCTCCAATCGGGCGCCTGATACGCTCCGTGACCCCAGATCGAGCCCACCTGCATACCGCCGATGCTCTGCCAGGCCTCCTGTCCGCGGTAAATGCGCTCGGTGCTGATTAGCTCAGCTCCGCTAGCATCGGTAAATTTTACCACCGGCGGAGACTGCCTATACACCTCGCCGCCGTAAAAACCCAAGAAACTAAAGCCCACGATGAGTACCGCTACAAGCGTCATCCAGAGCTTTTTAAATTCTCCCATTTTCACTCCTTTAACTGAAATTAGGAGAGAATTTTACCTATTTAAATTTCGATAAGCATTGAGGTTCGTCAATAAAAAGATGAAATTTATCTGCTTAAGCTGGAATTTATTAAAATATACTTGGAAGGAGTACGAAACGATTGAGAAAATATACGCATAAATGGCGTAAAGATACGGTAATTAAATAGCGCCGAATTAGTTGGTTTTAAATTTAAATAATCAAGCAGCATGGCAGCACGATGTGCGTGCAACTTAGAGGCAGAAAAAGATATGTAGCAGATAAATGGAGGGCGAGGAATTTTCCTCGCCTAATTTACTTAATTACTCCAGCCGCTTGCGTAAATCTGTGCGATCTGCTCATTAGAGCGAAATTTATCCTCACCGAAATTTACAAATCCTTTATCGCTCGCATAAGAATTTAGATCCTCGATGATCTTTGAAATTTTATCGCTAGTGATGTAATCTCCATCGCCAAGCTCTATTCTCTCTACCGCAGATTTAGAGCTGAACTGGTTTTCTATGGTTAGGCTTTTGCCTGCGTAACGCAATACTAAATCCTTGCCGAAAACCCCGCTTCTGCTAAATGAAATTTCATCCTTGCGAGCACCTTGTAGTTTTAGTACATCTCTGCCGCCGTCTTTTAAGCTTAAATACTCTTTATCTCTAATCACGACGCCGTCTAAACTCGCAGATACGATGTATGTATCATCGCCGTCCGAACCGATAAGCGTAGCGCGATTTGCAGTGGCTATCAGCGTATCGTTCCCCCTCTCACCGTTTGCGATATCGCCCTCCGCCGCAAAGATTACATCGTCACCCTTACCTGCATTGATATGGTTAAATTTACCAAGGCTAATGATGGTATCGTTTTGCTTCGAGCCGTTTAGGATGTTTTTATCACCGGATGAGACGATGGTGCCTGCCGTTTTCAAAGTAGCCGTCTTTTTGAACTGATACCATTTCTTGCTTGGAAGCGTCAGGTTAGAATTTGAGATATTTATCTCAGTGCCGCCGTCAAGAAGAATTTTGCTAAGTTTCATATCTTTTGAGACGAAATAATCCTTAAGCGTCGTATTTGATCTATCGCCATTAATGATCAGATCATTACCCGATCTTGCAAATTTAAGATCCGCCGCCCTGCTTGTAGTCAAATTTAGTGTGTCGCTCGTCTTACCGTCGATTACGATATTTCCACTTCCGTCATTTACGTAGCCAAGGTTTTTAAATTTAAGCGTTTTGGTAACCGAGATACCACCATCGCTAACTTCGATTTTAAATTCCTCTTCGCCAGCGGATTTTGAATTATAAAGATAGCTGCCGTCGGAATTTAGCTTTAAATTTTTACCGCCGCTAATAAGCTTAAAGCGAAGCACATCGCCGTCTACGTCGCTAGCTGCTATCTTACCGGCATAGCTGAAAGTATTTTTAAGAGTGACGGTTTCATTAGGATCTTCTACGATCGGCGCATCATTTACCGGGTTAATTTTTAGAGCGATCTCTTTTTCGCAGCTTAGTCCAAATTCGTTCGTAACTCTGATTTTAAGACTTTGCTCGCCGTTAAAATTTGGTACAGGTTTTACGTGTAGCATTCCATCATCGCCCAGCTCGGTGCTTAAATTCTCGTTCGTAGTTAAAATTTCAAATTTTAATGCGCCGCCTATTTTGTTTTCCACTTCAAGCGCCTCAGCTAGGCTCGTATCCTCATCAAAAATAAATTTTTCGCTTTTTATGTCGGGAGCCGAAACTTTCACGTTAAATTTAATCTCGCTCTCATCGAAGCTGCCTCTGCCGTCGCTCACTTTAATTTTGACACTATCCTCGCCGATAAATTTATCGTTCGGGATGTATTCGTAGCTTCCGTATTCATTTATGCGGAATTTTCCATTTTCTGCGTCTTTTAAAATTTCATAGCTAAGCTTATCGCCGTCAGGATCAATGGCTTCTAAAGCGGATACAAACTGTCTAACGTCGTTTAACTCGGCATTTACGAGCTTATCTTTAAATTTTACAGGATTATTTTGCGGAGGTTCCGCTTCGGATATCTCTTTAATAAACTTATCAAAATCATAAACCTTGCCGTCAAAATAAAATTTTTCTATCTTGCCTTCGGTGTAACCTTTTTTTATAGTTATGCCGCCTATAATTTCGGTTTTATTATATGGATTGTAGACCGAAATTTTCATATCGTCGCCCTCGCGCCTAAACTTTAGATCCTCAGAGCTTAAAAAGGCAAATCTCAATACATCCGCTCCGCCGTCATCGTAGATGATGTCCTCACCATCGCCTAAATAGTATTCGTAGATATTCCTATCCTTCGATCCGATTAGCAGATCGTTACCGGCTCCGCCGTTAAGAATGTCTATACCGCTGCCGCTCATTAAGATGTCATTTCCTGCACCACCGTAAATCTCGTCGTTAAAATCCGAACCCACTACGAGGTCGTTGCCCTCTTTTGACGAGATGATAACGCCCGAACGCTCTTTGCTATAATCAAAGGTCTCGCTAGTTTTATCGCCAAATACATGCTTGCCGATAACGCCCGTGATCTCGTTTCCTGAAAGACTAAATTTTATACCGGTTTTAGCCAGAAGTGACGAAATTTTATCATCGCTTAAATAACTCTTATTGAGCTTAAAAAGCGCGTAATTATAGTCTCTTTTTAACACCGATGCTAGCAGATTGATCGCTAGAGCCGTTTCGCTTGCATTCGCTTCACCGCTAATTATGCGAGCTAACTTTAAATTTAGAGCGTTAAACATAAGTGCGCAGCTTTTCGCATCCTCGCCAAAAAGTTTATTTGCTAAAATTTTACTGATAGAATCAAATTTTATATTCTCGTATTCTTTAAGCACCGCGGTAATTATATACGGATTCGCCCTTTGTTCTGCGCTAAGCCTTGCACCGCGGAAAGCCTCCACAACGGAGATTTTCTTTTCGGTTTCGTCGTCTAGATCGCTAAGGGCGATGCTTTGCTTTTTGCTCGTCTCAAACCACACGTCGCGTACTATGCCGCTACTGCCGTCGGTTCTTCTAAATTCCCCGCTTGCGGTTATTTTATTGCCGTTTTCGGTTTGAGTATCCTCCGTAGATTTTAAAGATATCGATGAAATTCCAAGCTCTTTTAGACCTTTTACTTCATCTTTCTCACATTTGCCGTCTCCGTTGTCCTGCCAAAGAAGCAATTCGCCAAATCTCTCGTCTCTTTCGTCGATCACGCCGTTATTATCGCTATCGAAATCCTTTAGAGCCTGCACGCCGTCCTTTGCGTAAGTGCCGTTTTCAAGCTTGGAATTTGATCCGAAAAGCTCGAAAGAATTATTGATAATCCCGTCTTTATTGATATCTACGGCTAAAATTCCATCGCCTTTTTCTATCCATGCGGTTTTATTTCTCCTGCCGTCATTTATATAGTCAAAATATGCCTGCGAATTATCTAGCGGCGTGGATGTGATACCGTTGCCGTTAAGATCAAGCACAACCGGCGGCAGCGATAAATCCTGCGAGCCGAAATTATCGTTTAAAGCCCATTTGTCTAAAATTTTATCCATATCCGAACTTAGCTCATCAAACGCTTTATCTACCACGCCCGCTCTATACTCTTGCACGCTTTGCTTCAAACCATTATCGCCCGCCATAGCGTCGTTTAGCGATCTGACTTTGCCGCTTCCTGCGAGGCTTGAAAGATCTCCCTCTTGCTCTGCATTTTTTCTTTCGTAGATCGTATCTAGAGTGTCGGATTTAAACCATCTATTTTCAAAGCTAAGCTCCCCGTCGTTAGCACCTATTTTAGCTCCTCCAGAGCCTGTATAGCCGCTACGTATATCGATGCGCTTGATGCCTGCATTAGATAGTGACTTTATGCCGTTTTTAGGGGTTGGGTTAGGAACGACCGGACCCGAATGATCTTTGTTGCCATGATCCGGTAAAATTTCGTCTTCTCCTATTTGCCTAAAGCATAGTCTTTTGAATCCTTTAGTTTCTCCATCTTGAGAAAATGGGATAGCGTTACCAATGATCATATTATCATTTTCATGCCATATATCCCCTTTAGGACCTTCTACAGATATAATAATAATACTGTCTATGCCTAATTCTTTTAATGTTTTTAATTCACTTCTTTGACTTATTCCGTCGCCGTTATCCTGCCAAACTAAAATCTCATTAAATTTATCGTCCTTTTCGTCTAAAATTCCGTTATTATCGCTATCGAATTTCTTTAACGCCGCAAGACCTCTATTTATATAATCATTATTTTCCCATCCTTCAAATTTTTCGCCTATTAGTTCAGTGGCAGGATCGATATATCCATCTCTATTTATATCCATAGAAA
>ERZ773079.509-NODE-509-length-25432-cov-9.242306_pt1 | contig 25432 bp, 17 predicted proteins | sample MGYA00511355_ERZ773079 | MGnify/ENA primary metagenome ERZ773079 (study PRJEB29015, sample SAMEA2737979) | human oral metagenome | biome: human oral; feature: human-associated habitat; material: dental | place: China | collected 2117 ... | reverse complement strand
TGCCTTTGAGCACCTTCAGCGTGGCCTGGTTGCCCTTGTCATCCTGCCAGTGCTGCAGCGCCTGGTTGAAGGGCACCACGTCGCCGGCGCGCAGGGTGTAGCTGCTGGTCGAACGCAGCGGCGATGCTGCCGAGGCAGGGTCTCCCGTGGTGAAGCTGGCCTGCGTGGACAGGGTCAGCAGCGGGCGGCCCGGGGTGGCTTCGCCATCGACGCTGTAGAGGAAGCGACCCGGCGTGAAGAAGCCCAGCTCCTGATAACCCTCGAAGAAGCGTCCCATGTGAACGTCCATCCCCAGCGTGACGGTCTGGGGGGCGAAGACGTAGTCCGGCAGCAGATTCCGGCTGTCGTGGCTCAGGAAGTTCTCGAATTCGTGGGTGTAGTGGGTCCGTCCCGGCTCGGTCCGGCCGGGGTGGTCGATACTGGACCACCCCTCGACATCGGGTACGGCGGGAACGCCATCGTTACGGGGCAGGGGCTGGCCGTCCGGGCCGGGGCCGTTCCAGGGCACGGCCGACCAGCTCTGGTAGTTTGGCCCGATGAGGGCGGGCACCGTGTCCACATAGTGGACCAGCACGCCAGCCAGCACGTCACCACGCACGCCCCGGGAGGACACGGTGGCGGCCTTGTAGGCCGGATAGCGGGTCGTGGACTGCCAGGTCCGTTGCCGGTCGTCGCGTTCATCCACCACGCGCAGGCCCTGATAGGTGGGCAGCGCGCTCAGGGTCGTCCAGTCGGCGGGCACCTGCCAGAGCGTGCAGCTCAGGCGCTTCACGTTCTGGACCTTCTGATCCAGGCAGAGCCGTACCTGGTCCTTGGCCTGGCCTGCCATGGGCACAAGCTTCACCGAATCCCCCTGGGCGTTGCGCCATTCGGCCAGTGACTGGTTCAGCGGGATGCGCTGTCCGGGCGTGATGGCGACGGGGCGTGTGACGGCATCCAGCATCAGGGTCTGGCCGTCGGATGCGGCATCCTCGCCGCTGCGGCCGTTGCCGGTGCCGCCAACCCGCACCTGCGCCTGGTTGCCCAGGTTGAGCGTGGTGTCGCGGGAATGGACAAGGTACTGGCTGCCGTGGAAGTTCTCCTGGTAGGAGCCCTCGCTGACCATGTTCAGATCCAGCCCGGTGTCCAGCGTGGGATAGGCAAAGCCATCGACAGGGCTGTCCTGCAGCCAGCTGGCCTGGTGGTAGCGATAGTGGCGGCTGTCGGCGTCCACCTGCTGCAGCCACTGGCCACCCTGCAACGGGGGCGTGTGCGCCAGTGCGTCGGTGTCGACCTGGCCCTTGTTTGCACTACCACGCCACGGCCATGCCGGCCAGACGCGGTACTCGGGGGTCTGACCGTCCCAGGTGGTGCCCTGCAGCAGCAGGGTGGCCAGCAGATCACTGCTGATGCTGCGCTTGTCGATGGCGGCCTGGGTAGAGCTGGCCGCCTTGCTGCTGGGGGCAAGCGTGCCGTCGGTCGTCTGGGTGGACGAGGATCCGGCCGTGACCAGGCTGTTGGCGGTCGCCTTGGTCCGGTTAGCCGAGTCGTCCTGGCCACTGCCGCAGCCAGCCAGCAGGGCGAGGATTGCCGCCGCGAGAATCGTGTGGCGGGAGGGTATGCGCGTCGTCATGGTCTGCCTCCGTCTGTTGGCGTGGGGAAACGATTTGCATGCAGCCACCATAGCGCGTGTCGATGATCCTGCGACGAATGTAGTGTTTGGTTACTTGATTTCGGGGTTTTCGGAACGGTTCCTGGTGGGTGATTACAACGTAAAGAAAGTTTTCGTGACAGGGTGGTGTGCTGATCCCCGTCGGAACATGACATCATGCGCCGAGCCAATGCTCAGAAATCATGGTCTTCATGTCCCTGATTGTTGACCGAATTTCGTCGAATCAGCGTCAGTGCAGGCAGCGGCCCAAGTCCGGACGTAGGGGAGGCCCCGAGCACTGAGGGCATTCCGGTGACGGAGAGAAGCAGGGATGGGCGCCTTGGGGGCGCCTAGGCAGGTCTTGCGTTTTGTAATTTCTGCTTCCTGTCTTCTGCACTCAACCCTCAACGCCGCGGACGCCTAGTCGTAATCCACCAGCTGCTGGAAGAGTTCGTAGCGGTGCGGGTCGATGTCGCCGCGTTCGGCCGCATCGCGGATGGCGCAGCCGGGTTCATCGTGGTGCTGGCAGTCGTTGAAGCGGCACTGGCCCAGGTAGGGGCGGAACTCGGGCATGGCGTGCAGCAGCTGCCAGCGGCTCAGGTGCGCCAGCTCGAACTGCTGGAAGCCCGGGGTGTCGATCAGCCAGCTCTGGCCATCGGGCAGGATGAAGGCGCGGCTGAAGGTGGTGGTATGGCGGCCGCTGGCCAGCGCGATGGAGATCTCGTTGGTCTGCTGGCTGGCGGTGGGCACCAGGGCGTTGAGCAGGGTGGATTTGCCCATGCCGCTCTGGCCCAGCAGCACGGTGCGTTTGCCGACCAGGCGTTCCTGCACGGGTTCCAGCGAGGCGGGATCCTTCAGGGCCGAAATGGGCAGCATCGGGTAGCCCAGCGATTCGTAGACGCGCGTGCGCGCCTGCACCTGCTCGAACGACTGGCTCAGGTCCTGCTTGGTCACCAGCACCAGGACCGGGATGTCCTCGGCCGTGAGGCCCAGCAGAAGCCGCATCAGCAGCGCCTCGTCGAAGGCGGGGTAGCCGCTGATCAGCACGGCCGCCTGATCGACGTTGGCGGCGATGATCTTCTGGCGGAAGGCATCGCGGCGGCGCACCTGGTTGCGACGCGGTGCCACGCTCTCGATGGCCGAAGGGCCGCTGTCGGCTTGTCGGTAGGTCACGTGGTCGCCCACCACGCAGTCCAGTCGCCGACCTACTGCCATGGCGGGCAGGTGCGGCCCGCCGTCCGTCGGGGCCAGCAGGAACTGGCGGCCGTAGGCGGCCATCACGTCGGCCTGCAGTCGCTCGGAACGGGTCTGGCCGCGTGGCTGGACCTGGCTGCCGGCCGGGGTCTTGCGGGTGTAGGAACGGCTGCCGCCCGGTCGGGGTGGCTGGCGTCCCAGGCCCTTGTTGGCCAGGGCCATGGCCTCGTCCTCGTAGCGGGCGCCCGTGTAGTCGTCGTCGGAGTCGTCGGCGGGGCCGGTGCGGCGCGGATGATCGGAGGAGGTCATGGCTGTGGTGTGGTCATGGCTGTGCTGGGGCAGCAGGGGTCGCCTCGGCCAGCCGTTGCCGGATCCGGCCAATGCGCAGCGGCGCCGGCGGGTGGGAGTCGTAGAACGCCGAATGCAGCGGATCAGGCGTGAGGGTGCTGGCGTTGTCCTCGTAGATCTTGGTAAGGGCCGAGACCAGCGCCTGGCCGTTGCTGTGTTCCACCGCGAAGGCGTCGGCCTCGAACTCGTCACGGCGCGACATCCAGGCCATGAGCGGCCGCAGCGGCAGCAGGAAGACGGGCAGGGCCAGGAAGAAGAGCAGCAGCGCCACGCCGGCCGGCGCCTGGGCCTGGAAGGGGCCGATGGCGATGCCCAGCCCCTGGTAGAACCAGATCTGCGACGACAGCCAGCCCAGCAGCGCGAAGGCAACCAGGCTGAACACGCCCTGCAGCACCAGACGTTTCAGGATGTGCTTCTTCTTGAAATGGCCCAGCTCGTGCGCCAGCACGGCCTCCACCTCGTCGACCTCCAGCCGGGCCAGCAGGGTGTCGAAGAAGACGATGCGCCGGCTCTTGCCGAAGCCGGTGAAGTAGGCGTTGCCATGGGCCGAGCGGCGGCTGCCGTCCATCACGAACAGGCCGCCGGCACTGAACTGGCAGCGCGCCAGCAGCGCCAGGATGCGTTCCTTCACCGGTCCGTCGGCCAGCGGCTCGAAGCGGTTGAAGAGCGGGGCAATGACGGTGGGAAAGAGCAGCAGCACCACCACGTTGAAGCCGATCCAGAAGGCCCAGGCCCACAGCCACCAGCGCTGGCCGGTGTGCTGCATCAGCGCGATGAGGGCGGCCAGCAGCGGCAGTCCCAGCAGGGCGCCGACCAGCAGTGCCTTCAGGTGGTCGGCCACGAAGAGCGCCGGCGTCATGCGGTTGAAGCCGAAACGGCTTTCCAGCCGGAAATGCCGCCACCAGTCCACCGGCAGCTCGGCCAGGCTGATGAGAAGCAGTGTGGTGCCCATGACGAGCAGTTGCTGCAGGAGTGGCTGGTCGGGCAGCCAGCGCATCCAGGTTTCGTGGATGAACTGCAGGCCCCCCAGCAGCGTGAGCGCAAGCAGCACCACCGCGCCCACGCACTGGTCGACGATACCCAGCTGCACGCGGGCGATGGTGTAGGCGGCGGCGCGCTGGTGGGCCGGCAGGCTGATGCGGCTGGTGAAGGGTTCGGGCACGGCGTCGCGGTGCCGGCTGACGTGGCGGATCTGACGGCTGGCCAGCCAGAGACGCAGGATCAGCGACAGCAACAGGAATCCGACGAACAGGAAGCTGAAGTGCAGGGGTTGCATGCGACAATTAAAGCATGGAAACCCAAGACACAACGGGGGCGGCTGCCGCCCCGGAAAACGAACGGAACCGGATGGATCAGACGTCGGAGGGCGCTCCGCGGGGCGTCTCGGCCGGTCACACGGCCGATGGCCAGCCGCTGGGCACCGTGTTCGTCCCCCCTGGCCGGCCTGACGAGAGCCGTCTGGTCTGGCTCGACATGGAAATGACCGGCCTGCATCCGGACATCGACCGCATCATCGAGGTGGCGATGGTGGTGACCGACAGCGAGCTGAACCTGCTGGCCGAAGGGCCGGTGCTGGCCATTCACCAGCCCGACTCGGTGCTGGACGCCATGGACAAGTGGAACCAGTCCACCCATGGCAAGTCCGGGCTCATCGACCGGGTGCGGGCCTCGACGCTGACCGAGGCCGCGGCACAGGGCATCCTGCTGGAGTTCATTCGCGCCTGGGTGCCCGAAGGCAAGTCACCCATGTGCGGCAACTCCATTGGGCAGGACCGGCGCTTCATGGCGCGCTACATGCCCGAGCTGGAGAGCTGGTTCCATTACCGCAACCTGGATGTGAGCACGCTGAAGGAGCTGGCACGGCGCTGGGCGCCCGAGGTCTATCGCAGCTTCAAGAAGCGGGGCGCCCACACGGCGCTGGCTGACATTCAGGAATCCATCGACGAACTGCGGCACTACCGTCAGCACTTCATCGGACCGGCCGGGCAGCCGAAGGGCTGATCCCGAACCCGGGATCAGCCGGGGCCCTGGCGGATGTGCTCAGGGCCTGGCGGGCGTCTCGACAGGCACCCGCCGGTACAGTCCCAGCAGGTGCGGCGTCTTGCCGAAGGGCCGCTGACGCTGCCACAGCGACTGCCAGGGTTGGGCCAGGATCTCGGCGGGTGTGGCGCCATCCAGGCTGGGGTTCTTGGCGCGGCCCAGCAGGTCGGGCAGGTTGATGGGCGTGCCCGGCGTGTCGTCGGCCACCAGCAGCCAGGGGCAGACAGGCTTGGAAGGTGCGTCATCTTGCTGCCGCAGATCCGGTAGCCGCACGAAGCGGGCGCCGGCGTAGTAGGCAAACAGGGCCAGTTCCCCGGCATCCGCTCCGGCATGCAGCACGCAGCCCGGCTGGCTGGCAAACAGTGCCCGCGTGGGAATCACCAGTTCCTGGTAGCTCTTTCGCCAGTTGCCGGCAGGCAGCCACAGGGTCATCAGGAGCAGCCAGGTCAGCACCATGCCACCCGACGACAGGGCCATGGGGCGCCAGAAGGGGCGCGGCCGGCGCGACACGCGCCACACCACCAGCAGCACCCAGGCCCCGGTGGCCAGCAGCCCGATGATCAGCTCGATGACCGAGACGTGGGCGACAAAGCCCGGCAGCGCGGCTTCGGCTCGGGCTGCCATGCGCGGCGGCCAGCCCGACATGAAGGCGACCCAGTAGGCCCAGACGGCCAGGCTGGCCACCGAGAAGATCATGACGGCAAACCAGTCCACCACGCTGACAAGGTTGCGGCGGATCATGGGCAGCGTCATGCCGGTCAGCACGGCCATCGGCAGCACCATCGGGGTGAGCGTGGCCTGGTGGTCAGCCGTCTGCGGGTTGCACAGCGAGGCCAGCAGCATCAGCAGCAGCGGGAAGAGGGGGGCGGCAATGGGAGCCTCACGGCAGCCGGCCCGCCAGCGCCACATGCCCCACAGCACGAAGGGCCACAGCGGCCACAGGTACCACGGCAGCGTGCCGCCCAGTTGGGACAGCGCTTCACCGCTCGGTGCGCCGAACATGCCGGCATTCCAGGACAGCCAGCCATGGAAGAACTCCGCCACCTTCTGGCTGGCGGCCGGATCCACCGGCAGGTTGCTATCACCCTCCATCAGGGGCAGGGCCTGCACCACGGCGTCCGAGTGGCTGAAATAGGCCAGCAGTGCCGGCCAGACAATGCTGCCCAGCACGGCCACCGGCAGCATCGTCAGCAGGATCCAGCCCGCCACCAGCCGGAAGGGCACCACCAGCCACAGGAGCAGCAGCGTGGCCAGCAGCATGACGACGGCCAGCGGAATGCCGTAGGTGAGCAGGCTGGCCGCAATGGCCAGGCCCACCAGCAGCCCGCCGCGGCGGGGACGATCGATGGCCACCGACAGGCCGAACAGATGCAGCGCCACGCACAGGACCTGGGAGGCGTTGGCCGTGGTCTCGTGGATGGGAGCGATGAGCCCGAAGCAGGCCAGCACGGCCAGCAGGGCCGCATCGGCCACGGCGTGGCCGAAGTCCTGCGGACTGGCGCCGGCGCCGAACGGGTCCTGAGGCTGGATTTCGGGCCGCACGGCCAGGTTGCGCGCCGCATACCAGAGCAGCGTCATGGCCAAAGCGATGCCCGCAGCCGCCGTCAGTCGCATGGCCAAGTCCGGGGCGATGCGCCAGCCGTCAGCCGCATGGCCGAAGAAACTGGCCAGCAGCGTGTTGAAGAGCCGTGCGGCGTGCATGCCCAGCGCGCCTGCCCAGAAGGGCAGCGGCCCCCCTTCGTCGGGCACCAGCTGACCCTGCACGTTGGGCAGCAACCAATCGATGCTGTTGCCGGTGGCCATGGTGTGGGCGATGCCGAAGCCGATGGCGTCGTCGGTCCGCCAGGGGTCGCGTCCGAACAGGCCGGCCAGGACATAGACCGCGCAGAACAGCAGCGGAATCCAGCGCGGCAGGCGTGCGGCGTCTGCCGAGGTGACCAGATAGGGTCTGACGCGCGACCCGGAACTAGAGCTTGTCATCGTCGGATCCTGTGGGGCCGATCAGTCATCGTTTGGGCTCATTGTCCGCCAGGGGCGCATCGGACGCACGAGAGACCATGGAAAAAGAAAGCCCCGGCAGTTGCCAGGGCTTTTCTGGGGCCACGGCGAACCGCGGCCAGGGGCCGTAGAACGGATCAGGCCTTGGCGGCAGTGGCGCCGGTGCGGGCGAACTTCTGACGGAATTTCTCGACGCGGCCGGTCTCGATGATGCGCTGCTGGGCGCCCGTGTAGAACGGGTGGGACTCGGAGGTCACGTCCAGCTTCATCAGCGGATATTCCTTGCCGTCGTCCATCTTGATGGTTTCGCGCGTGTGCACCGTGGAACGCGTGATGAACTTGAAACCGTTGGCCATGTCCTGGAACACGACTTCGCGGTACTCGGGGTGGATGCCTTCTTTCATAGGGGAATCGGTTGGGTGTTCAGCGCCGAAGCAGGTGGTGAAAACGCACGCAACGGTACGACAAGTAAACGTCCATTATAACGGTTTGGCATGCCCGTGCAACGATTCGCCCCCGCTGATCGGGGCTGGGGCGCCGGCCGTCGGAGGCTTCGGGCAGTGCTGGCCGATGGACGGCTGCCGATGAAGAAACGGGGACGGGTGGATCGAAATCCGTCCCGTCCCCGTCCGGGGCCGCCCATGACAGGGCGGCCGGTGGAGCGAAGCCTGGCTCAGGCGCTGGCGGCCTGGCTGGCCGAGCCCTCGTCACTGGCTGCCTCGCTGCCGGACTGGCCGGACGTCTTGCGAGGCTTCTTCTCGAGGTGCTTGGCCTTGGAGGCCGACAGCAGGGCGCAGACCACGGCAGCCATGTAGGGCACGGCCTGCAGCACCAGCACCACCATCCACATGGCCGATTCCAGGTGGTTGGGCAGCCGGGTCATCGAGATGCCCAGTGCCGCCACCAGCAGGCCGATCAGCAGAAGGGCTTCCTCGCGCACGCCACCCCAGGCCATGCCTGCGGGCTTCTTGGGCTTGGCGGGCTTGGCCGGCTTGGGTGCCGGGGCCGGGCTCGTGGTCACGGTGTCCACGGCAGCACCGGCTGCAGCGGCATCGGCGGCCGGCGTGGCCGACGGGGCCGAGGCGGACTCGACATCGGCAGCCTGCGTGCCGGCGCCACCGCCTTTCTCGGTCACCTCGAAGACGGCCGTCTTGTTCCACAGGCCCGAGAAGACGCCCTGGGCGATGCCGTGCGACAAGGCCATGCCGGCCAGCGCGGCGCCCCAGACATCCTTCTGCTCGCAGCGCACGCGGCGCATGTACATCAGCGGTCCCATCAGCGCCTTGAAGAAGAAGAAGGCGATGAGCGGGATCATGAACAGCAGGATGGGCAGGCTGAACAGGTGGGGCGCGGCGATGATGCCGATGCTCCACGCGATGGCAGCCAGCGCGAACAGCAGGTGCAGCGCGTCACCGATCCACGAGAACCAGCCCGTGATGAAGTGGTAGCGCTGCGCCGCCGTCAGGTTGCTGCGGCCGAACAGGGTCTTTGCGTGCGCCTTCATGATCTGGATGGCACCCTGTGCCCAGCGCTTGCGCTGCTTCTTGAAGGCGAAGAAGGTATCGGGCGTGAGGCCGCGACCCATCACCACGTCCACGTAGCGCAGCGTGTAGCCCTGATTCATCAGACGCAGGGCCAGCTCGGCGTCCTCGCAGATGGTCCATTCCGACCACTTGCCCTCCAGCAGCGGCTGGGCGCGCACCAGCGTCATGGTGCCGTGCTGGATGATGGCGTTGCGCTCGTTGCGGTGGTGCATGCCGATGCGGAAGAAGCCGTCGTACTCGTAGTTCATCATCCGCCGGAAGGTGTGGCGGCTCCAGCCCCGGTGGGCCTGCGGAGACTGCACCACGGCGGTGTCCGGATCATCGAAGTAGCTCACCACATCCTTCAGCCAGCGACGCACCACCACGTAGTCGGCATCCACCACGCCGATGATCTCGGCATCGGGCGCCGTCTGCGTCAGCCCGTAGTTGAGCGCGCCAGCCTTGAAGCCGGGCCACTTGGGCAGGTGGAAGAACTTGAAGTTCTCGGGCAGCGTGGCCATGAATTCCTCGACCGGCTTCCAGAGCTTCTCGTCCTTCGTGTTGTTGTCGATGACCAGCACCTCGAAATTGCTGTAGTCCAGCGCGGCCAGGCTCTTGATGGTGGCGATCACCATGTCGGGCTGCTCGTTGCAGCAGGCCAGGTGCAGCGACACCTTGGGCTCACGCGCACCGGGGGCCAGCGGCCGCGGCCGGTAGACGTGACGCAGGTTGCCCGGCCAGAACATCTCGACGAACTCGAAGAAGTTGGTGAGCAGGATGGTGGACATGGCCAGCAGCGACGGCACCAGGATCACCAGGAAGGTCCAGTCGATCGGGCGCATGTAGTAGTCGAAGGGCAGGGCCACCAGCCAGGCGAACAGCGAGATGACGGCCTGCAGCACCAGGCCGAAGGCGATGCGGCTGGGCAGTTGCAGGTTGGAGAAGCTGAACATGAACCAGAACAGCGCCACCACGCCGATGGCCGACGCCAGGGCGGCCTTGGTCTCCCAGTTGGGATCACGCTCGATGGGGCCGGTCAGGCTGTACTTGGGCTGGCGGTAGGCGTCCAGGTAGCCCCAGTACGGGCCGGCCCGGCCTTCCAGCTCGATCTTCCAGGGCTGGTCGATGCCCTCCATCAGGAAGTAGTCGATGTTCTCGGCGGCAGCGCGCACCAGGAAGCCCCGGATGAACTCGGCCTGGCTGGCAGGCGAGGCCCGGGAGGAGTCGCGGCGGTCGCCCTGGCTGGGCCAGCCCACCTCACCGATCACGATCTTCTTGTCGGGGAAGCGGCGCTGCACCTCGTGCAGTCGGCCGAAGGTGTACTCCAGCGCCTGCTGGACCGGCAGGCCTTCCCAGTAGGGAAGCAGGTGGACCGTGATGAAGTCGGCGTTGGCGGCCAGCTCGGGGTAGCGCAGCCAGATGTGCCAGGGCTCGGCCGTGGAGACCGGCTTGCGCACCCGGCGCTTGACCTCGCGCATGTTCTGGATGAGCTCGGCCGGGGTGCGGCCGGCGTGCAGCACCTGTTCGTTACCGACGATGACCCGCTCGATGGAGCTGGTGTCATGCACCGCCTTCTCGATGGCGTCGAATTCCTTCTGGTTGCGCTCCTCATCCTTGCTGACCCAGACACCGGCCGTCAGGTGCAGGCCGGCCTTCTCGGCCAGGGCAGGAATGTTGGGCTGATCGACGCTGCTGTAGGTCCGAACCCGCGTCGTGTAGTCGGACAGGATCTTGAAGTCCTTCTCGATCGAGGACTCATCGGCGTTGCGGCCATCCAGCGGGTTGTCCCAGCGCTGGGCGGAGTTGTAGGCCAGGCCGCTGATCTTGCCGTAGAAGGCCGGTGCGTCCACCAGCGGGTTGATCTTGTCCCAGGTCACGAAGTTCAGCACGGCCAGCGACAGGGCGAGGAACGCCGCGCCCACCACGCGGCCGAAGGTGACCGGATGGTGGTTGCGGAAATGCTCGCCCAGCGGGTTGTCGGGAATGGGGTGGCTGGGGGGGGCCTGGGTGGACGAAGGGGAGTCCGGTCCGGACATAGGGGATGCTTCCTGTCGGGATTGACGAACGAGATGCGATGCGTCGACGCGGCGCGCCCCGGACATGCCGGAGGCGGGCGTGCGCCGGGCATTGTGCCCGATCCCGCAATGATGAACCTTCACGGGACTGAGCAGGCCGGTCAAAGTTTGCCGTACGTGTGGAATGTCATGAATGACATGCAGAACGTCCGACACGACCTTTGCGCGGACAACCCGAGATTCTATGCGTTGTCGGCTCTGGCAGAATTACGAGGCTGTCACGTCACTTTGCAGCCTGATACACATGGCGCTGCCGGCGTATTTTCTGGCCGTCTGATTCCTCGGCGGGACCGGTATCATCCTCTTCTGTGCCCGCCCGGCCGTCCTGCCGTTCCGGCATCCCTGAGTACGCTGGGTGCTCCTTCCCATCGATCGTCACAGACCATTCCCATGTTCGATTTCCTGTCCCGCAACCGTTCCCGCTGGATGACCCTGCTGAGCGTGCTGGCAGCCCTGCTGGTGCTGGCCTGGTGGCGCGCCCAGGGCACGCCGCAGCCGATGGTCGATGCGGCCGACGACAAGCTGCAGTGCGTTTCCTATGCGCCGTTCCGCAAGCCCGGCGAGACCCCGCTGGATCCCGGTGCCATGGTCTCGGAAGCGCGGCTGCGCGAAGACCTGTCGATCCTGGCCGCCCGTTCGCAGTGCGTGCGCACCTATTCGGTCATCCAGGGGCTGGACAAGGTGCCCGAGGTGGCCAAGTCGCTGGGCATGAAGGTGCTGCTGGGTGTCTGGATCGGCCGTGAGCGCGACAAGAACGACATCGAGATCCAGAGTGCCATCCAGCTGGCCCGTGAGTACCCCGACACCATCCGCGGCATCGTGGTGGGCAACGAGGTGCTGCTGCGCCGTGAGCAGTCGGCGCAGCAGATGGCCAAATACATCGATCAGGTGCGCAGTGCCGTCGACGTGCCCGTGACCTACGCCGATGTCTGGGAATTCTGGAGCGAGAACGCCGAGCTGGCCGGGCATGTCTCGTTCGTGACTGTCCACATCCTGCCGTACTGGGAGGATCACCCGGTGGGCATCCATGCCGCTATCAATCACATCACCGGCACGGCCGAGCGCATGCGCCAGATGTTCAATGGCAAGGACGTGCTGATCGGCGAGACCGGCTGGCCCAGCGAAGGCCGCCAGCGGGATGCGGCCGTGGCCAGCCGAGTCAACCAGGCGCGCTTCATGCGCGAGTTCAGCCAGGCTGCGGCTGACCACCACCTGAACTACAACTTCATCGAGGGCTTCGACCAGCCCTGGAAGCGGGGTCAGGAAGGCGCCATGGGCGGCAACTGGGGGGTCTTCGACAGTGATGGCCAGGCCAAGTTCCCGGCCACCGGCCCGGTCGCGGAAGATCTGTACTGGTATCTGGGCTGGCTGGGGGCCGTCGTCGGTCTGGCGGCAGCCCTGGGGCTGTCCCGCCGCTGGCAGCTGACCGAACGGCTGTCGCAGGTGCAGATGCTGGCCCTGGGGGCGGCAACCGGAGGTCTCGTGGTGGCGCAGCTGCGCTATGGCATGGTCTGGAACCGCAACGCGCTGGAATGGGGTGCCACCGTGCTGCTGGGGGCGGCATCGCTGGTGCTGATGTTCCGGGTGGCGCAGCTGCTGGCCCTGGGGCGTTCCGACCGGCCGGCCGGCCAGGGTGCCTCGTCGCTGGTGGGCCTGACCGTGCCGTCGTTCAACACACTGTGGCGGCGTCGGCGCGCGCACTTCGACGCGCTGGACTGGCTGGGCGTGTGCCGCAGCTTCCTGCTGTTCGCAGCTGCCATCATGACCCTGCTGCTGGTCTTTGATGCCCGCTACCGGGGCTTCCCGACGGTGCTGTACATGCTGCCGCTGCTGGGGCTGGCCATGGCGCGGCTGGCTGGCCTGCGGCTGGCGGGGGCCGTGGAAGAGCGCGTGCTGGCCGCTGTCTGCGTGCTGGGCAGCATCGCTTTCGTGTTCATTGAGGGCTTTGCCAACGGTCAGTCGCTGACGTTTGGCGCCACGGTGGTGGCGCTGGCCGCGGTGGCCAGCGATGGCCGCTTCTGGCTGCCGGTGCAGGACGAGCACTGAGAAAGCGGTTGAGCTGGGCGCTGCCCGGACATGAAAAAGGGCCTCACGAGAGGCCCTTTTTTTGTGCCTTCCGATGACCGGAAGTGGAAGTGCTGTTGGGGTGACGCCCGTCAGGCGGGCTGGGCCAGACGGCGCGCCTTCACGTCCAGGCGCGCCAGCAGCATGGCGGCCACCAGCGCGGCCACGGCAGCCGGCTCATACGAATAGAGGATGAGCCCGGCCACGGCCAAGGCCAGCGACAGCCGCGCCATCAGCAGGCTCTGGCGCCAGCAGGCCAGCAGCGACAGCACCAGGGCCACCCAGCCCAGGTCCTGCCGGAAGAACGACAGCACCAGCGCCGTGCGCACACCGCACCAGCCTTCCCATCGGTGCATGTCGCAGTGCAGGGCCAGGTCGGTGGACTCCACCACCAGGTAGCGCAGCAGCAGGGCCACCACCAGGGCGATGGCGGGATAGGTCAGGTCCTTCAGGCGGATGTGCATGGTGCTCACTTCTTCATCATTTCGAAGAACTCGGTGTTGTTCTTCGTGGCCTTCATTTTATCCAGCAGGAACTCCATGGCCTGCAGCTCGTCCATGTCGTGCAGCAGGCGACGCAGGATCCAGACCTTCTGCAGGATCTCGGGCTTGATCAGCAGCTCCTCGCGGCGGGTGCCGGAACGGTTGATGTCCATCGCCGGGAAGATGCGCTTTTCCATCATCCGCCGGTTCAGGTGGATCTCCATGTTGCCGGTGCCCTTGAACTCCTCGTAGATCACCTCGTCCATGCGGCTGCCGGTGTCGATCAGCGCCGTGGCCAGGATGGTGAGCGAACCGCCTTCCTCGATGTTGCGGGCCGCACCGAAGAAGCGCTTGGGCCGCTGCAGGGCGTTGGCGTCCACACCGCCGGTCAGCACCTTGCCGGAGGAGGGCACCACGGTGTTGTAGGCGCGGGCCAGACGGGTGATGGAGTCCAGCAGGATCACCACGTCCTTCTTGTGCTCGACCAGGCGCTTGGCCTTCTCGATGACCATCTCGGCCACCTGCACGTGGCGGGTGGCGGGCTCATCGAATGTGGAGGAGACCACTTCGCCGCGGATCGAGCGCTGCATCTCCGTCACTTCCTCGGGGCGCTCGTCGATCAGCAGGACGATGACGACGGCATCGGGGTGGTTGGTGGTGATGGCATGCGCGATGTGCTGCATCATCACCGTCTTGCCGCTCTTGGGCGGTGCCACGATCAGGCCGCGCTGGCCCTTGCCGATGGGGGCGATGATGTCGATGATCCGGCCGGTGACGTTCTCGTCGGTCAGCAGGTCGGGACGCTCCAGACGCAGCACCTCGTCCGGGTGCAGCGGCGTCAGGTTCTCGAAGAGGATCTTGTGCTTCGAGTGCTCGGGCGGCGCGCCGTTGATGCGGTCCACCTTCACCAGCGCGAAGTAGCGCTCGCCATCCTTCGGCGTGCGCACCTCGCCCTCGATGGAGTCGCCGGTGTGCAGGTTGAAGCGGCGGATCTGCGAGGGCGAGATGTAGATGTCGTCCGGGCTGGCCAGGTAGGAAGTCTCGGGGGTGCGCAGGAAGCCGAAGCCGTCGGGCAGGACCTCCAGCACGCCGTCCCCGAAGATCTGGTCGCCGTTGCGCGCCTTGCGCTTGAGGATGGCGAACATCAGCTCCTGCTTGCGCAGGCGGTTGGCAGCTTCGATCTCCAGGCTTTGCGCTATTTCGATCAGGCGCGAAATATGCAGGGCCTTCAGCTCGGACAGGTACATAGGTTGGAACGGATGAGGGTTGGTCGGAATCGGCCCCGCCGGAAACGATGCCGGCATGGCAAGACTTCGGGGAATGGAATGGGGGTGTGGCCGCACGCCGGGCGGACCTGACGGAGCAGGAGCGCCTGTGGGCGACGGTGGCAAGAGCGGAGGCCGACCGGGAAACGCAGGCTCGGTGGCCGGGAGATTGCCTGCTGGGCGCGATGGCTGGAAAGCCGACGGGCAGAGCCGGGATGTTCCGGAGAGGTCCGGAAAACCGTGCCGGCACCTTCGTGCGCCGTTCCTGCCGGGCTTCTGGCTCGGCGGTCGGTTCTTCCGGAGGATCCGGGCAGGCAGCGCGTGCACGCGGTGCAGAGCGCTGCGGCAGATGGCCCGTTGCGCATCGGACCTGCAGCCGGCAGATGCAGTGCCGGTCTGTCAGGGGCGAGTGCCCGATCAGGTTCGGGTTCGCACTGTACTACGAATGACCTGCATGTGCAAAAAAATCACACAAACCGGCCGCAGATTTCGCCACGCCGGTCACATGGCGCGACGAGGGGAGCAACGAGACGGCCGGCTGAAGGTCGGGCGAGCGGGATGCTCCGTGCGAAGGGGCTGTGCCAGGGCAGTGCAACTGCAGGAACGGCCGGCCGGGCCGGCGCTGCGTGCAGGCACCGCGCTGTCGGCACCCGGGATCAGAGGTTGCTGTCGAGGAAGGCGGTGAGCTGGCCCTTGGAGACGGCGCCCACCTTGGTGCCCACCAGCGTGCCGTTCTTGAACAGCATCAGCGTGGGAATGCCACGGATGCCGTACTTGGCGGCAATGGCCTGGCTCTCGTCGACGTTGACCTTGGCCACGGCCATCCGGTCGGAGTAGTCGTGCGAGACCTCGTCGAGGATCGGGGCGATGAGCTTGCAGGGGCCGCACCATTCGGCCCAGAAATCGACCAGAACCGGCACGTCGGACTTCAGCACATCGGTGTCGAAGGAATCGGCGGAAACGTTTTTGATACCCATGGGTTTTCTGGAACTCTCCTGTTCGGACGCTAAAAATAACACGGCTGGCCACCGGGAGGCGCAGGGCACGCAAGCCTGGATGCCGCCGGATGGCGGGGGCGGGGGCGCGAATGCCGTTGCCCCGTACCGTGCCAAAGCCCGTATCCAGGCCTCTTTCCGTCAGATCGGGGTGGATGGCAGGGAATCAATGCCATCCGTCGGCCCGATGGCTGCATGCATCGTCTCGGGAATGACACATATGTCGATACGACATGATGCCCTGCCGGAACGGCTGTCTTCGAGGCCCGGGGCGGGCGTGCCGGAGGCCCATGCAGGGGAGGGCGGCGGCAGATTCCGGGGCGGATGCGTGCGGGCATGCCCGAACTTGCCGTTGCGGCGCCTTGAGATACAATCGCCAGCGGACGGGCCTCCTCGCATTGTGGCTCGGGAACCTGGTCAGGTCCGGAAGGAAGCAGCCATAACCGAATCCCGCAAGTGCCGAGGGTTCGGCTCGTCCCCCTCATATCTCGCCGGTACAGGGTGCTACAGGCCCTGCGGCGCCTCCCGTCTTCCAGTCTTTCCGCCCGGCGCGCCCCCGTGGCTCCGGCAAGGAACCCGGTGCAGTCACTTTCTCCCTCCGGCAGCCATCAGGTGCTGGCCCGCAAATGGCGCCCGCGCGACTTCGATTCCCTGGTCGGACAGGACACGGTCGTGCGCGCGCTGCGCCACGCACTCGACAACCAGCGGCTTCACCACGCCTACCTGCTCACCGGTACCCGGGGCGTGGGCAAGACCACCATCGCCCGCATCCTGGCCAAGGCCCTGAACTGCGAAAAGGGCGTCAGTTCGCATCCCTGCGGCGAATGCTCGGCCTGCCGGGGTGTGGACGAGGGACGCTTCCCCGACTACCTGGAAATGGACGCGGCCTCCAACCGAAAGGTCGAGGAAATGGCGGTGGTGCTGGAAAACGCTGCCTACCTGCCCACGGTGGGCCGCTACAAGGTCTTCGTCATCGACGAGGTCCACATGCTCTCCACCCACGCCTTCAACGCCATGCTGAAGACGCTGGAAGAGCCGCCGCCCCACGTCATCTTCGTGCTGGCCACCACCGATCCGCAGAAGGTGCCGGTCACCGTGCTGTCGCGCTGCATGCAGTTCGGCCTGCGCAACGTCAGCCCGGCCACCGTGGCCGGACATCTGGCCAACGTCCTGAAGGCCGAAGACATCCCCTATGAGGAACGGGGCCTTGAGCTGATCGGCAAGGCCGCCGGCGGCAGCATGCGCGACGGTCTGTCGCTGCTCGACCAGGCCATCGCGCTGGGCGCGGGGCAGGTGAAGCAGGCCACCGTGCAGGAGATGCTCGGCACGGTCGATGAAGACCTGGCGCCCGAACTGCTGGCGCTGCTGGCCGCCGGCGATGCCGCTGCCGTGGTGCAGCAGGCCGACAGCCTGGCAGCCCGCAACGTGGCCCATGCCCAGATCCTGATGGCCATGGCTGCCGAGCTGCAACGGGTGGCGCTGGCTCAGGTGGGCCAGGGCGAGCCGCATGTGCTGGCGGCACAGATGGATCCTTCCGATGTGCAGGTCTGGTATCAGATCGCCATCCATGGTGTGCGTGACCTGCCGCTGGCGCCCGATGCCCAGACCGGCTTCATGATGACCCTGCTGCGGATGCTGGCTTTCCGTGCCGACAATCTGGCGCTGGGCGCGCTGACCGCCGTGGACGATGGTGCTGCCGCGCCGGGCCATGGCTCGGCGGCAGCGCGTGGCATGGCGGCACCGGGCGGCGCGGCGCGGTCGTCCTTTGGCGGTACGCCGGATCGTGCTGCTGGCCAGACAGGCGCGCAGGCACCGGGGCAACCGGACACCGCCAGAGGGGCGCTGCACGCCGATACCGCGGGCGGCCCGGATGCCGGCCCGGGCATGGCGTCATCAGGGCAGGGGGGCGATGCCGCCATGGATGCACGCGCCCGTGCTCGCCAGATGGCCGCCGCCATGGTGGCCCGTGGCAGCAACGGCCCGGGGGCACCGCGACAGGCGCCCGTGTCGGGTGCGCCGGCTGCCGCCCCGCGTCAGACGGGCGCGCGCCAGCCCGCAGGCGGTGAATCGTCCGCCCGTTCCTCGGCTGACGACGACCGGCCTCGACCGGCCCGGCAGGATCTCTATTTCGACACCTCGGCCGACCGCCGGTTGCAGGCATCCCGTGGCACCGGGCCTGATGCTCCTGCAGCGTCGGCACCAGCTGCCCCTGCGCCTGCCATGCACGCGCCTGTCACGCATGAACCGGCCGCGTCCACACCGGCCATGCAGGCACCCGCGTCGCGCGCATCTGCTGTGCAACCGCCCGTTTCGGTACCGCCTGCCGTGAAGGCCCCCGCTGCGGCAGCACCCGCCGCGGCACATGCGGCTGCAGCAGCACATGCACCTGCGGCCTCGAACACCCCAGCTGCGTCCCAGGCACGCGCTGAGGCCAACGTGCCTGCGGTGCCGGGTGCTCCCGCAGCGGCTGATGCGTCCGCCATCGCTACCACACTGGATTTCGACGGCGACTGGCCGAGTCTTGTGGCGCGCTTGCATGCCCAGGGCGCCGTGCGCCAGCTGCTGGCCCAGAGCGAGCTGAAGGGTGTGCAGGGGCAGGTCTTTCAGGTGCAGGTGCCCATCCGCCATCTGGCCGAACCCTCGCTGGTGGAGCGTGCCCGCGAGCTGCTGGCCGACCACTTCGGTGCCGGGGTGCAGCTGCAGGTCACGGTGGGCCAGACCGGTGGCCAGACCGCGGCCGCACGTGCGTCCGAACAACAGGCGCGTCGCCAGGCCGAGAGTGAAGAGGCCATCAAGGCCGATCCTTTCGTCCGGACATTGCTTGAAGAGTTCGGAGCCACCATACTGCCGGATTCGATCAAACCCCTCGATGGAGAGAAATCGTCATGATGAAGAACCAGTTGGCCGGGCTGATGAAGCAGGCCCAGCAGATGCAGGACAACATGAAGAAGGTGCAGGACTCGCTGGCCGACATCGAGGTGGAAGGCCAGTCCGGCGCCGGCCTCGTGAAGGTGGTGATGACCTGCCGCAACGATGTGCGCCGCATTGCCATCGACCCCAGCCTGCTGGCCGACGACAAGGACATGCTGGAAGATCTGGTGGCCGCAGCCGTCAACGATGCGCTGCGCCGTGCCGAGCAGACCGCCCAGGAAAAGATGTCGGCCGTCACCGCCGGCCTGCCGCTGCCTCCGGGCTTCAAGATGCCGTTCTGATGGCTGACTGCGCGTGAAGGACCTGGCCGCCCTCGACGAACTGATCCTCGCCCTGCGTGGACTGCCCGGCGTGGGCCCACGCTCGGCCAGGCGGCTGGCCTTTCACCTGCTGCAGCGCGACCGCGATGCTGCCCGGCGCCTGTCCGAGGGGCTGGCGCAGGCCCTTGATCGGGTGCGGCACTGCAGCCGCTGCAACACGCTCACCGAACACGAGCTGTGCGATATCTGCAGTGACGAGACGCGCAATCCCGCATTGCTGTGCGTGGTGGAAAATCCCGCCGACCAGCTGGTCATCGAGCACACCCGCGCCTATCAGGGACTCTATTACGTGCTGATGGGCCGGCTCTCGCCGCTGGACGGCATCGGGCCGTCCGACCTGCAGTTCGAGCGCCTGCTGGCACGCGCCACCGACGGCGTGGTCAAGGAAGTGGTGCTGGCCACCAACTTCACCCAGGAAGGCGAGGCCACTGCCCATTACCTCAGCGAGGTGCTCACGGCCCGGGGACTGACGGTCAGTCGTCCGGCCCGGGGTGTGCCGCTGGGCGGCGAGCTGGAATACGTCGATGCCGCGACGGTGGCCCAGGCATTGCGCGACAGGCGCAACGTGTAGGCCCATCACTGTAGACACCGGATGCCCAGGCCCGGCGCAGTGCGTGCATATCACGCCTGCCCGGGCTTTTTCGTGGGTGCTGCACCGCCACTTCTTCCATTGCTGAAAAGGAGGCTTTCCCCGCGCATGTCCCTGCATGTCTGAGCCTGGCGTATGGGAGGGCAGGTTCAGACGTCTCGGTCGTATCGTTTATTGGAAAAGCGTGACCGTTTGTTTCGTGCGGGCGTGTATCTTCTTAATGTATTCACCATTCATGGGTGTTGTGGCGATGGATGTTCGGTAAATATCCGGAAATATCGCCCTGCAAACCGTATCCGGCTGCGTTTCTGCAGCGTTTTTGCCAAGCAATATCGGCGCTTTGTTCGGTTTGCGTATCAGCCGGAGTGATCCTGCAATAAAGGGTGGGATGTGGCGCTGCTACACTGCGCGCCACTTTTCAACCTGCCCCGGGGCCACGAAAGGCCGGGACGATTCCTGCAGGATGCTTCATGAGCCGGCATGGCCGCCAGCTCCTAGTGTGCAGACCTTGCATCGAACATGTCCGGGTCCGGGCCTGCCATCCCAAAGGCATGGCTCATGGGCGCTACCGATTTATCCATTTCATGAAAATCTCTCGCGCAGTGCCCACCGCCGGGCTTCTCGCCGTTTCCCTCGTCCTGGGAGCCTGCGGCTCGGACAGCAACGACAACAACACCGCCAGCACGACCAATGCCGGCACGACCGGAACGACCACGACCACGACCACGACCACGGGCACGACTGGAACCACTGGCACGGCCACGACGGCCACGGGCGCGGTCAACTCGGTGGCTGCCATCAAGGCGGCCCGCACCGGCGCACATGAATCCACCTCTGCCGAGCTGACCGCCGGCTACTACGCCACGGCAGCCGCAGCCCAGAACGCGACGGCGCCGGCCACGGCCACCGCACTTGGCGCCTATGGCCAGGTCTTCACCGCTACCGACAACACGGCCACCAACACCCGCGTGCAGCTGCGTAACCTGGAAACCTACGTGCGCAGCGGCGGCAAGTGGAGCCGCGTGCAGTACAGCAACCAGGTGCGGGGCGCCTTCTACAACGCGGCCTACAACGGCGACGCCCAGGCCTGCGAGCTGGGCACCTGCCTGCGCGCCGAATCCAGTGGCGGTGTCTCGGTCAAGATGACGGCGGGCAAGCTGTTCCGCTTCTGGCCCGAGGCCGCCTTCACGCAGAGCCTGGTGAAACCTGCACAGGTGGAAGCCATCTTCACCACCGCCCAGACCCGTCTGGTGCAGGACACGGCCGGTGGCGCCGATGATCGCGCCAACGCCAAGTATCTGGTCAACACGGCCGCTGCCTGGGCCACCGACGCCTGGGTCCAGTCGGGCACCGCCAATGGTTCCACCGGCGCCTACAGCGCTGCGCTTACCGACGTGGGCAACGGCCAGCTGCGGCTGGCCACCAATGACTGGAAGGCCGTCAACTTCACCACCGCTACCGATACGCAGGTGGACGAGCTGGGGGTTGCACCTGCCGGTGGCCGTGCGCCCATCGCCAACAGCGCCGACAACGATGACGACGTGGTGCGCATCATGTACATCGGCGATTCGATCACCCAGGGTAGTGCCCCGCAGGCCGGCGCCGCCCAGGACAGCTTCCGCCGCAATCTCTGGAACGGCCTGATGACCGAAGCCAGCCTGCCGCAGGTGGACTTCGTGGGCACCCGGCTGGGCACGTCCACGGCCGACGTGAACTCGTGCGCCAACAACACCACGGCGGTCGATACCGGCGTCTACAAGCTGCCCGAGTTCGATACCGCCCACCAGGGCTACTGGGGTGCCTGCGTCGATCAGGTCAACACCGCGCTGCCGCAGGCGCTCGCTACCCTGAAGGCTGCCGTGCGTGATCAGGAGCCCGACGTGGCCGTCATCCACATCGGCACCAACAACCTGCACAACGACGCCGCCAATGGCGTGGCCAACGCCGTCACGCAGCTGCGGGCGATGATCGAGACGCTGCGCGCCGCGGACGACGACATCACCATCCTGGTGGCTCAGGTCATTCCCTACCTGAACACCGAAGGGGGGACGGAAGAGGCCAGCGTTGCGGCCTACAACGCCCAGATCGTCTCGCAGATCGCGCCGCTGTCCACCGCCAAGTCCAAGGTTGTCGTGGTGGACCAGCACGCCGGCTTCGCCACCACCATGCTGCGTGACCGTTTCCACCCCAACGATCAGGGTGAAGCCGTCATCGCCGACAAATGGCTGGCTGCGCTCAAGTCCAACAACCTGCTGAAGGACTGAGTCGTTCCTCCCCGGCTGGAGATCAGCCCGGTGCAGTGTGTGCCTGTCACGCCTGCCCGGGCTTTTTTGCGGGCACGCTTGCTGGGACAATGTTGTCTTTCCCGATCCAACGAGCCGAGGTGGACATGAAACGACGCATCGTCGTCCTCAGTGGTGCAGGCATCAGCGCCGACAGTGGCCTGAAGACCTTCCGTGACAGCGATGGCCTGTGGGAAGGGCATCGGGTGGATCAGGTGGCCACGCCGGAAGCCTTCGCCCGCAACCCGCAGCTGGTCATCGATTTCTACAACGCGCGCCGGCGCCAGCTGCTCGAGGCGCAACCCAACGCAGCGCACCACGCGCTGGCCCGGCTGGCCGACCACTACGATGTGCGCATCGTCACCCAGAACGTCGATGACCTGCACGAGCGCGCCGGCAGCCGCCAGGTGCTGCACCTGCATGGTGAACTCAAGAAATTGCGCAGCAGCGTCGACGACGACTATGTGGTGGACTGGACCCGCGACCAGACGCTGGCCGACCGGGATCCGAACGGCTACCCCATGCGTCCCCATATCGTCTGGTTCGGCGAAGCCGTGCCCCTCATCGATCTGGCGGCCGAATGGGTGTCGCAGGCCGATGCGGTGCTGGTGGTGGGTACCTCGATGCAGGTCTACCCGGCAGCGGGCCTGCTGGAATGTGCGCAGCCGGGTACGCGCTGCTACCTGGTCGATCCGCGCCCGCCCGCCGTGGCCGGCGTCGAGGTCATCGCAGCCCGTGCGGCTGAGGGCGTGCCGCCGCTGGTCGATCGCCTGATCGCGGAAGCCGAGGCAGGCTGATGCCACAGTTGCGCAGCGACAAGCCTTTTTTCACTGTGGCATAATCGAGCAGTTTATCTACCGGGTGGGATATGCCGAATCCATTTGCTCCGAAGCTGCCCCGTGCGGCTCTCGTTCTTGCGGACGGGACCGTGTTTTCTGGATATTCCTTCGGTGCGGCGGGGCTTTCCGCCGGAGAGGTGGTCTTCAACACCTCCATGACCGGCTACCAGGAAATTCTGTCGGACCCAAGCTACGCACGACAGATCGTCACGCTCACCGCCTCCCAGATCGGCAACACCGGCGCCAACCCCGAAGACATGGAATCGGTTGCGCTGCACGTCGCCGGTCTCGTCATCCGGGCGCTGCCACAGCAGGTCTCCAGCTGGCGGGCCCAGCAATCATTGCCTGACCTTCTCAAGGAACACGGCAAGATCGGCCTGGTCGGCATCGACACCCGCCGGCTCACCCGGCTGCTGCGCGAGCGCGGTGCCCAGAGCGGCTGTCTGGTGGCCGCTGCCGGCGTCGACGATCCGCTCGACATCGATGCCGCCCTGGCTGCAGCACGTGCCTTCCCCGGCCTGGCCGGCATGGATCTGGCCAAGGAGGTCAGCGTGCAGAAGCCCTATGTCTGGGAAGAGGGCAGCTGGTCGCTCACTGACGGTCATCGTGCCCAGCCGCACGAAAAGGCACCGGGTCCGGACGGCCGCCGCCTGCGCGTCGTCGCCTACGACTTCGGCACCAAGCGCAACATCCTGCGCCTGCTGGCTGACCAGGGCTGTGACGTGACCGTCGTGCCCGCCACCACGCCGGCGGCCGACGTGCTGGCCATGAAGCCCGACGGCGTCTTCTTCTCCAACGGTCCTGGTGATCCGGAACCCTGCACCTACGCCATCGACGCGCTGCGCACCTTCCTCGATCGCAAGGTGCCGTTCTTCGGCATCTGCCTGGGGCACCAGCTGCTGGGCCTCGCCGTCGGTGGACGCACCATCAAGATGAAGTTCGGCCACCACGGTGCCAACCACCCGGTCAAGGACCTCGACACCGGCCGCGTCAGCATCACCAGCCAGAACCACGGCTTTGCGGTGGATGCCGACTCGCTGCCGGCCCGGGTGCGCGTCACCCACGTGTCGCTGTTCGATGGCTCGCTGCAGGGCATCGAGCTCACCGACGCGCCGGCCTTCAGCTTCCAGGGCCACCCCGAAGCCAGCCCCGGCCCCCACGACGTCATTCCTCTCTTCGAACGGTTCGCCCGGCTGCTGGCCGAGCACCGCAGCCTGTGATCCTGCCATGCCCAAGCGTACAGACCTCGAAAGCATCCTGATCATCGGCGCCGGCCCGATCGTCATCGGCCAGGCCTGCGAATTCGACTACTCCGGAGCCCAGGCCTGCAAGGCGCTGCGCCAGGAGGGGTACCGGGTCGTGCTGGTCAACAGCAACCCGGCCACCATCATGACCGACCCGGACATGGCCGATGTCACCTACATCGAGCCCATCACCTGGCAGGTCCTCGAACGCATCATCGAGAAAGAGCGCCCCAGTGCCATCCTGCCCACCATGGGTGGTCAGACCGCGCTCAACTGCGCCCTCGACCTGCACCGCCACGGCGTGCTGGACAAATACGGGGTCGAGCTGATCGGCGCACGCCCCGAGGCCATCGAGAAGGCCGAAGACCGCCAGAAGTTCAAGCAGGCCATGGAATCCATCGGCCTGGGTTCGGCGCGTTCAGCCATCGCCCATTCCATGGACGATGCCTGGGAGGCACAGCGCGACATCGGTTTCCCCGTCATCATCCGTCCCAGCTTCACGCTGGGGGGCACCGGCGGCGGCATTGCCTACAACGCCGAGGAATTCGAGACCATCTGCAAGACCGGTCTGGAACTCTCGCCCACCAACGAGCTGCTGATCGAGGAAAGCCTCATCGGCTGGAAAGAGTTCGAGATGGAGGTGGTGCGTGACCGCGAGGACAACTGCATCATCGTCTGCTCCATCGAGAACCTGGATCCGATGGGCGTGCACACCGGCGACTCCATCACCGTGGCGCCGGCGCAGACGCTGACCGACAAGGAATACCAGCTGATGCGCAACGCCTCGATCGCGGTGCTGCGCGAAATCGGCGTCGACACGGGCGGCTCCAACGTCCAGTTCGCCATCCATCCCGAAACCGGGCGGATGATCGTCATCGAGATGAACCCGCGCGTCTCGCGCTCCTCGGCACTGGCCTCCAAGGCCACGGGCTTCCCCATTGCCAAGGTGGCGGCCAAGCTGGCCGTGGGCTACACGCTGGACGAGCTGAAGAACGAGATCACCGGGGGTGCCACCCCGGCGTCGTTCGAGCCCGCCATCGACTACGTGGTCGTCAAGATCCCGCGCTTTGCCTTCGAAAAATTCCCGCAGGCCGACAACCGCCTCAGCACCCAGATGAAATCGGTGGGCGAGGTGATGGCCATCGGCCGTACCTTCCAGCAGGCGCTGCAGAAGGCCATGCGGGGGCTGGAAATCGGTGTCGATGGCCTGAACCAGATGACCACCGACCGCCAGGTGATCGAAAAGGAACTGGGCGAACCCGGTTCCGAGCGCATCTGGTACGTGGGCGATGCCTTTGCCCAGGGCTTCACCCTCGAGGAAGTGCACCAGCTCACGAAGATCGACCCGTGGTTCCTCGCCGAGGTCAAGGAAATCGTCGACGTCGAGCTGCAGCTCGACACCATGACGCTGGGTGACCTGGACGCAGAAACCCTGCGCACGCTGAAGCAAAAGGGCTTCTCCGACCGGCGCCTCGGCTACCTGCTCGAAAGCACCGAACACGAGATCCGCCGGCTGCGTCACCGCCTGGGCGTGCGGCCGGTCTACAAGCGGGTCGATACCTGCGCGGCCGAGTTCGCCACGCAGACCGCCTACCTGTACTCCACCTACGAGG
>ERZ773079.504-NODE-504-length-25581-cov-3.357126_pt1 | contig 25581 bp, 21 predicted proteins | sample MGYA00511355_ERZ773079 | MGnify/ENA primary metagenome ERZ773079 (study PRJEB29015, sample SAMEA2737979) | human oral metagenome | biome: human oral; feature: human-associated habitat; material: dental | place: China | collected 2117 ... | reverse complement strand
GCAGCTCGCGCGTCCCGGGCACCTCATCGAGGCGGTCCAGCAGGGCGAACCACGGGTCCTCCTTCATCGGTGCCCCCGGGTCCTGGGCACTGGCCCCCGGCAGGCCGGAGCCTCCCTCAGCGCCGCTGGAATGAGCGGAGGAAGACGCTGAGGAAGGCGAACCATCCGCACGGATGGCCCCCTCCCCGGTAAGGTGGGAGGCACCATCCACGCCGCACGCGATCGTGCGGCACCCACACCTCACCGAGGAGGAAGAATGACAACCATGTCCGCTGGCCCCACCCTTGCTGCCACTCTCGACAACATCAAGCAGCGACTGCAGAGCCAACAGCACACGCTTGAAATCTCTCTGGGTGACAGAGATGTTGATGCTTATCGACGGCTCGCTATCCGCGCGGAACTCGATGCGCTCTGGGAGGCAGTTGAAGTCCTCGCCTACGTCATCTCCGGCACGGAGATTAGTCGTGTGCCGATTCGCGATTACTTCGGAGAGCGACGGGAGTCGTGACCCGCACGCCTGTTGCCCGTCTCGCGCGAGATACTCCGCAGCAGCGCCGCCCACCGCAGAGCGTTCACTGCGCTCGAAGGAATCGAGGAACATCTCCGCTTCTCGCAGGTCTTCACATGCCTGGATAACAGCCCTCTGAGCATCCTCGTAGGTCTTACGGGCCTGAGTCTCTCTGTGCTTCACTCTGCGCCACCCCGCCCGCCACGCTCCTCCTGAGCCTGCAGGCATTCGAGCGCGTGTGTATTCAGGCGTCGCAACTTCACCAGGACCGCATCCTGAATCTGCAGCATGTCGCTCTGCGTGCGAGCAAGAAGCGCTTCATCGAACCAGCAACGAATATGCGGCGATCCAAGGATGAGCGCCGTCTGCTGCAGCGCCGCAGCCGCTTCGAGGAGCTTGCTCTCCGCATATGTCTCATGATCGCCGTCGACGCGCAGGACCTTGCAGGGCTGCACATCCTCACGGATGAGCGGCGCGTCAGTGTTCAACGCCTCGATACGAGTAGTTGTGCAGCCCTCTGCTTCTCCGCGCATCATGCTGCATCACCCCTTACCGAGGCGGATGCCGCCTGAGTCACTCCAGGCCCGAGGGCCTGGCACTGAGCGTTGAGATCAGCTCCGCAGTAACGGACAGACGACCCGATCTTGATCGCCCGCACGGCACCCGAGGTACCGAGACGCTCAACCGTCGCGCGCGACAGGCTGAGGGTCTCCTGTACCTGCGCTGCCGAGTACCAGCGATCGGCGTTGAAGGGACCGACGGCAGTCATGCTGCGTCACCCCCGCAGCCGTCAAGGTCAATGCGACGGGCCTCCAGGATGATCGCCCCGGAGGCCTCATCCTGGATAACGAAGCCCTCCGACGAAGCTTCGCCTTGACCGTTTGCAGAGATCTGGTCAGCTCGACGCATAAGCTCTGCGACGGTGGTGCCAAGGAAATTGGCGATAGCTGTCAGCTCAGAAACCGAAAAGTCAACGTGCCCGTTAAGTTTTCTCGACAATGTTTGCCTTCCAATGCCGATGCCTCTAGCGACGACGATGAGCGATAGTCCGTGAGCTGCGATCTCTTCGCGGATTGCAGTGGTAATTCCCCTCAAGACTTGCACCTCCTTACCCAATATCCATTTGTCCCGTAATCGGGACACTGGTAAGTATGTCCCCAATCTGGGACATGTGCAAGTTGACGGAGGTAGACATGTCGCTAATTTGGGACATACAATGTGGAATATGGGACAGAAGTCACTGGAAATTGGCCATTTTGAAAGACGCATTGTCGCGCTAATCACGTTGGCTAACGCGGCCCAAGGCGGCACTATTCGCTCGCTGTCGGCCGCGTCTGGTGTGTCGCGCGCGCGTCTCGATCGTATCCTCCGTGGGGAGTCATCGATGACCACAACGGATCTGCAGAGCATTTCGGACGCTCTTAATCTCGTGCCTTGGAAGCTAGCTCTCGCAGCTGAAACCGGGTGCACCTACAAGGAGGTTGAAGAGAGCTTTGAGCCCGACGTGCCCGCCGTTATTGCGCCGGTAACGCCGCTTCCCGGCTACGGCGATGACGTTGCCCGTGAGGATCTTCCAGCCTCCTACGCCGCGCTCGACCTCGGTGTCGATCCAGCAGTCGAAGCGCGGGAAGTTGAGGCACGCCTATGACCATCAAGCCACTCAGCCCGCGCGAGGCGGCTCTCCTCGCCACCGCGCACGCCTACGGTGTGACCGTCCACATGGCTGAACTTCCCGGCACCCTACGCGGCCTCTACGACGCCAACACTGGCCGCATCCTCCTCCGCGCAGGCATGAGCGATGGGCAGCGAGTCTCGACGCTCGCACACGAACTCATCCACGCCCGGCGCGGCGACGCCGGCCACCAGGACCCCACCCACGAAGCTCGCATCGACGAAGAAGCCGCAGGGCTCCTGCTCACTTCTGAGCAGGTCGCCCGCGCCACGGACGACGTCGGCACCGACTCCCGCGACCTCGCCGCCGCGCTCAACACCACGCCTTCCCTTGTTGACGCCTGGAAACGCCGCGCCCAAACTCTGTTTCATTCCTGACGCCGCGGGGAGCGTCAGGGAGAACCCTGAAGGCGCCTCCTCGCGGGCACGGCATTGCTGAGCCCCCCTTGTTTGTCCTATAAATCCTCCCCACAGTGGGGGAATCCACAACACACTCTCTGGAAGGTTCCCGAATGCACATCCCCCCTCCCGGACCGCAGCGCATGCGCTGCAACTCCCTCATCTTCGGCTGGACGCTAATCTTTGTCGGCCTTCTCCTCTTCCCTATCGGCGGCTTCCTGCTCATGGCGGGCGGGGTCGCCCTGCTCGCATACGCGCACAAGCTCAAACGGCGCCTCAACGCCCCAGAGACAGTGCAGGCATTTCCTGCGGCGGGCAGCATCGTCAACGTCGCCGCGCCTCAACAGGTCACGACAGGGCGCGCACCCTCAGCGCTGGACAAGCCCTTCGGGGACACCTTCCCCATCAGCGTATGGATTGATGACGCGCCCTTCGTCGACAATGGGCGCGTCAGCTTGTACGTTATGGACAAGCACAAAGCCGCCATCCATCGCATCGTCCGCGCAGACGGCTCCTTCACTCCCCAGGGGAACAGCGGCAGCGGCGCAGTCGCCACGTGGGGCACTCTTGTGCCCGAACCCACAAACAGACACGATCCTGACGCCGTAAGAGTCGAAGTCGATGGACAGCCCGTCGGATACCTCGCCCTGGACTGGAAGTACTACGCCCACGAAACTCTCGCAGCAGCGCGCGGGATCCCCGTAGTCGTCCCCCTCGTCGTGCGCTGGTGGGGACCGCGCGGCGAATCCGTCTGGATACACGACTCCCTAGAAGATGCAATATCTTTCGCCACCTGGCTGCACAAACAGGATGCGAATTGAACGCCCCTGAATCCCCCAATAGCGTGGCGCTCAGGTGGCGCAGAACCCACGCATGAGGGGAAGACTCGCGCGATTGCACGGGTCTGGTTCGATTCCCCCCATCTCCACACATCCCACCCCGGGCTTCCGTTGGAAGCCCGGGGTGTTTTGTGCCCAGGTACGTGCCCTGCAACGAATTGCCGGTAGGGGCAGTCTTCGAAACTCGGCGTATTCTATGTGCCCATGCCGGGTGCTAGTCGTCGTCTTCACACAGTGCGTACGCGCCATCACCGCTCCCACGATCGTGTGCAACTGCGAGATCCCCGGCAGCACATCATCGTTCGGCGTGATGTCCACCCCCATCGGCAGTATCATTGGCAGCGTGGGGAGGACAGAAATCAACAGATCAAGCACAGTAATCTCCTATGAAACAGACGGTCGACCCACTGCAGCGGGAGGGTCCTTAGTTGGGTCTGCCTGTCAAGTGTGCTGGCCGGACCAGAAAGGATGTGGGCCGGTCCCATGGGCTGTTGACTATTGGAGCTGCACTTTGGAAGCCATAGTGGTTGTATGAAGTGTCATCCAGAAGCAAATCTGTCACCGGTTCGTTTGCCCCGAGCGCCCAAACCTCCGCTCGCGGGTGGCTCAGTGGATCGATATCCGAGGCTCGCGGCACCACGGCGAATCCTTGACCAGCTGCGCGTCGCCCACTTGGATCTCGCCGCGCGGTCCCTGATGGCTGCTGACGGTGATTTGTACCTGCCTGACCTGATCGTAACGGCGATGATCCAGCGCAGTTACGGGGTGCTCGATGCTCTTATTGACGCGGTAGACACGTACAACATCCATGCGGCTGCCCCTTTGCTGCGCCTTCAGCTCGACACGTTGTTCCGGGCTCATTACATCGCCAGCGGTCCGGATGTTGACAGCCTCGCCATGAAGCTCTTGCGAGGCGAAGAGCTGCGTAAAATCAAGGATGCTGATGGTAAGCCTTTGAACGACTACCGACTCAAAGAACTGGCAGCCGACACCCACGCTTGGGCACTGCCCGTTTATGAGAAGACGTCGGGCTGGGTTCATTTTTCTCTCAACCACATGCTTGCAACGACGCAAGCCGCAGATCCGAACTGCTTTCTCATGGCAGTGCCGCTGCGAGCAGATGCCATTCCCGAATCGCTTTGGCAGGAGATTTACGGAGCGGCCATCCAAGCGACGGAAGAGCTGTTCGCGTACGTACGTGGTTGGGCTGCACGAAAGGGTCTACCGCCAGGACAGATACGAACGGAGAGTGGCGTTCGTTTGGAACATGCCGTGGGCCAGTCGCCAAGCAATTGACGTCGCGGGCGTGCTCTCGAAGACTCTTTCTGCATCACAGTTGGTCACCGAGGTTGATGAGCCAGGTGATGCCGACGCTGGGGCGGGTGGGGGCTCGTCGTTCTGTTGGGTGATGGTCTGCCAGATCATGGTCTGAGCCTCGGGGTGTGCGTGGCTCAGTGCGTTCGCCCCGATAGCGTGGTTCAATAGACGTACTAGGTACGAGGTTCCCGACGGCGCCGAGCGAGATGATCGGGCTGGAGCACAGGGAGCAAACGATGTGCAAGTGTCCAGACTGGCGCCTCTGTGATCAACGTGGCCACGGTTGCGTACGTGTATTGCGTGCGGTGCCCTCGTGGGCTGGGCAGGAGGCTGGGAAGTGACTTCGGTACGTATCAATGGCGCGGCGCAACAGCCTGTTCCTGAGGTTCTCCCCCATCGGCTCACTCCGGAGCGGCTTCGTACCATCGTTGAGTCTGCCCATCTGAACTTCCTGATCGGTGCGGGAACATCTAGCCCTTACTTTGCTGCTTTGGGCAACATTGAGGATGCCCTCACGGAGGTTGCTGATTCGCAGGCTTCGGAACCCGCCAAGGCGCTCGTTCGCGCTTCAATCCAGGCATACTTTTTCGAACAGGTTCTCGCTCCAAATACGAAGATTATCGAACGTGCTGAATCGGCGGAAAGCGTCCTCCGGTCGTACGCGCGCTTCGTTCGTACGCTAAACCGCATCTTGCTCCGCAGGCGAAGCACCCTCCTGTCAAAGCAAGTGAACATCTTTACAACCAACGTGGACATGTTGTTTGAGGTGGCTATGGAGGAAATCGGCATCGACTACTCCGACGGATTCAACGGCAAGATCCGACCCAAGTTTGACCTCGGTGATTTCAGTACGCTCCGCTTCCGGACGGGCAACCGATACGAGCACCGATTCGAGGTGCCTGTATTCAACCTCATCAAGATTCATGGATCGGCTGCCTGGCGCCAGCACAAGCGAGAACATCGAAAGGCAGACATCTACTTTGACCACACTCTCTCCCTTGTGAGCGAGGCCGGGTCACAGCTGGAAGCAGCGCAACCGCACCTAATCGACGTTCTCGTCGATCCTCAACCTGAGGGGCAGGGGCCGACCATCCGTCCGATCAATGAACTGATTGTTGACGCGGATCAGCGCCTAGAAGGGGCCGACAATGCACTACCGGAAGTAGAGGCCTTCGCGGCGGCTTATAACAGACTTGGCATCGTCAACCCAGACAAGCGCAAGTTCGCAACTACCGTACTGAACGAGACCTACTACGAACTGATCCGCCGCTTCGCCAACGAACTCGAGAAAGAGAACAGCGTACTTTTCGTCCACGGTTTCTCGTTCAGAGATGAACATCTCCGCGATATTGTGCTCCGGGCAGCCCGAACGAACCCTACCCTGCAGGTCATCGTCTTCTGCTATTCCCGCGAAGGGCTCCAATCGTATGAGCAACTCTTACCAGACGCCGACGTCAAGAACGGCAACATCGAATTCGTAGCCCCCGCCGAGCCGTCCGAAGGTGAAAGAGAGCGAAGGATCAGCCTCGACGTGCTCGAATCCGATTACTTCGCGCCGATCGTTCCCGACAAGATTCCCTACCCTGACCAGCGGATCGAACTCGATATCCACACCTCTACGACAGAGACATCTGGTGATTGAGGACATCATGATTGACCAGGAATCCGTGTTCCGGGTCGGCCGAGTGGTGTCTGTAGATGGCCGGCGTGTGCGGATCGCCGTCGATAAGCTCAAGAACGGCTCGCATCTTTTGTATCGCGGTGGCCTTGTACGAAATATCGCTGTCTCGAGTTATGTAAAAATCGTCAAGGGATTTGTCGAGTTGATTGCCAAGGTCGACGGCGAGGTGGTTCAAGAGGATCGCGGCGTTGCAGCGATGTACCGCCGCGGAGTAGATTCTTTGTCCCGCCAACTCGATGTGAGTCTCGTTGGCTACATCGAAGGTGGACGATTCAAGCGTGGCATCCGTGAGATGCCGCTCCTGGATAACGAGTGCTTCATCCTCACTGAGGAAGAGTTCGGTCTCATCCATGCCTTCGTCTCAGGCGGCGATCGGCCGTTAGAGATCGGTGCGCTGGCAATGGAGCCAACACAGTCGGTAGCCGTAGGAATCAACGCGATTTTCGCCAGCCACGTCGGTATCTTCGGCAACACCGGAAGCGGGAAATCGTACACACTTACGAAGCTCTACCACGAGTTGTTCAAGGAGTACGGGTCCATTGAAGCGTTCCGTCAACGGTCTCAGTTCGTCTTGATCGATTTCAATGGTGAGTACCTCAATCGGGTACGTTCAAACGAGGACCCTCGTTCCACGGCCGTCTTGACCAGCGATGCGAACAAGCGGGAGTATGCCCTCAGCACGCGTGTTGCCAACGGTCCACGTCTTCCGCTTCCGTCGAGTGTCGTCAGCGACCTTGCGTTCTGGACCGTCCTCCTTGATGCCACCGAGAAGACGCAGGCCCCATTCCTCGCACGGGTCCTCAACAGCGACTACTGGGACCAGCGGATCGCCCAACCGGCGGACTTGCTCAAGGTCCTCGGAGACATGGTGCTAAGGGCAACGAAGAGCAACGACAGAACGCTCGACAGACAAACCGTGCTCAACCTGCTTGCCGAGGTGCAGAACTGCCTCGGCTCGTCTCCCTCCCCGGCACTCGCCGACCTCATCACTGACTTTCAGCAGAACCTGCATTACAACGCCACGATGGGAAAGTTTTTTTGGGGGCCGTGGAGCAGCACTCCAATCGATCCGGATCACCCCGCCTGGGAAACGAATACCAAAGACAAGATCGTCGCGTTGCCCATCAACTTTTCAAGTATCGAACCGGGTATCGACTTGATTCGATTCAAGATCGTCCTGCAATACTACAACGACATCATCAGTGGATTCTCTAATCGCGAGCATCTGTCGCCGTTGATCAAGCGACTTGAGACGCGAGTGCCAGACATCAAGAAGCTCTTCGTTGTTGACGACGATCAGAAATACGATCGCCCCTTGATCGTAGTCTCTTTGCGGGACGTCAACCTGTCTATGCGCAAGGTCGTGCCGATGCTGCTTTGTAAGCATCTCTACGATCGGAAGAAGACAAACGATCCCGGAAATGAGCATTACCTCAACCTCATCATTGACGAGGCCCACAACATCTTGTCGTTGGAATCCTCGCGCGAGAGCGAAGCATGGCGCGACTATCGGCTAGAGACGTTCGAGGAGATTATCAAGGAGGGACGCAAGTTCGGTGTGTTCTTGACCTTGGCCAGCCAGCGACCTCACGACATCTCGCCTACGATCATCTCCCAGCTTCACAACTACTTCCTTCACCGGCTCGTGAACAACCTCGATGTGCAGGCTGTCGAAAAGGCAGTCGCCTATCTCGACCGTGTGTCATTTGAATCGCTACCGATCCTTCCGACGGGGACGTGCGTTCTTGCCGGGGTGTCCGCGCAAGTTCCAGTGGTGACGCGAATCAGTCCACTCCCTCTTGAAGCCGAGCCGAACAGTCGCACCATGTCAGTAGTGGATGAGTGGCTCTCACCACTTATCATCGAGCCGATTGATGATGAGCTGTCGGATGTGGCCGACCTGAGCGATGCGGACTGGCTAGTTGAACCACCATTCTGACACTACTGGTTCGGGTAGGGACCTCCCGTGATGTAGCGGTGTGTCGTCGTGTGAGGGAACGTGGCAGCACAGTATGCTGTGCTCGGCGAGCGCATACAGTTCGGTGACTGCGTTACCGGTCGGAGGCATCCGGTGACGACATCGTCCTTCGTGCCGGGCACCGTAGTCTCAGGTATTTGGGCTGTAGGAGAGATGCCGTGAGAACCGCTCACGTCTGGGCGACCAAGAAGGTCGTAGGCAAGAACACCATCCGTCAACTGCTGGTTCCTGCCCATGACGGGTTGGATTACACGGACGATAGCAGGCAATACGTCCATAGCAGGTTCGGCTGCTGGCCGGCCGTATCGGGACCAGGCGAGCCGCACGGGGAACGACTGGCCGCCGTCCTTCCTCTGGACGGCGTGTCGGGGGATGAGGTTGCCTGGGTAGGATCGAGGCTCCCTGTGCCAGCGGATGCCGTTCGAGAGTCGTTCGATGGTGCCATCGGCTTCACGTCACACACCTGTCCGCATAGCCTGCGCCGTCCTCAAATCGGTGCCCTTCATTCCATCGTCGGATACCAGTTGTCGGGCCTTACAGAACCAGGAATCGTGGTGATGCCAACCGGAACGGGCAAAACCGAGACCATGCTGGCCTGGCTGGTCGCGCAGCGCCCGGAACGCGTCCTTGTCGTGGTCCCTTCCTCGGCTTTGAGAGAGCAGATCGCGTCGAAATTCGAGACGCTAGGCATCCTCCAGCAGGAACGAATCGTCGGGCCGGGCGCGATGAGGCCCCGAGTCGGGCGAGTCGCCGGCCGATTCGACAGTGAAAAGGACGCGGTCGATTTCGTAGCTGCCTGCAATGTCGTAGTCGTAACCCCGAACGCAGTCCGTGCGTCGGAGGCTGCCGTGCAGCGAGCGTTCTTCTCTGGCTTCACGCACCTCCTAGTCGATGAAGCGCATCATGCTCCAGCGCAAACGTGGACGGAAATCATCCGTGCCTTCGGTGAGCGGCCGGTCCTGCTGTTCACTGCGACGCCTTACCGGCGTGACGGACAGACTTTGCCGGGACGAGTGATCTTTCGTTTCCCACTTCGGGAGGCGCAGAGAGAGGGATACTTCAGCAGAATTGACTTCACCGCGGTCCTCGATCTGGACGACGATGACGAGGCACTCGCCAAGGCTGCGCTGTCGCGGCTTCGTAGCGATCTGAACGCCGGGCACGAGCACCTACTTCTGGCGCGGGTCGCGACGAAGTCTCGAGCCGACGAGATCCACGCGCTGTACTCACGGCTCGCTCCCGAGTTCGCTCCAAAGGTGATCTACGATTCGCTGCGAGCGAGCGATCGTGACGCGGCGATCCGAGCTATGCGGGACCGGACCAGTCGCGTGATCGTCTGCGTCGACATGCTAGGCGAAGGGTTCGACCTCCCCACGCTCAAGATTGGGGCGTTTCATGACGCGCATCGGTCCTTGAGTCCGATGGTCCAGCTTATCGGTCGTCTCGCCCGTACGTCAGCTCCCGTCCGGATCGGAACCGCGAGCGTCTTCATCCGCCAGGACCCGAAGCAGGCGCTCTCGCCGTTGCGTTTTCTCCTGCGGGAGGACCCAGACTGGGACAAGGTACTCAGCGACATTACAGAACGTGCGACCGAGCGAGCTGACGAGATCAGCGAGTTCGAGGCCTCGTTCATTGATATTCCGCCCGACGTTCCTGTTGGTCTGCTAGAACCGAAGATGAGCGCTCGCGCCTTTGCGACGACGACCGTGGACTGGGATCCCTTGGCAGCCAGTGCCGTGTACGGCGACAGAATCTTGGACGACCTGATCAGCGTCAACCGTGATGACACCATCGCCTGGTTCGTCATCGAGACGGTCGCCGATCTCCGCTGGGGTGACATCCCATCCCTGCGAGCTACCGACTACACGCTCGTGGTTCTCTTTCTCGATCGGATGCAGGGGCTCCTCTACGTCCACTGCTCGGACACCAAACACAACCTGGACGATCTCGTCGAGGCCGTGCTCGGACACGAAGCGAGGCCGGTCAACGGATATGACACGTTTAAGGTGTTCGCGAAGCTCGACCGCCTCGTTCCCACGAACATCGGGCTCCTTGATGCCCGGGATCGGGACAAGCGCTTCTCCATGCACGTGGGAAGCGATGTCGAGACAGCACTCACAGAAGCTGAACGCACCCATAAGGCCAACACTCACGTCGCAGCAAAGGCGTTCCAAGACGGAGAGCGCGTCACGATCGCAGCAGCGCTGTCCGGGAGATTCTGGTCGATGCGAACGGCGACGAACCTGGCGGATTGGAGACGATGGTGTCGCGACCAGGGAACGAAGCTGCGGGACCGGTCAGTTGACGTCCACTCGCTGTTTCGCGACATGATCATCCCTGTCGATGTCAAGAAGCGGCCCCCGTACCCGTTCCTTGCGGTCGAGTGGCCATGGGAGCTCTATCTCGGTTCAGGAACGTCGTCACACGTCACCTACAACGAAAGCGGAGTTCCGCTGACCGACGCCGGACTGAGAATCGACGACTACGGAGTTCACGGGCCACTTCGCTTCTCCGTCATCACGCCGACATGGGAGCTTCGGTACGAGGGGCGGTTCGGTCCAACTGGTGTCCACTACCGCCCCGTCGGTGACGAGGCCACCGTGGAAGGCGGGCGCGGAACGACGACCCCTCTGTCGACCTGGTTGAACAACCACAAGCCCACGCTCCTGCTTTCCGGCGACCGACTGATTACCGGCGGTGACCGGCTCCTCGCGCCGCGAACCGAGATTCCACCCTACCCACGCGATCACCTACTCTCGCTCGACTGGACCACAGCAGGCGTGGACATCACCGTCGAATCGCAGGGTTCCGACCGGAGGAAAGATTCGATCCAGGCGTACATGGCGCGCTATCTGGCAGAGAACCAGACCTTCGACGTGCTCATCGACGATGACAGGTCGGGTGAGGCGGCCGACCTGGTCGGCATCCGAGTCTGTGGAGGAGATCTGCATGTCACGCTCGTGCACTGCAAGTACTCATCGAAGCCAGAAGCGGGTTCCCGGCTGGCGGACCTCTACGAAGTCTGCGGCCAGGCGATGCGCGGGGCTCGATGGCGAGACAACGCGGCGTTACCGCTCCTCGAACACCTCGATCGCCGAGCTGTCGGCTACACGTGTCGATTCGGTGGCTCGGCGTTTGAAATCGGAGACCGCGAGGCGCTGTTCCGGATCAGGCAGCAAGCGCCCTTACTTTTCCCTCGGTTCACGACGATCATCGCTCAACCTGGCCTGAGCATCAGATCAGCCAGTGAAGAGCAACTGAGACTTATTGCCGGCGCCGCTTCATACGTGCAGACGGTGACGAAGGGAGGCTTCGAGGTTTACGGATCGGCCTGACCATTCAGACTCACCGTCCGTGGCGTCACTCAGTACGGTTCCAGCGGCGAGGACATAGGCTCTGAGAGTTCCGACCGAGTAGCCGGGAATAGCATCAATCTGCTCAAGTGAGGCTCCTTCTCTGTAGCGGATCTGCATCTCAGTCGTCTCTTCCAAGCTCGGGGACTGCCTTCGTAGCCTCTCTCCGGGTTCGCGGAGGAGCCGTGACAACCGCTCGTGCCCGATCCCAACTTCCTTGGCAAGCATCTTCAATGACTGCCCCGCACGGTAGGAGGCTCCTGACTCACGACGGGCCGTCTTGCCCGGTCGAGATGCCCGCGTGGAGCCTCGACTCTTAAGACGTGATCGACGAGTGCGCCCCCGAGTATTGCGGTGCCCCGAGGCCATATGCGCCAACGGTGCGACAAGTTTCGACAAGCCTCCCGCAAGGTCCACCATCTTTCACCGGGCTTCCACTGGAAGCCCGGGGTTTTCTTATGCGTGATCGGCTTCGTGCTGCTGTGCAGCAGCGCCCTCGTGCAACCGCCGAGGATCGTCGGACGTTGCTCTGGTCGATCAGTGTGCGCGGTATGGTTAGTTGCTGAGAACCATTGCGTCAGATAGGCCAGCATTGCACTGGATTGTAGGCAGGCAATTTACTGCCTACAATCCAGTGCATCGCTGGCCGTCCGGTTAGTGGGCCGATGCCCAGTTCGGCGCGGCTCGGGAGAGCATGATCTGCATTCGCGTTATGGATAGGAAACGCTCTTCCAGATAGGAAAATTAACTATCCAGAACACCACAACCTATCCAGATCCTGGGGACCCTCCGGTTGGAACGGTCGCGGATGGTCTGTCTCGCGCGCTGTTCTGTGTGACGGTTCCTGGTATCGTGGTGCGCCCCCGTTGTGAAGGCTCGCAGGCGTGGCACATCAATGAATCGACCCCCACCCGATAGAGCACTGTTGTCTGAACTCGCGCGATGGGCTGCGGCGTGACGTCAATGTTGCTCGTAAATACCCCCGGGGGTATGATTAAAGCGGTTGAGAAAAGAGACCGCTGAGACAGAAAGCGAGTGGAACATGCGAGTTGTCATCGTCGGAGGAGTCGCGGGCGGCATGAGCGCGGCGGCGCGCCTGCGCAGGCGCGATGAGGGTGCCGAGATCATCGTGTTGGAGCGCGGTAAGTACGTGTCCTTCGCGAACTGTGGTCTCCCGTACTATGTCGGCGGCGAGATCGAAGACTCCGCCAAGCTCCTCCTGCACACTCCGCAATCCCTCAAGGCAGCCCTCAATCTGGACGTGCGCATCAACTCCGAGGTCAGCGGGATCGACCCTGACGGCCACTGCGTCACGGTCTCCAACACGGGCACCGGCGAGGCCTACACGCTTTCCTACGACTACCTGATTCTCTCCCCGGGTGCCCTCGCCGCCCGGCCCCCGATCGACGGCCTCGACTCCCCACGCGTGCACACCCTGCGCACGGTTGACGATGCTCTCGCCCTGCGCGAAGCCTCGGGCACCCGCGCCATCGTGCTCGGTGCCGGCTTCATCGGCATCGAGGCCGCCGAGGCCCTCGCGCATCGAGGCTTCGAGACCCACCTCGTCGAGCTCGCCGAGCATGTCCTGCCGCCGCTCGAGGTCGAGATGGCAACCCTGGTCACGCAGGAGCTGCGCGGCCTCGGCGTGTGCGTCCACGCGGGCGTCGCCGCCCAGTCCATCACGCACAGCGATGACCATGACTCCGTGATGCTCTCCGACGGCACCGTCCTGCACGCCGACGTCATCGTCCTGTCCGCCGGCGTCCGCCCCGACACCGCGGTCGTCGAGGCAGCTGGCATCCAGACCCGCCGGGGCTACGTCGTCATCGACGATCACGGCCGCACCAGCGCCGACGACGTCTACGCGGTCGGTGATGGCACGATGGGGCGAGACCATGAGCGTCCCGTCGCCCTGGCCGGACCCGCGAACCGCGGGGGACGGCTCGTCGCCGATGCGATCGCCGACGCCGGACGCGGCGAGGCCACCGCGCGACCGATCCCGAGTCCTCAGGGCACCGCGATCGTCCGGATCGGGAGCCTCACCGCCGCCATGACTGGCGCTAACCGCCAGGCGCTCGACGCCTCGGGCACGCAGTACTTCACGGTGCACACGCACGCCAACCAGCACGCGGGCTATTTCCCCGGCGCCAAGCCCGTCCACATCCTCATGCACGTCGGCACCGACGGGCAGATTCTCGGCGCGCAAGCCGTGGGCGCCGACGGCGTGGACCGCCGCATCGACGTCATCGCCACCGCCATGCGTGCCGGCCTGAGCGCCACTGACCTCATCGACCTGGACCTCGCCTACGCGCCGCCCTACGGCCAGGCCAAGGACCCCGTCAACCAGACCGGCATGGTCGCCCACAACGTGCTGACCGGCGAACTCATCCTCACCGGCCCGGACGCCCTCACCGAGGATATGCCGGTCCTGGACGTGCGCACGCCGGGCGAGTACGCTGCCGGGCACATGCCCAACTCCCTGAACATTCCCCATACGCAGCTGCGCGGGCGCCTGGACGAGGTGCGCGCCTGGGTCGAGACCAACGTCGGCGAGCAGCCCTTCGTTGTCATGTGCGCCGCGGGCGTGCGCTCCTGGATCGGCTACCGCATCGTGCGCGCGGCAGGCTTTGATGTGACCATGCTGTCGGGCGGCATTCAGACGTTGCGTGCGTGGCTCGGCGACCGCGCCGACACGGTGTTCGTTAAAGAATAGGGGAGAGGCATGGCGACGCAGACGCAGATTGTGAACCGACTCAAGCGCGCTCGGGGGCAGCTTGACGCCCTCATCGAGCAGCTGGAGAGCGGGGACGGAAAATGCCGGGAGGTCTTGACTCAGTTCGCGGCTGTCAACTCCGCGATGAAACGAGCCAGCTACCTCGCGGTTGCGACGATCATGTCGCAGTGTGCGCGGGAGGTTGTCGGCTCGCGGGACGGGTCCGACCCTGAGTCGGCGCGAACGGAATCGTTTGTGGCTGCGGACAGGGTGACGATGGAGGAGCTGGAGCAGCTTTTCCTCCGCCTGACCTAAAGCGTCGATAGATCCACTATCACGAATAGAACACCCATCAACGCGCAACGACTCCCCAAAGGAACCGAGGCGTGACATTCAAGGAGGCAATCATGTGTCGACCCACCACCTGCGAGGTGTGCGGAAAGACCACCTGGAAGGGCTGCGGCAAGCACATCGACTCGGTGAAGGCTAAGGTGCCCGCCAATCAGTGGTGCGATAAGGACCATTCCGACGAGGAGTACGCGGCTGCCGAGAAGAAGCGCGGTTTCTTCGGCAGCTTCTGCAAGTAGGCGTCGCCCCTCTGGTAGCGTCGCGCGCGCCGCGACGCTGGTTCATTTGCGCCCATTTCAACGCCCGTGCAACCGATGTGTCAAAGAGCTGTTTTCTTCATGTGAGGCTGCTATCATCGAGTCATGAGGTGGGCGACAAAATCAACGTGGATTCGTATCGCCGTGCTGTTCGGCATCTACCTGTTGGTGCCGGCTGCGTGGTTTAGTCTCTCGAGTGTCTCGGACTCGATGGAGATCGTGAAGAGCCTCGTGTTCCTGATCCTGCTCGCGATCCTGCCTATCCTCGCGATGGCCTTCGGTGCCTGGGACGGCGTGAAGGATGGCTTCAGCTTGCTGTGGTTGCTCGCGCCTTTCGTGTGCTTCCTGGCGCCGATGTACCTGTTCCTCAACGACAGTGCCCTCATCTACGGGGTGGGCTACAGCCTCCTTGGATTTGGGGCCCACTGCCTCGGCGCCCTCGTCCACGCGCGCCGCGCGCGGTAGTATTCCCAGTATTGCGACGGCTCAAGGCTCGCGCAAAGCACAGGCACACGGAGGTGCTGGCATGTTCTGGGATCGAGTTGCCCCGCTCTACGACCTTGCGGTCAACACGCTCAACATGAGGGTGTACGACGGGACGGGTGGCGCCGTTGCCCGGTTGATTCGTCCCGACGACACCGTGCTCGAATGTGCGTGCGGCACGGGCGTGATCAGCGCCGCCATCGCCCCCGCATGTGCGCGCGTGGTTGCGACCGACTATTCCGAGGGGATGCTTAAGCAAGCGCGCAAGAAGCTTGCGCGGTTCCCGCACGTGGTCGTCGAGCAGGCGGATATCACCGACTTGCACTACGCGGACGACTCGTTCGACGCCGTCGTGGCGGGCAACGTCATCCATTTGCTCCCTGAACCGGGCGACGCGCTGAAGGAACTCAAGCGGGTCGTGCGCCCGGGCGGCACGATCATCGTTCCTACCTACGTGATTCCCAAGAAGCGTGCACACACCATGTTCCTGAGGCTGATCTCCCGATTCGGCGTGCACTTCCACGAGCACTTCGACCCGGCGTCCTACCGGGCGTTTTTCGAGCGCATGGGCTGTATGGGCGTTACCTACCGCGTCGTGCGAGGTCGAATTCCCTGCGTGATCGCCTCCTTCACGAACGATCAGTAGTTGATGAGCCCAGGGTGATGTTCCGCAGCATCGCCCCGTAGGCGACCGAGTCGCGGCTCATGCGCTCGCAGTGCCCCGAGCCCGGCCAGACGCGCAGCTCGGCCTGCGGATAGAGTCGCGGGATCACGCGGCGCGCGAGCCGCAGGTCCGAGTCTTTCTCCCCGTACGCGAAGGTGCAGCGCCGCGCAATGGCGGGGGAGAGGAGCGGCAGCCTGACCCGAGAGCAGTCGCGCGCGATCGCGCGGATGCTCTCTTCGCTCATCGCGGCGAAGCTAGAGGCCATCGCGTGAGCGGTCTGCTCGCCGTAGAGGCGTGCGAGCTTGCGTGCCCCGGCCTTGGGATCGCGGACGGCCTTCCGGTGCTTCGCGACCATCACACGGCTGAGAATGGATCCGCCGACTCGGGCCACGGGCCCGCCCGAGTAGAAGCTCACGCCCTCAATAAACAGTCGGTCGAACGCGAGGTCTGGGAATCGCAGCAGCTCGAACAGGATGACACCTCCGAGCGACGCCCCGAACCCCAGGGACAGACGCCGCACGCCGTGGGACGTCAGCCACTCGTGGATCGCCGCCGCCTCCGCCGCCGCCGACACGTAGGGGACCCCGGCCTCGTCCCCGTGGGCCGACAGGTCCGGCACGAGGAAGCGCAGGTCGGATCCCATGTGATCGCAGAGCGCGGCCTTCATGCTCGAGGCCGATGACAGCATCGGGTGAATGATGAGGACGGCGGGGCAGTCCTGCCCGCAAGACCCGTAGACGTGCATCTTCATGTCGGAACTCCGTGAAAGTAGGACATAAAAGTTGAGAGTTGGTGAAATGCCTGCGTAAACCGTAGGAACGATGACAAACTGTGCTCATGGGACAGATTGACCTTGATTTTGGAGACAGTATCACTGGTCTCCTTTTGGCTTATGAAGATGATACCCCCTATGTGGGAGCGACATTGAGGCTCACGCAAGAGGAAGGTGTTGTCGTAGAGGTGCCGTATGTCTTATATGATCGGAGGGGGCATTTTTCGCACGTACGTAGATGGTTTCAGAGTCGAAAGCTACCTGCAAGCTTGGTGTTACTGACCAGTGGCGGGGCGATAGGACTATTTGAAAATCGGTGGCGTTCATATGCCGAAACTTATGGGAATAATGTTGCCTCGGTAGGGAGATTTTGTCCGGAGTATACTGTTTTAGGGTTCATGCCGGAGAGTCAATTAGATGATCTCAAAGTGAATGAAGTCAATAGTTGGATCGACGGGCTAAATCACTGGTCTCCGGTGTCGGCACTTCGTGAAAAGTCGATCGTTGATGAGCGGGGACTTGCACAGTCACTCGAGATCGACGAGCATTATGTGCTGGCCTGGTGAAAATGCGATGATGGAGCTTCGTACTACATGGGAAGGTAAATCAAGGCATGATGGGTACAGTGATCGCTTATCTGTGGATGGTAACGTTTCGCTTGTTAGCAAAACACTCTCTGGTTTGGCTGAAATTCATGAACATGTCGCTGAGCACCGGAAATTTAAACATTTCATGATATTCAATTTTGGTTGTCAGCTCTCTTTTCGGCGCCATTGTTTTCGTGACGATCGTTTTGCTATGCGCTCTCTAGATGGATCTAGGGCTGCACATTCGTCGTTAGTTGAATTTCTTAGTTCTGAGACGATTCGTGAACGAAGGTTTGACATTCCAGCTACTAGAAACTTAATGCATCCAATTGCTGAGCTTGAAGAAATTGGTGTTGAAGGGCTTGAAGCTTGGAGTCTGAACTATGACGAGTGGGAGCGTTTCATTCTTCCGAGCGTGAATGTTCTAGGTAGAAAAGATGGACTAATTGAAGATTCTATTATTTCTACTTGCATGAGTATGGAGGCGGCGGGAGTGAAGATTGGTTCTGTAGAGGGTGAAGCGTGTATGGGAGTAAAGAATGGGCAGAGAAATATACCTATTGCTGCATGCATCTATAGATGTCTCAAATTGATTGATGTGAAGTGGCCTGATCGAATTTGTGGATGCGAAGGATTGGCTAGGTCTATTGCGGATGTTTACAATTCGATCAAGCATGCTGATCGAGGTGCCTTTCCTGATGGTCTTAAGGTGCGTGTTGTGTGGAAAGTTAATGAAATTATTGTTCGCATGTTGGCTGTTCATATTGCTGGTGTTGGAGATAGGGTCTTTCCGCGATATCGGAATTCTATGGAGTTTTTTTCTCTAGATCAGCTTCTGTCTTCGTATAACTGTCGTATAGCCTGTGATGGAACGTGGGAAATAGGGGAGGATTGAATTTCGCTTTCAATTGTGTCGATTCTTAATTGTGATCGATTCAAGTAGCATGCTGTTTTCGTGGTGAAAAGTGTTGCAAGGTGATGTTGGTAGTGGTGTGAGTCCACTAGCCACCGCGCGGGATCGCGGGTAGTGTTGCCACGTTAACCCCCTATGAAGGAGTGAATGATGCTCGTTGTGACGACCCCGACCGTTGAGGGCGCGCCCGTCAAGCAATACATCGGCATGGTCTCCGGCGAGGCGATCTCCGGCGTCAACATGTTCAAGGACTTCGGTGCGAACCTGTCCAACATGTTCGGTGGCCGCGCCTCTCAGTACGAGGAAGAGATCGGCGGCGCCTCCGCCACCGCCGTCAATGAAATGTGCGCACGCGCCCAGGCCATGGGTGCCAACGCGGTCATCGGCGTGAAGGTCGACTACTTCACTGCCGGCACCAACAATGGCATGCTCGCCGCCATCGCGACGGGCACCGCGGTCATTCTCTGACCCGCGCCCGTGCGCCACGACGCCCGCGACTGACAACCCGCCAGGAGGTGGCACGGACCTAGTGTCTGCGCCCTCCTCGGCGGGTTTGTCGTATTTTGCTGCGGCCAGCGCAAATTAAGCATGGCTATTACAACTAAGGCGATGCTAAGAGGGATAGTCTACGGCGGATAAACGTCCGCGTAAAGCCCCTGACGGATGGTGAGAAGAAAACAGGTTGGGCTTTTCGGTAAGGGTAGGTAACCCTACCCTAGACGCTGGGTTATGCCGTATCCGCGGCCATGCCCGTGACCCAGTTGTCAACCAAGTGAGCCATAGATGTCCCATCGCACAACCTCGGCATTGGTGCTGCTAACCGCGGGCACCCTCGCCATGACCACCGTGAGTATCCCGGCAGCATTCGCCTTGGATGCGCGCGAGGAAAGCCAGTCGGGTGCCCCCGCCTCCTCCGTCGACGCACGCTCCGGAGCCCCGCAGTCGGGGAGTTCCGACGAGTCAGGAGAAGAGAACCCGACCACCACCCCCGAGAGCGTCCCCACCGACGACACCCCGACGACGATCATCGTCCAGCTTGAAGACGGCTCGGTCGGTATCCCGTGGTACCAGCGGATCTTCGGCCTGTCGTCCTCCACCAAGCACGAGACGGTCAAAGACCGCATCGAGACCGCGGTCGAGGCAGTGGTTCCCGGTGCGGACATCACCGACGTGCGGGACTACACGCACGTGCTGGACGGCTTCGCGATCCAGGCCCCGGCCTCGTCCCTGGATTCCATCAAGGCGACTGAGGGCGTGAAGGCCGCCTTCATCGAGCGCCACCACAAACCCATGGTCGTCGAGGGTGACGGGGGAGCACTGGGTGCCGAGGCCATCGATCCCGCCCTGCAGAACGCATCTTCCCTGGAGATGACGCGCGCCAACCAGGCCACCCAGAAGGGTGACCGCCAGGTCGTCGAGGTCATCGACACGGGCATCGAAGCCACCCACCAGGCCTTCTCCGGTTCCATGGACGGTGTCGACGTGCGCATGAGCCAGGCCGACGTCGAGGCCCTCGCCGCCACGCTGCCGCACGGCAAGACCGGCAGCTACATCAACAAGAAGATCCCCTTCGTCTTCGACTACGCGGACAACGACCCCGACGTGCTGCCCAAGTCCAGCAAGGACCTCTCGCATGGCACCCACGTCGCCGCGATCGCCGCCGCCAACGCAGCCGACCTGCAGGGAACCGCGCCCCACGCGCAGATCATCGTCGCGAAGGTCGCCTCCGACCAGGACGGATCGATCCCGGACAGCACCGTCCTGGCGGCCCTCGACGACGCTGTCGTCATCAAGCCCGACTCGATCAACCTCTCCCTCGGCGAGGACGCAGGCATGGGCACCGAGGCCGGAACCGTGTACGCGGAGGTCTACAAGAACCTCGCCGCCGCCGGCGTGACCGTCAACGCCGCCGCGGGCAACTCCTACTCGAGCGCCTACTCCAACAAGAGCGGCAAGAACCGCCCCTACGCGACCGACCCCGACGCGGGCACGCTCTCCGAACCCGCCTCCTACAGCTCGACCCTCGCCGTTGCCTCGGTCAACAACCAGGACGCGCTGCCCTACCTGACGGTGGGGGATCGCAAGGTTGTCTACCGAAAGTCCCGCGGCCTCAAGGATGCCTTCGTGCCGAGCCTCACGGACATCGAGGAGGGAACCTACACCCTCGTCTACGCCGGCATTGGTGACGCGGCAGCCCTCGACGAGCTGGTGGCCGACCACCCCGGCGACCTCTCGAAGGTCATCGTCCTGGAAGACCGCGGTGGCTCCGACAGCACCACCGGCGCGGACATGACCCACGAGGCCAAGGTCAAGGGCCTCACGCAGCTGATCTCCAAGCCTGCCGCCCTCATCATCGGCGACTCCGAGGCCAGCGAAAACCCGTACGTGGCCACGATCGAGGCCACCCATACGATGCCGACGGTGACCATCACCCAGAAGGAGAAGGACGCACTCATCGAGGCCATCAAGGCCAGCGAGTCCGGTTCCATCACCATCTCGAACCCGCACTCGGGAGTGATGCTCGCTTCGACCAATCCGTCGATCTCCGACTTCACGTCGTGGGGTGTTACCCCCGACCTCAAGCTCAAGCCCGAGATCGCCGCCCCCGGCGGCAATATCGTTGCCGCCGTCCTGGGCAACACCTACCGCTCCATGTCGGGAACGTCCATGGCGACCCCGCAGGTCGCGGGCATCGCCACCCTCGTGCGCCAGCGTGTCAACGACGACCCGGCATTCGCTGGCCTGTCGGAGGCGGACAAGGCCGCGATCGTTACCACCCTCATGATGGGCACCGCCCACCCGCTGCTCGACATCGACCAGAACAATGGCACGTTCTACTCGCCGCGCCGCGTGGGCGCAGGCCAGGTGGACGCGCTCGCGGCTACGACCGCGACCGTGTACCCGATCGTTGTCGGCGCGGAAAACCCGTGGCGCCCCAAGGCTGACCTGGGTGAGGGCACGAACGGGTGGTCCTTCCAGGTGACCCTGAGGAACCTCTCCGACACCGACCACACGTACACCCTGGGCGGCCAGGCGCTCTCCGAGATCGTCGAGGGTGGCCTGTTCACCGAGCATTCGAAGAACTGGGCGGGGCAGGGCATCGACCTGACCTACTCTGCCGACTCGGTGACCGTGCCCGCCAAGGGCGCCACGACGGTGACCGTCACCGTGACCCCGCGCTCTGCCTTCGCCTCGTACGCAGCGGAGAACGCGCCCAAGGGTACGTTCGTCGACGGTGCCGTGACCTTCACGAGTGCCGACGGTCAGCCCGACCTGACCGTGCCCTACATGGGCTTCTACGGCTCCTGGGGTGCCCCCGCTGTCTTCGATTCCAAGTGGTTCGACGGCGCAACCAACACGGTCCACGGCTGCGCCTCGACGCTGCTCAATCCCGCGACCGAGGTTCCGCTGGGTTCCCTGAACCCGCTCGCCGGCCAGGAGATCGACGACGTGCGAGCGGTCGACCCCGCGTACTTCATCATGTCGCGCTCGGCGCTGCCCGACGCGCCCTCGCGCCTTCTACCGCGCACCTGCCTGCTGCGTAACTCCCCGAAGGTGACCTACACCTACACGAACGAGGCCGGCGAGGTCGTGCGCGAATACACCTTCGAGCGCGCCCGCAAGTCCCTGTTCAACTACCACGCCAGCAAGATCCAGCCCATCGAAAGCCAGGAGGGTAACAACCCGGTCTTCGACGGCTTCGACAAGGACGGCAAGGATCTGCCCGCGGGCCGCTACAAGCTGACGATTGACGCCGCCTCGGTCGCACCCTCCAGCGTCTCGCATCAGATGACCTGGGAGTTCACGCTGGACACCCAGGCGCCCGCGATCTCCAACCTGGCGGTGACCGGTGAGGGTGACGAGCGCGTCGTGTCCTTCGACGTCACCGACAACTCGCCGCTGGCCGGCATCGCTTTCTCTGAGTCTGCGACCTCGCGTCGCTACTACGACGAGAAGGAGGCCGTGGGCGCAAACCGTCAGGCCGACGGCACCTATGCCAAGCACTACGAGATCAAGTGGGCCGACCTCATCGCCCGCGCGGACTCTTCGGATCCGGCGACCGCCTACCTGTTCGCGTGGGACTGGGGTAAGAATCAGGCCCGCCAGGTGATTCGATTCCAGACGATCCCGATGACCTCCCTGACCCTCACCCCGCAGGCGTCCGAGGTCGTCGCCGGCGAGACGGTCGCGCTGAGCGCCTCATACGAGCCGACGAACGCGAATGTCACCGACCTCGTCTGGTCCTCCTCGAACGAGGCCGTGGCCACCGTGAACGAAAGCGGCGAGGTCCGCACCCTGGCCGACGGCGAGGCGACGATCACTGCGACCGACGCCTCCAACCCGGCCCTGTCGGCCAGCGCCCAGATCCGCGTGCGCACGATCTCCGAGGACGCGGGCATCGAGCTCGCTCAGACTCAAGTGAGCGTCAAGGTGGGGGAGAGCGCCCCCGTGTCCGTCTTCCTGGCGCCTTCGCTGAAGGACCGTGCGGTGACGTGGAGTGTTGAGCCTGCCGACCTGGCCACGGTCGCCGCCGACACTGACACGCGCAAGGCGACGCTGACCGCCGGCGATCACGCGGGTTCGGGCACGCTGACCGCCACCGTCACGACCGAGGCCGGTGTGGCCAAGACCGCGTCCGTGCCCGTCACGGTGCGCGCAGCCGACGCCGACGACTTCGAGATCAACGAGGACGGCGTCCTCGTGAAGTACAAGGGCTCGGCGACCGAGGTCACCCTGCCCGACACCGTGACCTCCATCGGCGAGCGCGCCTTCGCGAGTTCCACCGTGGAACACGTGACGATTCCCGCCTCGGTGCGCTCGATCGGCCTGGAGGCCTTCATCTACAGCTCGCTGAAGAAGATAACCTTCGTTGACGACGAGGCTCACCCGGCCCAGCTGACCAAGATCGCCGACCGCGCGTTCGCCAGCACGAGCCTGGAGGCGATCGACCTGCCGCGTTCCCTCGTGACGATCGGCGCGGAGGTCTTCGACTACAACTCGGCGCTCACCACGATCAAGCTGGGGCCCAATGTCGCAGCCTCCTCGGTGACCGGCGGCTACGCGGAAACCGGTGCGCTGACGAGCGTCGAGGTCGATCCGGCGAACCCGAACTTCGAGAGCGTTGACGGTGTCCTGTACTCCAAGGATCGCTCGACGCTGATCATGTACCCGGCAGTCAAGAATACGGGAGGCTCGTACACGGTCCTGGACGGTGTCGCGACGATCGCGCCTAAGGCATTCCAGAAGGCGGGCATCACCTCCGTGACCCTGCCCGACAGCCTGCGCACGATCAAGGACGAGGCCTTCCGCCTCTCCGCGCTCACCACCGTGACCCTGCCCGAGAAGTTCGAGACGGTCGGCACCTGCGCCTTCTGCTCCGCCGGCAAGCTCGCGAGCATCGACCTGGGAGGCACGATCTCCCTGGGCGGTAGTGCCTTCGAGTCCACGAGTGCCAAGGAAGGGGTCAACTTCCGACCCGAGCTGAACCGCCTCACGACGATCGGCGACTTCGCGTTCAGCCGCACGGCGGTGTCCTCCGTGACCCTTCCTGACTCGGTGACCACGGTCGGCGAGCAGGTCTTCTCGGAGAACACGGCCCTGACCTCGTTCCACATCGGCGTGGGCGTCACCTCCTTCGCCGAGACCGCCCTGTACAACGACCGCAAGATCGCGACGCTGACCGTGTCCACCGATAACCCGGTGTACTCCGCCGAGCGCAACGTCCTGTACCGCAAGGCGGATGACGGCCTGCACCTGATGCTCTCCCCGGCCGCCAACACGCTCACCGACTACACGGTGCGCGCAGGAACGGTCAAGATCGGCGCCTCGGCCTTCGCGAACAACAAGACGCTGACCCGGGTCGTCCTGCCCGAGGGCCTGAGGGTCATCGGTGACGACGCCTTCGCGGGCACGACGGCCCTGACCGAGCTCGTCATCCCCGAGTCGGTGGAGCGCTCGACCGGCGTTGTCGGCAACTCCCTGGAGCTCGTCGAGTACGGATCCAAGGTGACCTCGATTCGCATGGAAGGCAGCTGGGTTCCCATGCCTCGTCGCATCGTCGTGCGTGGCGGCGTGGACGGCTCCTTCGTGTACGACGGTCGCCCGACGAACGGTCGCCGCCAGAGCGCCTACTTCGGTGAAGGCATGACCCGCGTGTCCTTCGGCGTGGACGTCCCGCGCGTCCTCGTCCTGCCCTCGACCCTTACCCGCCTTGACCTCGAGCCGGAGCTGAGCGACGCGAAGAAGGACGACACCCACGTGTACGTCGCCGCAGCCGAGGGCGAGCCGGCGTGGAACGTCGCCAAGGGGGCCCTCGAGGCGGCCGGCATCGACGTCTCGCACCTGCACACCTACACGGGCGCGTCGATGACCCTGGCGGGCGCAAACATCGCCGAGGCCTCGAGAAGTTACACGTACACGGGCGAGGTCGGCGCGTCGGTCGACGTGACCGCGACGGTCGCCGGTGGCATCGCCGGTACGCAACAGGTTCGAGCTGTGCAGATCAGCGCGGACGGCACCGAGACGCTCGTGCGCGACTGGACGACGGTGACGGACGGTGGGGACCGCGCTGCGGATTCCTCGGTGACCTTCCCGTGGACCCCGTCCGCCGCGGACGTGAGCCTGCGCGTCCAGGTGCGTGACGCCTCGTATCTGACGAGCACGCTGATGGTGAAGCTGCCGGGTACTCCCGAGCCGACGCCCACTCCGGATCCGACGCCTGCGCCTGATCCCACTCCGGCTCCGGATCCGACTCCGGCTCCCGAGCCGACCCCGGATCCTGCTCCTGCCCCGCAGGGAGGCCAGTGGATCAGTGATTCCACCGGCTGGTGGTACCGCTACACTGATGGCACCTACCCGGCTGGCCAGACGGTGCAGATCGGCAATTCCGCGTACCGCTTTGGCGCGGATGGCTACATGCGCACCGGGTGGGTGAGCGAGGACGGTGCGTGGTTCTACCATCATGCGTCGGGTGCTCAGGCGAGTGGTTGGGTCAAGGATGGTGGTTCTTGGTACTACCTGGACCCTGCATCGGGTCGGATGGCCACGGGTTGGTTGCTTGACGGTCCTACCTGGTACTACCTGATGCCTGGTAGTGGT